>Ga0208645_1001255_pt1 | contig 22866 bp, 37 predicted proteins | sample VirMetDEL_Sep_01_FD_184519 | JGI IMG/M metagenome (GOLD analysis project Ga0208645, IMG submission 184519) | Aqueous microbial communities from the Delaware River and Bay under freshwater to marine salinity gradient to study organic matter... | ecosystem: Environmental > Aquatic > Marine >... | reverse complement strand
GAAATAATACCTATAGATAAGTCTATTATAACAGCACTTAAAGAGGACAGAAAAGGTTTTGATGATTGGTTTAAAGATTCTAAAGCAGTAAATGAAGAGGGTGCTCCACAGGTTTACTATCATGGAACAACTCGTGTGTTTGACAACTTTGATATGGGTAGAACATCACAGCTTGTTGATGCTATGTTTTTTAGTCCTGACCCAGAGTTCGCTAATAAATATACAGAGCCATCAGCAGCAGAAAAGGTTAGAGGGGACTCTGTTTTACCCAACGTAATGCCTGCATATATAAGCGTGCAAAATCCTTTTGATTATGAGAATCCAAGTCACTTAAGTAGACTTATCAATTCTTTAAGTAAGATGGATGTTGAGTTGTTTGCTATAAGTCAGGGTATCGACCCAAGCAAAAACAGTAGGTCTAATATTGCTATAATTATATCGAATAACACACGTAACAACTGGGGATACTTAGAGCCTTTTGGTGATAAAATAAAATCACTTGGATATGATTCTATGTATGTAGGAGAAGGAGGTCGCAAGAACATTGCTATATTCGACCCCAACCAGGCTAAGTCAGTATACTCTAAAGACTACAGCACGGCTAAGTTTTCTAAACCTACTCAATCTGATATTAAAAAGGTAGTGTCTAATTTAGTTGAGCAAGGATTTACTAAGGGTCAAATACTAGAAGCCTTTTCGAATAAAGGTTACGACTTGAACGATATTAGTGCAGCCTTTGATGCCTTGATGAAGGACAGTATTAAAAATAACTTTGTTAAAGAGCAAGAAGCTCCAAGACAAAATAAGCTTGTTAGTTCTAATGAAGATGTTTCTATTTGGCAGGGTATTACTGATAAACTAAAAAATGCAGGAAATTATTTTGCAAATTTATTTACGCCTCAAGGTCAGTTAAGAAAAGAGGTTTATACTCTTATAGAGGAGAAGGGTCAGAATGTAAGGTCTATGATTGCTGATGTTCAGTTTACTCAAAGAAAATTAAACAAATACTTAAAGGGTATTGTTGAGGGCTCTATGACAATGGATAATCCTAATTATGCTGAAACAATAAAAGATATTGAGAAGGCATTAAGAGGTGAGATTACATTTGGTGAACTAACAAATATGTATGGTGTAGAAGTGTCTGAGACTGTTGAGTCTATGAGAAATCAAATAGACGGGTTGTCATCACAGCTTATAGAGTCTGGATTTACTCAAGATGAAATTAAGCTTAAGATTGAAGACAACCTTGGTTCTTATTTAACACGTTCTTATGCAATATATGACGACCCTGCGTTTAGCGGTAAGACTGGTCCAGAAATTAGAGAGGCTTTTGCTAAAGACCCTAACAAGTCTGCTATACTTAACAACGCAATAAATTACCTTAGAAGAGAGCAGTCTAATCAAATATATGAAAGGTTGATGGACTTTTACGAAGGAGAGTTGACTAGAGTAAATCAGCAATATCAAAATGGTCAAATAACCAAAGAAGATTACGAATCACAAAGGTCTGAAATTGTCGACATCTTAAACAATAAAGATGGAAAGTTAACTGAATCTTTTGAAAATGAATTGCTTAATGTTGTTGATAGCATATTAAATAAAGAAGAGGTTTCTTTCTTAGGTGTTGCTGGTGCTTTATCAACAAAGGATTCTAATGTATTAAAGAAAAGAAAAGAAATATCTCCAGAACTTAGAGCTTTGATGGGAGAATATAATGACCCAATGTACAATTACGCTAACACTGTTATGAAGGTGTTTTCACTAATTGAGCAACAAAAACTTCTTAAAAAATTAAAAGAAGTTGGGATGAACGATTTTATATATCAACCCAACGACCCTAATAGACCAGGGGATGCTGTTAGAATAGCTGCTGAATCTAATAGTGCTTTAGCCCCCTTGAATGGAATGTATATAGACCCTGTGGTTCTTGCTGAAATACAAGATGTTACAAGTCCTCAACAAAGAGGAGTTCTTTTACAGAAAGTATTTGATTTTGTGAGCTGGACTAGAGAGAGTAAAACTACTTTATCTCCAATGACTCATGCGAGAAATGTTATTGGTAACTTAGGATTCATAATGATGAATGGTCATATAGGATTTACAAGCCCAAAAGCAGGCGGAAACTCTATAAGAACCGTCATGTATGACCTTAACATTTTAGACTCTAAAATGGCTAAGCTTCTTGGTGCGAAAAAAGTTCTTACAGACCAGGATAGACAAGAGGTTGAGCAGCAAATACAAAAGCTTACAGCTCTTGGTGTTATTAGACAAAACGTTTCTGTTAATGATATTATAGATTTATCTCAGAATGGTGACTTCGACTACTACTTTTCTAAAAATATGGATGGATACCAGTCAAATGAAAACAACAGGTTGAAGATGATGATGAGTAAGGGGAAGAAAGGTATAGATATGAGCAGAAAAAAGGCTCAAGACTTGTATCAGGCTGAGGATGACATGTTTAAGATTTACGCATTTGCAATGGAGCGTAACAGATACGAGTCTGCCTTAAGAAAGAAGGGCATGACTGAAGCTGAGATAGATGACTTCGTTGCTGAAAGAGTAAAGAATACTTATCCTACATACTCTAGAGTTGGAAAGGGTATTGAGTATATTAGAAGAGTTCCTTTCTTAGGAGACTTCTTGTCGTTTAAATACGAGTCTATAAGAACAATGAAGAATAGTATCCTTATTGCTAAAAGTGATATGATGGACCCAGACCTTAGAGTTCAGGGAGCTAAAAGGATGGCTTCAACTATTGGCTACTTAGGTTTAAAAACTGCTGCGTTTAAGCTTATTGGAGGGTTTGCTTCTAACGCTTTCTTAGGATTGTTTGGAGGAGAGGATGAAGAAGAGAAGAGAAAAATATTAGCTTGTAGAAAGTTCTTGCCAGAGTATGATGAGTTTGGCTCTCTGAATGTAACAAAGATAAATCCTGACGGAACATTTGAATACACCAACGTTGGTGCTGTTGACCCACACTCTGACTTAGAGGAGGTTCTTACATCTATAGATTTATTATCTGACCCAGATTATGGTGACGAGTCTTTAGCTATTGCGATTAGCAAAAGTATAGGAAACTATATAGGCTCTTATCTTGGATTAAGTATGGGTACAGATGCTACCCTACAAATCAGAGACATACTTTCTGACCCTGCTTTAACTGATGACGTTAAGGTTTCTAAACTATTATCAGAGATGGATGTTTTGTTGCCAGGATTTGTTACTCAAATAGATAAAGTTGCAAAGTCTGAGGATAAAATTAAGACCATGAAAAGCATGCTTACTGGTGTTAGAGAATCTAAATCAGACCCAAGGTTTAAAATTAGAAGAGAGCTAGAAAACTTATCTGGAAAAATTTCAGGAGAAAGAAGCTTGACCTACAAAGACAGAAGTGCAGAGCAGTATAGAAGCTCGATAAACAATCTAAACGAAGAGGTTTCTTATGTGAAAGACTTAATTGACTCCGCTAGAATGTTAGGGGTTCCTAACTCTGAAATAAAGAAAATGATTAATAGCCCTAAAATTTTATTACCTAAACAGGTTCGAAGAGAGCTTTATTTAGGAAGTAGCACTGGGGTTTGGTTTAACTATTAATGCTTGAGCATGTGCTATTAGCATATGCCATGAATATATTAATTGTATTAATGAATTAAAAATAGTATTTTTGTACACTATAAACACTTTTAAAAATGAGTAAATTTGAACAAGAAGCATTGGGATATGCTGGAGCTGTTATACTTCACGATGGAGATACAGTAGATAATATCAAGGGTCTTGCTATTCAGGCAATTGAAGACACCACATTCACTACGTTAACCCTAGACACGACTGTTATTAAAACAACAATCAAAGGTGCGACTGGTGCTTCAGATGACATTACACTACAAACCTTAAATCCTGACGGAACTCCTGTAGAATCTTACACCCCTAGTGGTGGTTCTGCTAACACAGTTAACACTATGGTTGACGGTGCTACATCTAACCTACAGAGTGCCACGTTATTAAAGGGTCACATCATATACCTTCCATTTACAAAGGTTGTTGTGAACTCTGGCTTAGTTATTTGCTATAGAAGAATCTAATTCTTTTATTTTAAAATGATACGAGCTATAACTTATATATTTAAGGTACTATTTTTTGTATATATACTATCACTTATTTTAGTATCTACCTCTGCTTTTGGACAGGGGATTAAGAAGGCTGTAAAGTTCTCTACATTTTACGTAGCCGCAAATGGTGGAACATCTCTTTCTGATAGGGATGTTTTTTCTGTTGCAGACCAATTATCTAAAGACATAATAGAAACCCCTTATGATTACTCACTTACAGCAGGTATTAGAAAAATTAAAAGGTTCCAGTATGAAGCTACTAGTCCGTTTAAAGATGGTACTGAAACGACATACAGTGACGCTGCTACTATTGGCTTATCTCCTTTTGAGTATTTATTTGAAATAGACTACAGAAGACAGGAAGGTATAGAGTATATAGACCAGACACACTTTATAAGATACGTAGAAAACTCTTGGCTTGCTAAAGCTGAGTACGTTTTGGATGGTTTTGCAGATGTAGAGTATTTTGAGGTTACTCAAAGATTTAGAGTTAGAGGTAAAAAGAAATTATCCTTTAACATAGGAGCAATACAGAGGCTTTCAGAACCTTACGGTTACGACCCTTTAGCTGATTGGATTCTTTCTAATGGAAACCTACACTACACTCAGTTGGCGATTGAGGAAGGATATAGTATAGACGTTTACGATAACCAATATATGAATCCAGATGGAGACATAGTAGCTACAAGCTCTGATGTCTGGAAGGAGATAGTAATACCACAGGTGCTATCGGATTATGCTGAAAGAAAAAGAAATGAGCTTGATAATCAATGGGTTAACTCTATAGTTTTAGGGTTTGATTACTACACCTATACTAAAAACTTTTGGCTACACTCTTGGGGTAACTTTATTCCTTATCACTATGATGACGGAAGCCAATATTCTTACCACAACTTCAACAATGGAGAACAGTGGTATGACTACTCTGGCGGTCTGATATTTGGTTTGAAAATTACAAAACATTTAGGTACTTTTGTAGAAGGTAAATACCACAAATATTGGAACAGAGAGTGGTATGACTTTAAACTTGGTGTAAACTATATAATATTTTAAAATGAAAGAGCTAAATGAAGATACTAGCTTTAAGATAAGTATTAAAACTTTAGGTGGTATAGCAGCCTTAATCTTCACGCTTGTCGGTATGTGGTTTACATTACAAGCCGACATATCTGAAGCAAAAGAACTTCCGAAACCTGAAATATCAAAGATGGAATTTGATATGAAAGATGTTAACATACGTCAGTCAATTAAGAATACGGAAAGAAACGTAGAGAAACTTGAAGAGCGTATGATTAGAATGGAAGACAAAATTGACGCACTAAGATAATGAGATTTTTACTCAGTATTATTGTAGTATTTATTGCAACGACTTGCTTTGGTCAGGTTAAGGCTATACACTTTAATGCTGACTGGAACTCCAATAATAATGTAGAGTGGTTCAATAAGCTAGGGGATTGTGATAAACAGTCTTTACTAATTGAAGATAAAGATTATCAAAAAAAATATCAAATAGCTGTTGTACCTACTATAATAATATTTGATGATGGTGAAGAGGTTAAAAGGTTTCAGGCAGACATAAGCTTTTCTATGGTTGCTACAAGAAAAGAAATACAAAGTTATATTGACGAACTAATTATAAGCAAATTTTAAAATGAAGTTAGGATTAAATAACAACTTAGTTACTCCAAATGTTGGAGCTGTTGGTGCAGAGTTTTCTTTGCTTGATGTTAGTGGGTTACAGCTTTGGTTAAAAAACGGAGAAGGAGTTACTGCTGCTCAATGGAATGACTCTAGCGGCAATAGTAATCACGTCGTTCAATCAGATTCATCAAAACGAGGCTCTGTAGAGGATGGTGGTATTGACTTTAATGCTGCACAAAACCACATGGATTTTACATCTACAATAACAACAGCTACGTTTACCGTGTTTGTTGCTATGGAGCCAGACAGTTCTTCTTCAATGGCTTTTTTATCTCATGGTACTAGCGATTTTATGAGAATTAACCAAAGTGCAGACAATGAGTTTAGAACTAAAAGAAATTCTGGATTTGACCTTAACGTAAGTCACTCTACAGATTTTAGCTTTGAAGGAAATGGAGGAGTTGAAAGGTTTATAGTAATGTTTAGGCAAGAAGCTGATAACACGGTGAGCATAGGAGTAAACAATGATATTGACAATTTTGCTCTATCAAATAGTACAGGAGAAGCAATGGACTTCAGCGTATTGGGCTCTCAAGGCTCAGGAGGTTCTAATGCTTTTAATGGAACAATATACGAAGTCGCTATATATAACGAATTACTTAGCGACTCAGACGCTACGCTAGTTAGAGAAAATATAGCTAGTAGAGTAGGAATAAGTTTATAAAACAACAATGAATAAGTTTACAAAGTTTTTATACGCACTAATTATGGTGCTTGTCTTTACTGCGGCTACAGCTCTTGGTCAGTGCGCTAACGGAACATATCTAGATATAATTATTAATCCAGACCAATACCCAGAAGAAACATCTTGGGCTGTGTTAGATGAAAATTTAGACACAGTTGTTTCTGGAGGACCATACACCAATATAGTTGATTACTCACCTCAGGTTACACAACTATGTGTGCCTAATGGTGACTACACATTTGAAATATATGATTCATTTGGGGATGGTGTTGCTGGTAGTTTATGGGGTGGTCAAGATGGTTCTTACTACATAGTTCATTGCGGTGATACAATAGTAGATATAGATGATGCGGACTTTGGTTTCTCTGCTTTTCATGGGTTTACATTAGATGATTGTGCACCTCCTCCACCTATATATGGTTGCATGAACCCAAACTTTGTAGAGTTTTTACCAGTAGCAACTGTAGACACGGGTATGTGCTTGACCCCTAGGGTGTATGGATGCACTGACTCACTAGCTTACAACTATGTAGATTCTGCTAACACAGATATACTAACTGATAGTTGCACACATACCTTAGAGCTTACGGATTTAGCTGGAAACGGTTGGGCTGGCTCTTATTTACAAGTGTTTCAAGGCAACAACTTCCTTGGAATATTTACACTTGACAATGGATTTGACACCACATTTACTTTCGAGCTAAGCATATCAGAACCTGTAGGAATTAAGTTTAACATAACACAGCAATCAGACTTTACCGCTGTTCAATGTGGTTATAGTTTATACTCTGATGAGCATATTGCAATGTATGAGCCAGGAGGATTTGCCAATCCACTTGCTCCTTTTCAAACAAACTACGGGCTACCTTATTGTGGTGATAATTGTATAGAAAAAACATATGGCTGTACGGACAGCTTAGCGGTAAATTATAACGATACAGTAAATACAGATGACGGAACTTGTTATTATAATCCAGGGTGTACTAATCCGCTTTATTTGGAGTATGATTCGTCTTACGACTACGATGATGGTAGCTGCGCTACAGTGGTTGTATATGGATGTATGGACTCAACTGCACTTAATTACGATTCATTGGCTAATGTGGAGTTACTTAACTCTTGTATTGCTATCGTAGAAGGTTGCATGAATCCATTAGCATTCAACTATAATCCTAATGCAAATGTTGATGACACCTGTATAGCTGTTGTTGAGGGATGTACAAACCCTACAGCCTTGAACTATGACGTTGCAGCTAACACAGATGACAATAGCTGTGTCTTTGCAATACTAGGCTGTACAGATGTTGATGCACTTAACTATAATCCACTAGCCAACACAGATGATGGAAGCTGCGTTCAGGTAGTGTTTGGATGCACCGACCCTAGCATGTTTAATTACGACATCTCAGCCAACACAGACAACGGAAGCTGCATACCATTTACCTATGGCTGTACCGACTCAACACAATTCAATTACAACCCTTTAGCTAACACCGACAATGGCTCTTGTATTCCTTATGTATACGGATGTACTGAAAGTGTCGCTTTAAACTACAACCCACTAGCCAATACTAACGATGGTAGTTGCATTTATCCTGTCCCAGGGTGCACCGACTCTACAGCTTTAAATTACGAACCTGCCGCTAATGTTGATGACGGCTCATGTATAGCTGTAGTTTTAGGATGTACAGATGCTGCTTCGTTCAATTATAATTTATCGGCAAATGTTGATGATGGTTCTTGTATTCCTGTTATATTTGGATGTATAGACAACACGATGTTTAATTACAACCCTAACGCAAACACAGATAATGGAAGCTGTATACCGTTTATTTATGGATGTACTGATACCACAGCTATTAACTACAATGCAATGGCTAACTATACGCCTGATAGCTCTTGGTGTATTTATCCTTTGCCTGGGTGTACTGATGCAACCGCTATTAATTACAATGCGTCAGCTAACATGGAGGACTCTACTTGCTACTATTCTGCTGGCTGTAACTCTGGTGATATATATTATGTGCCTAATGAGTGCTTTGAATGGGTGATAGATATTGACCCGTATTGCTGTGACAACACGTGGGATGCAACATGTGGAACGTTATATGCTTATTGTGTAGACGGTTGGTCAGGACCAACTGATATTGCAATGTTTGAAAGGCTTGAATTATTACCATATCCAAACCCATCAACAGGCGTGGTAAACTTCACATCTGAGGTAGATGTTAAAGTGTACAACACACTTGGAGAGTTTATTATAGAAGACAGGGTGAATACCATAAAGCTTAGTAAAGGTATCTACTTAATCAAAATATCTAAAGATAAACTAAACGTAACCACAAAGCTTATCATACAATGACAAAGTCTAAATACTACTACGATTATACTAGAAATATGGGTGATGATAAAAAAAATACTGACTGCTCATGCGAGAGAAATCTAGAAGAATGTATATGTTTGTACTCTGAAGCTGTTCAGAAGAGGCTGAAGGAGTGGGTTGAAACAAGGACTGCTCAGATGAGTGAGTGTGAAAAATGCAGCGAAGGTCCTGGTTTTGAGATATGGAGTGAGACCATTCAAAAAATTAAATACTGTGAGGGTTGTTGTTGCTGCCAAGATAATTGCGATTCTTGTAATTGCTGTGACGACAAGTCAAATAACTGTTGCGATTTATAATGGATGAAGCACTAGCACAACAGTTTGCTATAGAAAGCATGGAGAATGGTTATCTTATTCTCACTGGCAAGATTGACTTTAATATAGAGTTGAGAAAATACTTTAGAGAAGGTCGTATACTACCAATAAGCTTTGACCCTTCAGACGAGATAACAGAGGAAATAATTAGCAATCACATAGAACACTTTGCCTACTATGAAGAGTACGAGAAGTGTGCTGAGCTAAAAGAATTATTAGACAATGAAATTAAAAGTATTAAGATTTAGTTCAGAGGCAGACTCTACTTCTGGATTACTATTTCAAGACACAGACCTGGGAATGAGGTTTATGTGTTACACTCTTGAAGACGAGAGAAGAGCATTAAAGGTAAGGGGTGAAACCCGTGTGCCTGCTGGTACGTATAATATAGAACTAAGAAAAGAAGGAGGATTCCATGATAGATATACTAAGAAATACCCTGGCATACATCGTGGTATGTTGCATATCACTGACGTTCCTAACTTTGAGTATATCCTTATTCATACTGGAAACACTGACGAGCATACTGCTGGCTGTCTCATCGTGGGTGATGCGCAGGAAAATAATCAACTACTTCCTGATGGATTCGTTGGTAAAAGTGTTAATGCGTACAAAAGGATTTATCCAGTCATTGCAAAAGCAATAGCTGATGGTGAAGAAGTTACAATAGAATATATAGATTTCGATTAGTTATGATACAGAATTTGTTAGGAGGAATACTAGGTAAGGTTGTAGATAATGCTGAGGGCATACTAGATGCTGTAATCACTACCGACAAGGAGCGTGAAGAGGCAAAGCTACAACTACGAAAGGTTTTGTTAGACGCTGAGAAAGAAGCGTTTGCAAAAGAAGTGGAAGACAGAAAGTCTGCACGTGACATGTATAAAGATGATGCAATTATTCAAAAGGTATTAGCAACTTTGTTTACTGTTGCGTACTTTGGGATTAGTTTTGTTATGTTTAGCTACTTTGTTACTGGCTCTTTAGACCTTGGAGAGTTTGAAATTAGCTTTATTTCCACTATCTTTGGAGCAATGTCAGCAAAGGTAAACACAATAGTAGACTTCTTCTTTGGGGGTTCTTCAAAAAAAGATAAGTAATGAGAGTTCTTCACGCTAACGGTCCCGTAGAAAACACCCACTCTGTTGTTGGTCAGAGCGGTCTGACTTCACCTGTTAGTGCTGGAGGTAGTAGAATTGTTGTTGTTAGTTCTAACGCAAACGATACGTCTGGCGGAACTGGTGTTCGTGAGTTAACTCTTTCTGGATTTAACGCCCTTGAGTTCGTGCAGGAGTCTGTGACAATGAATGGAACAGCAAACGTTACAACAACGGCTACCTTTACTGAGATAGTTAATGTATCTATTTCTGATAGTGGGGCTAATGGAATTGATGGTGATATAACAATAACTAACGGCTCCAATACAATATCTAAAATAAAATCTGATTACGGAAAGGTTAATGATGCTTTTGTATATTTAGACAGGAGTCACAGGTTACATTCTATTTGCATATACGGAGACAGTACGGATAGCAACACTATATACGAAATAAGCATAGTGATTAATAGTGGTAAAAATGACACTGTAATTTCAACAATATATTGGGATACTGACAAGGATACTCACTCCTATCCTCTTGGGGGTATTGTTGTTAACGGCTCCACGACTATGTATGTTAGAGCTAAGAACTTAAAACACAGTGGTCCAGACAATGTTTCTGTAAAACTTTTTTATGAAGTATTTGATTCCCGTCTTGCTATTGACGATGAAACCTCTTTACCTGTAGAAGCCACAGGGTCTCAAACATTACGCCCATTTGGTTTGAGTTCTTCTCACGGTGGTGGTGGTGGTGGATATTAAAAAATATGGCTGCTAGGGAGACAGCTTCTTAATTCTCCCTGTCCTTTTTTTGTTTTTTGTTTGCTGAGGGAGCCTATCACTAGATAGGCTTTCTTTTTTTGTTAATAATTTAGTATATTTGTAGCTATGAAATGTATGTGTCAACATAACAATCAAAGATATTCCAAGGCTCACAGCAAAAGCAGGAAGCTTAGGGTAACTCCAGAATTGATTATGTTGGTGAGTAAAAAACCTAAAATTAGAAAGAAATGATGTACGGTAAGAAGAAGAAGATGACTAAGAAAAAGACTACTAAAAAGTCTTACAAGTCTTCGGTTAAGAAAAAGTAAATGCCTAGGGTAGACAAGTCTAAAATGAAGTGCAACAAGGTCATGAAATCTACACGACCTGGCAAGAAGAAGATGGTTAAAGCATGTTCTGGTGGCAAAGAAAAGGTAATCCATTTCGGTGCTACAGGATATGGTCATAACTATTCTAAGGCTGCACGTAAATCATTTAGAGCTAGACACAAGTGTGGCTCTGCAAATAATAAGCTTTCAGCTAAGTATTGGGCTTGTAAACATTTATGGGCTGGACCAGGTGGCTCCACAAAGTCCTCTCCTAAATCTAGAAAGGGAAAATACTAGATGGCTAAGAAGAGAGACCCGAAAGTAGGCACTGGTAAGAAGCCAAAGGGTAGCGGTAGAAGGTTATATACAGACGAGAATCCAAAGGATACTGTTCGTATAAAGTTCGCAACACCTGCTGACGCTAGGGCTACTGTAGCAAAGGTTAAGAGAATAAGAAAACCATTTGCTAGGAAGATACAGATACTAACTGTTGGTGAGCAGAGAGCTAAGGTTATGGGTAAGAATCAGGTGGTTAGTATATTTAAGAAGGGCAAGGAAGCCATTCGTAAAAAACACAATAAGAAAAAGTAATGGCTAAAGATGCTTGTTACCATAAAGTAAAAAAGAGATACAAAGTATTCCCATCGGCATACGCTAGTGGGGCTATTGCTAAATGTCGTAAAGTGGGTGCTGCCAACTGGGGCAACTCAAAGACTACTAAGAATAAAAGAAAAAAGAAAAGAAAATGATGGCTAAGAAATTTAAAAAACACATGATGTATCATCCTAAGACTGGGGTTGGAACTATGGCTAACACAATGGATGACCATTTGCGAATGAAAAGAATGGGGTATACTCACTCTGAACCTAATAAGAAAATGACTAGGACTTCCAAGTCGTCATACTAAAATATTTTAAATATGAAAAAGTTAAGTCCTAAACAAATGAAGATTGCTAAAGTAGCTCCTCCTTATAGCGTGTTAAACGAGAAGGACTTAGCTATTCTTAGGGGTAAGAAAAAAAGAAAGAAAAAATAATATATAAAATAAACAACGATGGCGAGTAGATTAACGGCTGGAACATTAACGGTCACTATATCAGAAGGGTTGACAATAGCTCACGCTGACACAACAAATAATATCAAACACAACAAGACTGTAACGGCTTCGATTACAGGTGTTGCTAATATTAGTAGCAGAGTGTATCAGCTAAAAGCTAGTACAACTCACACCTTGATAAGTTTTGCGTCAGACCCAACAAGTGGGAAGTTTGATACAGAGGATTTTAAGTACATGCGTATCACAAACTTAGATGATACTAGCGCAGTAAACCTATGTTTTACTGACGCATCAGATGCAGCTATGGCTGTTCAGTTAAACGCTGGTCAAAGCTACCTTGTTACTGCTTTAAACATGGATGGAAACGCTAGTGGTACAACTATAACCAGCTGCCCTCACTTTGTAGAGAATGCAGTCATAGTAACTGGCGGAGCTGAAACTGATGTAGAAATAGTAGTAGCTACTGCTTAATAATGGCTGTTAGAAAAACAAAGAAAGGTCTAGCTCTAAAGCGTTGGTTCAAAGAGAAGTGGGTTGACGAAAAGGGGAACCCTTGTGGTTCTGCGAAGAATAAGAACACCAAGAAGTGTAGACCTAGTAAAAAGGTTTCTAAAGATACGCCTGTAACCTGGAAGGAGTTAACTCCTGCTCAAAGGAGAAAGGCTATAGCTGATAAGAAAAAAACAGGAATGGGTAAGCGAGCTAAAGCTATACGTAGAAAGTAATCTACAGCTTACCTACCTTCCCTCCCTTTCTTTTTATTATACCACCAAAGCCAGTGTGTTCCTTTATGTACTCACCGTACTGCTTACACTTTTCACAGTAAGACTCTGGTGTAACTATGTTTCCATTAACAATCTTTATGGTTGTATTTCTTACGGTTCTTATATCACCGCATGCGCATTTAAACTTTGCCATATCAATTTAATTTAGCACCAAATAACAACTATATTTGATGTGGTTGTTTTCTTTTTCATTAATACCCTGTTAGTAGCTTTAATATTTCTTCAATTGATTCGTGTCTATGGTTGTCTGTCAGCACAGTTTTGTAGACATAACCAGAATCTTTTATCTTCGCTATCTCATGTATAGCTGAGTAGTTAGAGTCCTTCAAATCTATCTGCTGTAGGTCACCGCAGAATATCATCATTGAATCTTTACCTAATCTACCAAGAGCCATTCTTAGCTGCGACTTAGTTAGGTTCTGGAACTCATCTACTATAACTATAGAGTTGTCAAACGTACGCCCTCTAAAATGAGCGAGAGACACAAGCTCTATCTCTTCGTCTTGCTCCATCTTCTCAAGCTTCTCTGGTTTGTTGTAAACCTTTCGCATGTTTGACTTGATTGGAACCAGCCATGGCTCCATCTTTTCTTTTTCAGAACCAGGCAGAAATCCGTTGTCCTCTGTGGATACGGTAGGTCTAGTTATAATAATCTTATTGTATTGACGTTTAAAGAATTGGTCTAGTGCAACCTGAACGGCTAGAAGTGTTTTACCACTACCAGCTCTACCAACCACGAAGTTGAAGGGGTGTTTAAGAATCTCTGCCTTTGCATTCTTCTGCTCTTCGGATAGCGTGATTGAAAACCTAACCGATGTTTTAGGTGGTGTCTTTGATTTGTTTGGTCTAGACATTTGTTGCGTGAATTAGGTTGGCTACCATACCTTTATTATTATTCCATATGAATCCCTCTGCACTGGGCACTCCTCCAATATAACCCTTCTCGAAATGCCAAGCGTCATTACCAGATAATGAGCGTAGCAATCTTACTACTACTCCCTTAAACTCTTGAGTTGACATCCACTTCATATCTCTCTTATGATGGAAGTGACCTAGGTGAAACTCTCTATGTATTGTGTTAGCCCACATCTCAGGAACTTCTTGAGCCATAATCAGTGGTAGCTCCACAAGCTTCTCTTTATCTCCGTGACAAAGACCTATTAGGTTTTGACCGTACATATAATACTTCCTAGTCTTAGGTGAATTATCCACGGTAACCTGAGGGTTGTTGTGGAACCAACCCTCCAAAGAGTCTCCTAAAAAGAAACACTTTGTTTTATCATGGTTACCTGGTATAATAGGAACATCCACAGGTGCTATCTCTGATAAGCTAAGTATAACATCAGATATGACCTTACGAACAGTCCTAAAAGTTTTCTGCCACCTAGCATCCTCATGTTGAGGTGTGCCAGCGGTTGTGCTAGAAAATGGATAATCCTTATCGGAGTTAAATAAATCGTTGCCAGTTGGTAGTAATATTCTTTCTATAGGAAAACCTTTAGACTTTTGTAACAATCCTTCTACAGCTTCGTATACTCTATCAGAAGCAATCTTAAGGTCGTAGTTGTCTGAAGACTCTTCGTGCCAAGCAAGCTTGCCAAAGTGAACATCAAAGAGGTTTATCTCAAGTAGATTTCTATCCTTACTATTAAAGTTGTAGTTGATAGTTTTAAACTTAGGAGCGTATGACTTAACCTCTTCTATAATATCCTTTCTAATATCCTCAATGGTTACCTCATCCTCTTTCTTTTTCTTAAACCAAACCTTAACCTGTATTAGCGGTGTTGGGTTACCTTCAACAGTAGTCTCCCACTTATTAAAGGTCCATCTTTCTACCTCCCAAAGATTCGTATCTACTTTAGAAAAAGCAATAGCATCCTCAAGGGTCTCTATCCTTGCGGTAGTTGTGTATTCTACAGAAGCATTAGAGTCTGCCTCATCCCATCTGTAAGAGTTTTTCTCTGTTGCCTCTTTAATAATTTTAGATGCGTGTCTTCTTAAGTTTCTTCTTTGAGATTCTTTTAGACCGTGCATTTCAATAAGCCTTTCCGCTATCTCGGTGTAATTCAACCCCTCATTCCACAGCTTAAGTATTACAGAGTTGTAATCGCTGGTGTTCATTTTATTTTTGATTTGATTAGTTCAATAGTTTTGTCCACCTCTTTTCTGTTAGATGGAATGTATATGTCGTATATGTTGCCATCATCAACAAGCTTTTTAAAAAATAATTTAAACCTCATGTTAAACTCTGGTGTCCTTAGACCTTTTGTTTCGATAATAAATCTGTGCTCTTCAGATATGAAGTCTGGAGTGTAGGATATATTCCTAACGTTACCAGTCTTTTTCTTGTAAACCTTGACACCCCTTTCTCTACCTTTATCATAAACGTCTCCAGGATAATTAAACTTTTCTATCAGCTCGAACTTCCTACCCTCGTAGTCTGCTTTTACTTTTGCTTTCTTCAATTGCTGGTAGCAGTAAGCCTCAAGTCCAGATGCGAACTTGATACCATCAATTGTTGTTACCTTAGCGTTGGTATTCTTCTTTCCTTTCTTCCTCTTGAATTTTAACCTCATCAATATAAAAGCTAGACTTAAACTTGTGCTTCGGAATCAAGACTATTTGGGTTGTGTTTGAGTCACCTCCCATCACCACTCTCATTTCCGAAATGTTATCTTTGATTAAACTTTTTAGCTCGGATGTTTTAATCACCCACATATTATCTTCGGGCAAGTTACGAAAATAATATATAAACACATCCGCTTTAGTAACAGAAATACCGCTAGGCTTATTGTTGTGTCTAATCTCTACAGCTATGTTGCCCGTATCATTACCCTCTTTAACGTAGTAATCAGTCTTAACCTCAAAAGTTTTCTTTTCGTCAGTGTCTCTCTTACTCATTAATATATCAAACCTGTTGTCATCGTTATAACCAATGAACTTCATGTTGTGACCAAGCATAAGATACAGGGCAATAATCTTCTCCCCCTCTTCACCAAGAAGAAGGTCTTTATTGAAGTCATAGTTAGCCATTAGTGCTCGTCAAAGTATTCTCTAATCTCAGCTCTTAATCCCTCTTCCCAACTAGGGACAAGCATAGACTCAAGCTTCTGAGCGGCTATTCTTCTATTGTTTTTCTTTAACAAATATAAGTCATAGTAAGCCAAAGCTTCTGAAAACAAAGCCCTCATGTCTTGTGAGTCGTAGTCATACGAACCACCCTCTATGTGCTTGGTTACTGTTTTTAAAATCTCAACTGTCTGTGTTTTTAAATTACCTTTCTTCATATCTAAAATTATTTATTGTATTTACTTAACCAATCATCGTAACCCATGGGTAACATGAGATTCTTTGTGCAGCCAACGCAGTAAGATGAGTAAGCTATAGCTATCTCTTTTGCGTAGCTTTGCTTAGACTCCTCGCAGTTTGACACAGCACCCTTTACGATGTACTTTAATCTTTCCTTTGTTAGTTTTTTGTATTCACTCATAACATCCACTCTCTTATTTGTTCTCTCATTAAATCATTCTCACCCTTGAGTCTGCTGTTCTCAACAGTCAACTCAAGACTGGCTCTGTGCGTTTTAGATGACTCTATATTAACCATCTCTGCTCTATGAAATAGCTGGTCCATCACGTACATGATATGATTTAAACTATCTATTGTTTTCTCTAGTGTTTGCACTCTTTCTTCGCTGATGTTCTCCCTGGTTTGCTCCAGTTTATCCTCAACATCTACCCTCAAAGATAATAAATGTCCGTAACATACAACCTTTTCAAACATAATATTCATAATTAAAATAGTTTTTTCTGTTCAACTTCTTTTGATTTAGCGTAAGATATATCCTGCGTAATTGAGTCAATCTCGTAATACCTATTTGTCTTCCAGTCATAGAATATTTTTACTTGACCAAGCTTACCAATACCCTTAGGCTTTGATTTTCTGACGGATATTATAACAGCATTCTCCTCGTAGGGAACACCTGTCTCATCAGGTAGATTGGCTGGAGGTCTGTAAACTAAAATTATCTGTTGACCTAATCTAAAATAATTCTGACCCCCAGCTATCTCCCTCGGGTGTGCTGGCGGAAACCAGGATACACCATTTGTTATTATAGGTTTTTGTGATATGACGTGCGCTACAACTATGTTGTGTCTGTTATTTTTCAACGCATCATTGTTAACAACTTTTAGTGCGTGTGAAATCCACTTGTCCTCCCTACCCCCAAAACTAATTAAGTCCTGATTCAAAAGACCCATATGGTCTATGACACTGTTGTTTATCTTTATGTTATACTCTGACTCTATAGATTCAATGCTGCTAAAGAAGTCTTCTACAGTGATACCCTCGTAGTCTTCAGCTATAAAGAAGTGCTTGTCTAAGAAGTCTTTAGCATTCTCAAACATCCTTTCATTTATAGAATACTCAGAGTCATTAAATATGTTTCTCTTCCTACAGAACACAGCCATCACCTCTGCTGCAATCCTTTCTTTACTACCAGTCTCTGGGCTGTATATAGCGTGCTTCTGTCCGTAGTATTCTGATAGGTTTACAAGAACCTCAAAAGTGAACTGAGACTTTCCAGAATAAGGTGCTCCATATATTATTGTTGTGCACCCCTCCTTGAAAGATATGTAATCATCTAGGCTTTGGAAGCCGTGATACACACCCTTCTCCTCACCGTACTCTCTTAGATTATCTATGTCATCAAAGAATGTCGATGGTTTCTTAAATATGTTTCTAGTTGCCAAAGTTAAATATATTATTAGTGCTTACTGATTCCTTTTTGTTTCCGCCAAAATTGTTAGACCTCCATCTGTTAAGCCTGGACTTAGTGCTCCAAGTCTTTTGCTTTTCAAATCTCATCTTAGTGTCATTGTCTCCATGCTCAGTCCAGTATTCATAGAAGTTTTTAACCATATCTCTACCGAACTCTTCTACAAAAGGACTAAGTGATTCTCCAAACGTAAGCTTCCTATCTTCAATAGATACAGCTTTTATTTTATTGGTTGATTTTTTAGTCGGACTGTCCGACTTAGGTTTTGATTTAGGCTTAGACCATCTAGCCTTTGCCGCTCTCTTAGCTCTGTCAACATTGCTTCTACTCTTCTCCATCCTCTTGGATAAACTTTCAGACCATATGGATTCACCATCAGTAACAAAAAGCTCATACTCCTCGCAGCAAGATTTGATGAAGTGATTCATTTGCTCAACATCAACCATAGCCTTGGATGAAAGAGCTCTTACATATGATTCTTTTAGTGGTAGAGAACAACTCTTCTGAGAGGCTAGAGCTTCACATATAACCCAGAACATACCGTATCCAGACACTCCAAATTCATACATCATTGTTTGAATCTTGAAGTCATTGACTGCGTTTATGTCGTGAGCAAAATAAGGTTGTACTAAACTCATGTAATTTGATTTTAAAAAAGAGGGGGTGTCATTACAACACCACCCTCTAACTAACTAAAAACTATGAAAAACTTAGAATGGTAGGTCTCCATCATTACCAGCGTTTGCTGGAGCTGGAGCAGGACCATCACTAAAAACAAACTCCTTCCCGTTACCTAAGTAAACCTTTGGAGATTTAGCTTCTCTCTCTTCTTTTGTCTGAGAGATTGCAACATAGTGAGTGTTACCAAACTGGTCTTCGCCATTTCTGTTTGCACCCACGGTAAGGTTTAGATACTTACCTTTCTTACCTGCAATGATTTTTGATTTGTCGATTTTGTCTAAGTTAATAGACACATTAATGATTGAACTCATAATAAAAATAATTAATTAATTGATTACTGTAATCCTTTTAAAACTCTGTAGTATTCACGGGCAACTACTAAGCCCTTTGGTGTAAGATAGTAAGGGAACGCACCATTGTTTAACTTGTACCCTTGCTTTCTTTTTATTAATCTTTTTTCTATTAGCTGCGATATGTGTTGTCTGCTTCTATTTATTCCCTTGTCAAACTCTTTGTTAAACTTCTGAACACTGAAGACTCCGTAGTGATAACACCATAGAACAACATCTAAGTCTGTCCTTGTTATCTTTTTACTTCTTCTTAGGTGGACTATCGCTTTACCATGATGCTTGAGATTGATGAAGTATTTCTTCTTGTTCTCTAGCATTCAAAGTAATTTTTACTACTCTTTAAAAACTGTTTCATTCTAAGAACTTGATGCTGAGCTTTTTCTTTCTCGCTCTTTTCGTATCTAAACTTCTCAGAAAGAATAGAGTTTCTAATCATAAGCCTGTCAACTATGGAGCGGTGACCGAACTCTGGTTCAGCTAAAGACTTTCCAACATAACAGCAGTCATTATACTTCTGTCTATAGTTTAAGTCTGTAGAGACATAAGCATCATGCTTCTTTAAATAATGTATAGACATACTGTGGTCTCTATTAATCATGCTTCCAATAGACTCGAGGCTCTCGTTTGTTGACTCCCTAGCTATAGCTGTGTATATACACCTGGCATCAACTATAAAAGACTTTCTCTTCCTTGAAACCATATGCTCCTTTGGAACACCTAAAGTCTTAGATACCTCATCTAATATAAAGTTAAGGTTATCTATATTATTGACGTAAGTGTCGTGCTCATCTCTATTTCTCATCTTGTTTACATTTAAAATTATCTACCCAGGATTGTCTTATAAACATCCCTATAAAAATACCAATGATTAATGCGGTTAACATTACAGAACGCCCTGTATGTAGTAGTCTTCTACATCATTAGATTGCTCAACGAAGTATTCAAAGTACATTTGTAGCAGTCTTTTATACTCTTGCCTACCTGATTCAATGAACTCTGGAGAACACTCGTAAACAGCCACTCTGTATGGGGCTTCTTTCTCTACACAAATAAATGTAAAGTTCTCAACACCAAAACCATCGCAGTAGAATGCAGCCTGTCTGTTGTAACCATACTTGTAGCATGAGTTCCTGAATGAGTGAGGGTCAATGTTGGCTGTTGTTTTAATATCTATTATCCCATTAGGATTTAAAACGTCAGCCTTACCCTTGCATTTCACGAAGGTGTCACCATCTACCCAGCAGTTAGTTACCTCTTTCAAGCCATCTGCAATAAGTTCAACAGCATCATCGTTCTTAAAGAAGCTGCCAACCACACCCTTGATAGATTCAAAATCTCTCATAGACAGTATTGTCTTGTCTGAGTTTTTAGATTTAAACTCATCCCACTTCTTGCCATACTTCCTTCCTTCAAAACAAACTATGTCGTTTTCAGAAATCTTTTCTGGCTCTAGTATGTATTGATGAACTAACTTACCAACCTCTAAAGCTGAGGAGCTGTCTCCATTTCCATCATAATACATCTGAAGATGTTGAGGTGACCTGTTGAGGTATCCTAGTTGAGAGTTTGTAACATACTCTCTATCAGCATAATACTCTTCGTCTGTCTTAAACTTTACTAACTCCACTTTTCTCTAGCTTTTTTAATGTGTTAATCTCATCAACTATAAACTCAAACATCTCTTGAGGTTTAAGATTTATTTCTGGAGTGCTTTGACATAGGTCAATAATTTCTTGTACAGTAAACCTGTTTGGTTCAAGTATCTTTTGACTAAATGTTTGGTGAGCAATGCCTATCTGTTTAGCTTTTGCTGTCTTCCTAACTCCGTGATAACGAAGTATCTTTGGTAATTCACTTATATATTTCATGATAACGCTTTATTTAATTTATCTCTCTGTGCTTTTGTCATTGTGTAGGATGACATTCTACTTTTAACAACATCAACCTTGCCCTCTTTGATTGCACCCATCATAGCTGTCATAACTTCTTGAGTCATCTTTACTTTAGCAGTCGGACTATCCGACTTAGGTCTGCTGTTAGAGTTTCCGTGAGTGTTTGTAGCATCAGCATCTTTAGTATCATCAATTAAGAATAAGCCATTGAGTGCGTACTTTCTAGCGTAAGAAGATGAAGCTCCGAATGACTGAGCAATATCCATACCCTTTCTGTTTACATCAATACCAGCTTGTGCTGTTGCAGTAATATCACTGGCACCATCTGTGATTGTGACTGTTGCCTCAACAAATGGCATACCACAAACCTCTTTGACATTATCAATGATAGTCATTGCTAGTCCGTTTGATTTTAATAGTGGCTTAACAGCTTCAAGAATATCCTCTTGATTCCTGTAAGAGTACCTACCAAATTTGTTGTACTGATTTTTAGGAGCCTTAAGTTCTTGTTGAACTTGCATAAGTTTCCCAATGAATTTTTTGTTTGCTTCCATAAAATAAAATTTAACTTGTTTAATTTTGCTTTACAAATATATAAATATACTTCAATAATAGCATGCCCTGTGTTCAAAAGTTATTAACAATTAAAGCTATCCAACCCCCCTCTGTATAGCAGACGACCAAATCCACTTAATAATAATTAAAAAATACAGAAGGGGATAAAGACAACCACTCTACCGCTAAGTAGAGTTGCTCAATGCTCAACTCATAAGAACGTTTTTAGGTGCTTACACGCACAATTTTACGCACCTCCGTGTGTTAGTCTTCCCTAAACCCAGCAACTCTGGGTACAAAATGTTTATCGCTACTCATTAGACCGCCAATATCATGCTGGAAAGTTTGAGATATTAGATTGCCTAATCCTTTTGTCTTGCAATACTTTTCAAAAGCCATGAAGTCATCAAGAGTTTCTTCATCACACTCAGCTAATGCAACCTCAATGTTTGCATGATAGTTTTTTGAGTAGTATATTCTAGGACAGTAGTCTGCAAAAAGAAGCCTAACCTTGTTAAGTTTCTTTAGATACTTTTTAGTAATCATAACTTATACTGACCTAATAGTAGTATAGTTGGAACCCACAAACCAACGTAGATAGCTGATTGTCTGTCTCCAAAGAACCACATTGATACTGATAATACTAAACTTGCCATTGCAAGTATTAAGAAAATTTTTCTAGTGTTTAACATTTTATTTAGTTTTAATTTATTTTTTATCTTTTACTTTGATTACACCTTCTTCTACCAATAGCTTTAGTATTACATCTGCCTTGTAGTTATGGTCGTAACCCATCACTATATCATCTACAAAAATCTCATTACCCTCTAATCTAAAGTCGTAGTCCTCTAGGTCGTAGCTATCGGGGTTGTTGTCGTACAGGTCCTCTAGTCTGTCTTGTATTGTTTCCCATAACTCATCATATTGTTCTGGTGTAATTTTGTTTGCCATTAGTTTGTCCATAATGTTTTGCAGTTTAGTTTTAACTTTTGTTGTTGCTTCTTTTAATTTACCTATCGTATTCCTTTCTAGTTTGTCTAGGAGATACGCCTCCCTAGTTGTCCATTCAAATTTAACTTTCATCTTTATTGTATTGTTTAATAAATTCTACTACTTGATTGTAAACTTCTCTTATATCATTATGCAACGAAATGTTGTGTATAAATACATATTTATTTCTGTAATCATCATAGTCAGAAAAGTCCATTTCCTCACAAGCGTAGCTATCTATCTTTTTTATTACAGGTATAAGCCAATCCCAAGATTCGTGGTATTGCAGTTCGTCAAGTTCAAATGTACCTTGCTCAACCTTGTATAAGGTTGCGTCATGTATCTCATTAAATGGGTTTGTGCATCCCATAAATTCTGCTATCAGTTTATTGTC
>Ga0208645_1001254_pt1 | contig 22871 bp, 16 predicted proteins | sample VirMetDEL_Sep_01_FD_184519 | JGI IMG/M metagenome (GOLD analysis project Ga0208645, IMG submission 184519) | Aqueous microbial communities from the Delaware River and Bay under freshwater to marine salinity gradient to study organic matter... | ecosystem: Environmental > Aquatic > Marine >... | reverse complement strand
AATTTGGCTCCGCGACCTGGACTCGAACCAGGGACCCAATGATTAACAGTCATTTGCTCTACCGACTGAGCTATCGCGGAACAACGGCGCGTATGTTACTGATTAAAAAAGAGAAGTCAACACTTTGCGGGGGCTTCTACGTAGCAGGGGTTCGGCAGATTCGGTGGCGCTATTGTGGGAGGGGCTTTAGCCGCGACAGTTGCCAGCCCGCGACAGATCGCGGCTGAAACAGAATGCCGCCCAGCCGCTCCTACGGTGACTTTTGGCAGATGCAAAAACGCCGGCTCATGGGCCGGCGTTTTTGTTTATCGCAGCGGCTTAGAGCACGGCATGAATCGCGCGGGTGACGCTGTCCAGGTTGCCATGGTTCAGTGCGGCGACGCAGATGCGGCCGGTGCCGACGGCGTAGATGCCGAACTCGTTCTTCAGGCGCTCGACCTGCTCCACGGTGAGGCCGGAGTAGGAGAACATGCCACGCTGCTCGGCAACGAAGCCGAAGTCGCGTTTGGCGCCCAGTGTCGCCAGTTGCTCGACCATGGCCAGGCGCATGCTGCGGATGCGGTCGCGCATTTCGCCCAGTTCGGCTTCCCACATGGCGCGCAGTTCCGGGCTGTTGAGCACGCTGGCGACCACGGTTGCACCATGGGTCGGCGGGTTGGAATAGTTGGTGCGGATCACGCGCTTGAGCTGCGACAGAACGCGGGTCGACTCTTCACGGCTGCTGGTGACCAGCGACAGGGCGCCGACACGCTCGCCATACAGCGAGAACGATTTGGAGAAGGAGCTGGAGACGAAGAACTCCAGGCCCGACTCGGCAAACAGGCGCACGGCTTCGGCGTCCTGGTCGATGCCGTCACCGAAGCCCTGGTAGGCGATGTCGAGGAAGGGCACGTGCTCGCGCTCGCGCAGCACGTCCAGTACGGCTTTCCAGTCTTCCGGCTGCAGATCGACGCCGGTCGGGTTGTGGCAGCAGGCATGCAGCACGACGATGGAGCGGGCCGGCAGGTTGCGCAGGTCTTCGAGCATGCCACCACGGTTCACGCCGTTGCTGAACGGGTCGTAGTAGCGGTAGTTTTGCACCGGGAAACCGGCGGATTCGAACAGGGCGCGGTGGTTTTCCCAGCTTGGGTCGCTGATGGCCACGGTGGCTTCCGGCAGCAGGCGCTTGAGGAAGTCGGCGCCGATCTTCAGGGCGCCGGTACCGCCCAGGGCCTGGGTGGTGATCACACGACCGGCTTCGATCAGGGCTGCGCCCTTGCCGAACAGCAGTTCCTGCACGGCCTTGTCGTAGGCTGCGATGCCCTCGATCGGCAGGTAGCCACGCGGTGCGTGGGCCTCGATGCGCGCTTTTTCGGCTTCTGCGACGGCGCGCAGCAGCGGAATTCGCCCCTCCTCGTTGTAGTAGACACCCACGCCAAGGTTGACCTTGGTGGTGCGGGTGTCCGCGTTGAATGCTTCGTTGAGGCCCAGGATGGGATCGCGCGGAGCCATTTCGACGGCAGAGAAGAGACTCATGATGGGTGCGGCAACTCGAGTGAGGGGTGGGTGGCCAGGCGTCCCCGACAAAAGCGCTAGGGGGCGCGTAAACGGGGCGTTAGTATAACGACCCTGAATCCAGGGGGCGACAGCGCAAAGCCCTGAATTAAGGCCTTTTGCCAGGTAATTCGACTCTATCTGGAACTATCGCCAACTCGCCCCGCAATTCATGGCTTTTGACGCAGTCCGAGAGGATGCGTCACAGCCATTTGTCGAGGTACTGCATGTCCGAGTTTCAGTTGGTGACCCGCTTCAAACCTGCCGGCGATCAGCCCGAGGCGATCCGGCAGATGGTCGAGGGGCTGGAGGCTGGGCTTTCGCACCAGACATTGCTCGGCGTGACTGGCTCAGGCAAGACTTTTTCCATCGCCAACGTGATTGCCCAGGTGCAGCGCCCGACGCTGGTGTTGGCGCCGAACAAGACCCTGGCCGCGCAGCTCTACGGCGAGTTCAAGGCGTTCTTCCCGAACAACGCGGTGGAGTACTTCGTCTCCTACTACGACTACTACCAGCCCGAAGCCTACGTGCCGTCGTCCGACACCTTCATCGAGAAGGATGCCTCGATCAACGACCATATCGAGCAGATGCGCCTGTCGGCGACCAAGGCGCTGATCGAGCGTAAGGACGTGATCGTGGTCTGCACGGTTTCTTCGATCTACGGCTTGGGCAGTCCCGAGGAGTACCTGAAAATGGTGCTGCACCTCGACCGTGGCGACAAGATGGATCAGCGTGCGTTGCTGCGCCGCCTGGCCGAGTTGCAGTACACGCGCAACGACATGGACTTCGCCCGGGCGACCTTCCGGGTGCGCGGTGATGTGATCGACGTTTTCCCGGCAGAGTCGGATCTGGAAGCCATTCGCGTCGAGCTGTTTGACGACGAGGTGGAGAGCATCAGCGCCTTCGATCCGCTGACCGGCGAGGTGATCCAGAAGCTGCCGCGCTTCACCTTCTACCCCAAGAGCCACTACGTCACCCCGCGTGAAACGCTGCTGGAGGCGGTGGAGCACATCAAGGTCGAGCTGCAGCAGCGCCTGGAGTACCTGCGTGGCGCGAACAAGCTGGTTGAGGCGCAGCGTCTGGAGCAGCGTACGCGCTTCGATCTGGAAATGATCCTCGAGCTGGGTTATTGCAACGGTATCGAGAACTACTCGCGCTATCTCTCGGGGCGCCCATCTGGTGCGCCGCCGCCCACGCTTTACGACTACCTGCCGGACGAGGCGCTGCTGGTGATCGACGAGTCCCACGTCTCGGTGCCGCAGGTCGGTGCCATGTACAAGGGCGACCGTTCACGCAAGGAAACGCTGGTGGAATATGGCTTCCGCCTGCCGTCGGCGTTGGATAACCGACCGATGCGCTTTGAAGAGTGGGAGGCGGCCAGTCCGCAGACCATTTTCGTCTCTGCTACGCCTGGGCCTTACGAGGGTGAACATGCCGGGCGCGTGGTGGAGCAGTTGGTGCGACCGACCGGCTTGGTCGACCCGCAGATCGAGGTGCGCCCGGCGCGCACTCAGGTCGATGATCTGCTCTCGGAAATCCGCTTGCGGGTGGCGTCGGGAGATCGCGTGTTGGTCACCACGCTGACCAAGCGCATGGCCGAGGACTTGACCGATTATCTGGGTGACCATGACGTCAAGGTGCGTTACCTGCACTCGGACATCGATACCGTGGAGCGGGTAGAGATCATTCGCGACCTGCGCTTGGGCGCTTTCGACGTGCTGGTGGGCATCAACCTGTTGCGTGAGGGGCTGGACATGCCCGAGGTGTCGCTGGTGGCGATCCTCGATGCGGACAAGGAGGGCTTCCTGCGTAGCGAGCGCTCGCTGATCCAGACCATTGGCCGGGCGGCACGTAACCTCAACGGCAGGGCGATTCTCTACGCCGACAACATGACCGGATCGATGCAGCGCGCCATCGGTGAGACCGAGCGGCGCCGCGCCAAGCAGGTCGCGTTCAACGAGGCCAATGGCATCGTACCCAAGGGCGTGCAGAAGGACGTCAAGGACATCCTCGAAGGTGCCGTGGTGCCGGGGGCGCGCAGCAACAAACGCAAGGGCATGGCCAAGGCAGCGGAGGAGAGCGCTCGTTACGAGAACGAACTGCGCTCGCCGAGTGAGATCACCAAGCGTATTCGTCAGCTGGAAGAGAAGATGTACGCTCTGGCGCGCGACCTGGAGTTCGAGGCCGCGGCGCAGTTGCGTGACGAGATTCAGAAGCTGAGGGATCGGTTGTTGCAGGTTTGATTTATCAGTGACGACGCTGTGGGAGGCACTTCAGCGGCGGCGATCGCGGCTAAAGCCGCTCCTACGGATGAGGTGCCGGCTTAGGGTGGATCACGCTTCACCGCCTCGGTGGATGCAAAAACGGCATCCACCCTACGACAGGGCGGCGTATCTCTGTCAGGACTCAATGCGCTGCGCCACCGCCCGCCATGTTCTGTGGCAGCTTTCGTGTCAGCAGGATCGCTAGCATGCTCACCGCCAGGGCGATGCCGATGAAATGGAAGGCATCGTTGTAGGCCATGATAATTGCCTGTTCATGCACGATTTGGCTGAGCTTGGCTAGCGCCGCCTGCTCGCTGCCCAATGTCTGCGTCAGCAGGTGCAGGCGCTCTTCGACTTGCGGGTTGGTCGGTACGATGGATTCGCGCAGGTAGTCGAAATAGACCTTGGCGCGAGCGTCCAGCAGGGTCGCCAGCAGGGCGATGCCGATGGCGCCACCCAAGTTGCGCAGGATGTTGAACAGGCTGGAGGCCGAGCCGGCGTCCTGCGGCATGATGTAGGCCGTGGCAATCAGCGATACCGTGACCATCACCAGCGGCTGGCCAAGCGCGCGTACGATCTGGATATGATTGAACTGTGGGCCGGCGAAGTCAGGGTTGAGCACGCCGGAGAAGAAACTCGCCGCGCCGAACAGGGCGAAACCCAGGGCGCACAGCCATTTTGGCGAGATGATCTTCATCAGCTTGGGCACCAGCGGGATCAGAAATAGCTGCGGCACGCCCATCCACATGATCACCTCGCCGATCTGCATGGCGTTGTAGCCCTGGATCTGCGCCAGGTACAGCGGCAGCACATAGATCGAACCATATAGCCCGACGCCGAGCCCCAGGCTGGAGATGCTGGCCAGACCGAAGTTGCGTTCGCGCAACACGCCGAGGTTGATCAGCGGGTTGGGGCGGGAGATCTGCAGCATGACGAACAGGATCAGGCTGACCAGCGCCACGCTGCCGAGCCCCACGATCAGTTGCGATTCCAGCCAGTCCTTGCGATGGCCCTCTTCGAGAAATACCTGCAGGCAACCCAGGCCAAGGCCCAGGGTGAGGATGCCGGCGTAGTCGGTGGTCTTCAGCAGCTCCCAGTGCGGCGCCTTTTTCTCCAGGCCGTAGAGCAGGCCGGCGATCATCAGCAGGCCGGGCGGCACGTTGATGTAGAAGATGTATTCCCAGCCCCAGTTCTCGGTCAGCCAGCCGCCCAGCGTCGGGCCAATGGAGGGAGCGAAAGTGGCGGTGATGGCGAACAGTGCCATGCCCTTGGCGCGGTGATGCTCGGGCAGCTTGATCAGTGTCATGGTGAACGCCAGTGGTATCAACGCGCCGCCGGTGAAGCCCTGCAATGCGCGGAACACGATCATGCTTTCCAGGCTCCAGGCCAGGGAGCAGAGCAGCGAGGCGATCAGAAAGCCCACCGACACCCACACCGCCAGGCGCCGCGCCGAGAGCAGCTGCACCAGCCAGGCGGTCAGCGGGATCATGATGATCTCCGCGACCAGGTAGGAGGTGGAAATCCACGAGCCTTCCTCCAGCGTGGCGGACAGCGCGCCCTGGATGTCCTTCAGCGAAGAGTTGGTGATCTGGATGTCCAGCACCGCCATGAAGGCGCCGAGCATGGCGCTCATCACCGCGATCCAGTCGCGGCGGCTGGGTTCCGCCGTGGGGCGGATCAGTGCATCACCCGCCATGGCTTTCGTCGCCGCGCAGATCCACGGTGACTTCTACCGACATGCCGGGGCGGATCAGCCCGCGCAGTGGGTTGTCGGCGGCGAAGGTCAGTTTGACCGGGATGCGCTGCACCACCTTGGTGAAGTTGCCGGTGGCGTTGTCCGGCGGCAGCAGGCTGAATTGCGCGCCAGAAGCGGCAAACAGGCTGTCGATGCGGCCTTCGATGGGTGTGTCCGGGTAGCTGTCGAACAGCAGTTCAGCCTTCTGGCCGGGACGCATGCGGCCAATCTGGGTTTCCTTGAAGTTGGCCTGAATCCAGATGTCCTGATCCGGCACCAGCGACAGCAGGTAGGCGCCGCTTTGCACGATCTGGCCCTCGCGTGCCGAGCGCTGGCCGACCAGGCCGCTGATCGGCGCATGAATCTGCGTGCGCGAGAGGTTGAGGTCGGCCTGTTCCAGGTCCGCCTGGGCGGAAAGAATCAGCGCATCCAGACGCTTGAGCTCGGCTTCCAGGCTGGCAACCTGCTGCCGCTGCGCCTGCAGATCGGCCTGGGCCTTGGCCACTTGCGAGCGGGCCACGCGGTTGTCGGCGGCCAGGGTGGTGACGCGTTCTTCGGATACATAACCCGGCTTGCGCAGTGTCTGGGCGCGGCCAAGATCCAGCTTGGAGCGATCAAGCGTGGCCTGGCTGGCAGCGACGTCAGCCTGGCTGGCGGCAATCAGGCTGGCCTGCTGGTCGAGTTTGCTCTGCGCCTGGGCGCGCTCGGCCCGATGGGTTTCCAGGGCGGCGAGGGCGCGCTGGCGGGCGAGACGGAAGTCGGCATCTTCCAGTACCGCCAGAAGCTGACCGGCTTCGACGTGCTGGTTGTCACGCACCAGCACCTTCTCGATTCGTGCGTTCAATTGGCTGGAGACGCGGGTGATCTCGCCCTGCACATAAGCGTTGTCGGTGCTCTCATGGTGGCGACCGACCAATAGCCAGTGGGCGAGCAGGGCGCCACTGATCAGCACCAGCAGGATCACGAAGACAAAGAGACGGCGTTGCAGTTTGGCAGGCATGCTTGAGGCTCGGGATGCGGCAGGGAAATGTAAGTAAATTTAACAGTGTTCCCTTTGCGCTAGTAGACTCTAGGCTTGGCATGCTTTGTTGCGTATGAGGAACAATCATGGGGCTTGATGATGCTTTGATCTTTACCCGGGTCGTGGAATGCCACAGCTTCACTCAGGCAGCGACCAGTCTGGGGATGCAGAAGTCCACGGTGAGCCGGCGCATTGCGTTGCTCGAAGAGCGCCTGGCTGTGCGTTTGCTCAATCGCACCACGCGCAAGTTGCGTCTGACTGAAGTCGGGCAGGCGTACTACGAGCGCTGCCGGCAGATCATGCTCGACTTCGCCGAAGCCGAGCAGGCAGTGATGCAGCTGCAGCGCGAGCCGTCGGGGCTGTTGCGGATCACTTCGCCGATCGAGTTCGGCCAGCTGTTTCTTGGGCGAGTACTGGGTGAGTTCATGCGTCAGTACCCGCAGATCGATGCCGAGGTGGAGCTGACCTCGCGCTTGGTGGACCCGCTGGAGGAGGGCGTGGATATCGCCATCCAGGTCGGCCAGCCGCAGGATTCCACTCTTATTGCGCGCAAATTGTTCGAAAGCGGCCGGCGCCTGTGCGCCAGCCCTGCCTATCTGGCGGCGCATGGCACGCCGCGCAGCGTCGCCGAGCTGGAGGGGCATCGAGCGATCCTGCTGCAGCACGATGCGCCGCGTTACTGGCCGCTACTGGGTGAGCATCTACCGTGTCAGCGGGTGATGACCTGCAACAACATCACCTTCGCTCGTGAGGCGACGCTGGCGGGGGCGGGGATTTCTGGCCTGCCGGTGATGATCAGTGAGGATGCGGTGCGCAGCGGGCGCCTGCTCGAGCTGCTGCCCGAAGCGCGACTGCCGGTGGGCGAGGTCTATGCGATCTACCCGTCACGGCGCTTCCAGGCGATGAAGGTCAAGACTTTCCTCGACTTCCTCATCACCAGCTTGCCGATCACCCGTGGCGGGTTGCTGGAGCCAGGGGCCGCCGGCCTGCTAACATCGCCCGCTTGATTCAAACCTCGTGTCTTCCTTCCGAGAGCATTCATGACCACCGTCCGTACCCGTATCGCGCCATCGCCAACCGGCGACCCCCATGTCGGCACCGCCTATATCGCGCTGTTCAACCTGTGCTTCGCTCGTCAGCACGGTGGCCAGTTCATCCTGCGCATCGAAGACACCGACCAGTTGCGTTCGACGCGTGAGTCCGAGCAGCAGATTTTCGACGCCCTGCGTTGGCTGGGTATCGAGTGGGACGAGGGCCCGGACGTCGGCGGCCCGCATGGCCCGTACCGTCAGAGCGAGCGTGGCGAGATCTACAAGAAGTATTCGGACGAACTGGTCGCCAAGGGCCATGCGTTCCCGTGCTTCTGCTCCGCCGAGCGTCTCGATGAAGTGCGTGCGCAGCAGATGGCCAACAAGGAAACGCCGCGTTACGACGGCCACTGCATGCATATGGAGCCTGCCGAGGCGCAGCGCCGTATTGCCGCAGGCGAATCGCATGTCGTGCGCATGAAAGTGCCGAGTGAAGGCGTCTGCGTGGTGCCAGACATGCTCCGTGGCGATGTCGAGATTCCATGGGATCGCATGGACATGCAGGTGCTGATGAAGGCCGATGGCCTGCCGACCTATTTCCTGGCCAACGTGGTCGACGACCACCTGATGGGCATCACTCACGTGCTGCGCGGTGAGGAATGGCTGCCATCGGCGCCCAAGCTGATCAAGCTGTATGAATACTTTGGCTGGGAGCAGCCGGCGCTGTGCTACATGCCGCTGCTGCGCAATCCGGACAAGAGCAAGCTGTCCAAGCGCAAGAACCCCACCAGCATCACGTTCTACGAGCGCATGGGCTACCTGCCGCAGGCCATGCTCAACTACCTCGGCCGCATGGGCTGGTCGATGCCGGACGAGCGCGAGAAGTTCTCTCTGAACGAGATGATCGAACACTTCGACATCAACCGCGTGTCGCTGGGCGGGCCGATCTTCGATCTGGAAAAGCTCTCCTGGCTCAATGGCCAGTGGCTGCGTGAGCTGCCGGTGGAAACCTTCGCTGCCGAAGTGCAGAAGTGGGCGCTCAACCCCGAATACCTGATGAAGATTGCGCCGCACGTGCAGGGCAGGGTGGAAACCTTCAGCCAGATCGCACCGTTGGCCGGCTTTTTCTTCTCCGGTGGCCTGAACCTGGATGCCAAGCTGTTCGAGCACAAGAAGCTCTCGGCCGATCAGGTGCGTCAGCTGATGCAGCTGATCCTGTGGAAGCTCGAGTCGTTGCGTCAGTGGGAAAAGGATCGCATCACCGGCTGCATCCAGGCTGTGGTCGAGCATCTTGAACTGAAGCTGCGTGACGCCATGCCGCTGATGTTCGCGGCGATCACCGGTCAGGCCAGCTCGGTATCGGTGCTCGATGCCATGGAAATCCTCGGCCCGGATCTGACCCGCTTCCGCCTGCGCCAGGCGCTGGAGCTGCTCGGCGGTACCTCGAAGAAAGAGACCAAGGAGTGGGAGAAGCTGCTGGCCAGCATCGCTTGATGCCTTCGTAGGGTACGCCGTGCGCACCGCGTGCTGTGCTGTCGAGCATTGGTGCGCATGGCGCACCCTACGATTATGCCGGAGTTTGATCGTCAGGTTGGCTCTAAGTAATTGTTCTAGTGGCAAAAACTTTTGGCTGGCAGGAAAAATGTTGTTGACAGCCAATCGGGGCGCTCTTAACATGCGCCCCGTCCTCGAGATGGGGCTATAGCTCAGCTGGGAGAGCGCTTGCATGGCATGCAAGAGGTCAACGGTTCGATCCCGTTTAGCTCCACCAATCTCGACTCCTTCGGGAGTGCCAGAATCGATGTGAATCGGTTCGCGATTAGGGTCTTGCGTCCCCTTCGTCTAGTGGCCTAGGACACCGCCCTTTCACGGCGGTAACAGGGGTTCGAGTCCCCTAGGGGACGCCATTATTCCAGCCGCAACGCCAAGGCGTTGCAGCCGACCGCAAGGTTTCGGGGCTATAGCTCAGCTGGGAGAGCGCTTGCATGGCATGCAAGAGGTCAACGGTTCGATCCCGTTTAGCTCCACCAAACACTGACAAGGCCAGCTTAGTGCTGGCCTTGTTCTTCGAAGGTTTTGTCCCCTTCGTCTAGTGGCCTAGGACACCGCCCTTTCACGGCGGTAACAGGGGTTCGAGTCCCCTAGGGGACGCCATATTCCAGTCGCAGCGCGCAGGCGTCGCGAGCCGACCGCAAGGTTTCGGGGCTATAGCTCAGCTGGGAGAGCGCTTGCATGGCATGCAAGAGGTCAACGGTTCGATCCCGTTTAGCTCCACCAATCACACACAAGGCCAGCCTAGCGCTGGCCTTGTCGTTCGAAGGTTTCGTCCCCTTCGTCTAGTGGCCTAGGACACCGCCCTTTCACGGCGGTAACAGGGGTTCGAGTCCCCTAGGGGACGCCATTTTCTTGCCGCATTTGCGGAACCCAGGGGCCACCTCTTACGAGGTGGCCCCTTTTTGTTTTTGTCCCCTTTCTCTGATTCTCGATGTGCGCCTGCCGGCAGATGGGCATCAGCGTCTGTTGAGTGATCCTGTGATCCTGAAGGCTGTGCTCGAACTGGTGGAGCAAGTGCCTCAGGCGTCGTTGAAGGCCCTGGCCTCATAGCTGACCACGCGATTGCGTCCGCTTGCCTTGGCGCGGTACAGGGCGCGGTCGGCCAGCTCCAGCCATTGCTCGCCGCACTCCGGGTTGCTCGGTACGGCTGCGTACAGGCCGATGCTCATGCTCAGCGCTATCGACTGCTGCTGGTAGAGGCAGGGATTCTGCGCCAGGTCTTCGCGCAGTTGTTCGGCCAGGTCGAGCGCGCCGGTGAGGTCGGTGCTGTCGAGCAGGGCAACGAACTCTTCGCCGCCAAAGCGTGCCAGCAGGTCGCTGCTGCGCAGGCGTTGCTGGATGCGCTGGGCTGCATGGCGCAGGCAGGCATCGCCGGCGAGATGACCGTAGCGATCATTGACCTGCTTGAAGTGATCCAGGTCCAGCATCAGCACCGCCAGCGACTGTCGGCTACGTACGGCACGGGCGCAGGCGCGTGACAGTTCTTCACTCAGCGTCTGGCGATTGAACAGGCCGGTTAGTCCGTCGCGGCGATTCAGCTCCGCCAGTCGCAGGTTGGCGTTGGAGAGCTGTTGCAGGGTGTCCTGCAGCGTCGCGGTTCGCTCCTGGACACGGTGTTCCAGGCTGTCACTGATCTGCGTCTGCAGTTCCAGGTGTTTGGTTTGCTCGGTGCGCAGGCGGCGCTCCTGGTCGATCAGCTTGGCCTGGGCCAGGTGCTCAGCTTCCTGTACCTGGCGGATACGCGAGGCCAGGGCGATGGAAAACACCGTCATCTCGATCAGGCCGCCAATCTGCTGCGCGTGCAGGGTCAGCAACGAGTAGGGCAGCAGGCCGGTGCCGGTGAGGATACTGGCGACGCTGGCTGTAATCAGTACGAACCAGCCCAGGGCGAACAGGCGCGCGGCCGCGTAACCGCCGCGCCAGCGCAGCAGGGTAATGACGAAAGCGGCCAGGGCACAGGCTACCAGCAGCACGAAACTGCCGATCAGAGCGGGTGTGTATGGGCCGAGTAGCGCCATGCCCATTACCAGCCAGGAGCAGGCCTTGAGTGCATTGGCGACCCAGCGATAGGGCTTGGCGGCCTTTTCCAGCTCCAGCACGCCGTAGATGAAGTGAATGCCGAACAGCGTCGCCAGCGCCGAGCTGAGCGGGAAGCTCAGTTGATGCCAGGTCAGGGCGTTGGGCCACAACCATTGCAGGGCGAAGCCGAGCTGGATGAACTGGTAAAGGCTGAAGCTGGCAACGAACAGGCTGTACCAGAGGTAGTTGCGGTCGCGGGTGATGCAGAAAATGCTCAGGCTGTAGATCAGCATCGCCATAAGGGCGCCGAAGAACAGGCCCTGTAGCAACAGGCGGTGCTGTTCCTGATGGTCGAACGTCTCGCGTGTCATCAGGCTGGCGCTGAGGTTGGCCGAGCCGTTGGTCTGCATGCGCAGCCAGATACGCTGTCGCTCGCCGGACTCCAGGTTGAGGGGTAATACCAGTTGCCGATGTTCGACCCAGCGCCAGTCGAAGGGGCGCTGGTCACCGGCGCGGTAGATGCGTTTGCCGTCCAGGCCGTAGGCGTCGAGTTGATCCAGTAGCGGATTGCCGATCAGCAGCACCCAGCCCAGCGAGCGGTTGTGCGGATTGTGCACATCCAGGCGCAACCAGTAGGCGCTGCCGCCGTAGCCGAAGCTGGCATCGCGCTTGCCTACTGCTTGCCAGGCAGAATCGGGTAGTGCGCGAACATCGGTGATGTCGGTTCGGCCGTCCGGGTCTTCCCAGTACTCCATGTAAGGCCCGGGCAGTGCCTGCATCTGGCCAATCGGCAGTGGCAGGCTTTCTGCCCAGGTCAGTGCTGGCAACAGCAGAAGCATCAATAGGCGCAGGATGGCAGTCAATTGCTCGTTCTCGGGCTCTCGGGCGAGTGCGCAACATTATGGCGTGCGGCGATGCTGCGATGAAAGCTCGGCACTGCATGGAGAGGGTATGCGGCGTATTATGCGGCACCTGATCAACGGCTGCCGAGGACGCGTGCAGCCACGCTCTGGAATCGGACCACTCAGCTTGCTGCGCGCAGGCTGCACACCTGGAGGTAGAGTCATGAACTGGGAGTTGCCCAGCCCCTTCGTCATCGATATCGAAGTGAGCGCAGAGGACATCGACGGCCTTGGCCATGCCAACAACGCGGTGTACGTCAGTTGGCTGGAGCGCTGTGCCTGGCGGCACTCGCAGTTCCTCGGGCTGGATCTGGTCGAGTACCGCCGCCTGGACCGCGCCATGGCTGTGGTTCGTCATGAGATCGACTACCTGGCCAGCGCCTATGAAGGGCAGCATCTGCAGATGGCGACCTGGATCGTCGAGTCTGATCAGCGTCTGAAGATGGATCGACGCTTCCAGCTGGTGCGCCCGGAAGATGGCCTTACCTTGCTGCGTGCCAAGACCACATTCGTCTGTATCGAACTGTCCAGCGGGCGCCCCAAGCGCATGCCGGCGGAGTTCATCGAGGGCTATGGCAAGGCGCTGACGCCGCCGTATCCGCTGGAGTTGTAAGGTTGCTCAGTTGTCCAGCGGTGCGAGAAATACCTGCTCGGCTTCGACCGTGACGGCGAACTGGCGGGTTTCACCGGGGCGCAGGATGACGGATTGCGCCACATCCGGCCCACGGCCGCCGCAATAGCCGTCTGGCGACATGGCCACGGCGACGCTCAGTTCGCCGCTGGGCAGGTCCAGGCTGGTGTGCTCGCCGGGGCCAAGTTTCGCCACCACTTGCTGGTTGATATAGAGCTCCACATCGCAGGCATTCGGCGCGTTGTTGTCACGGCTGGCTATCAAGCGCGCCAGTGCATCGACAGCCGGGTCTGCTGGCATGGGGGCGATGCCACTGGGCATCGCCTCGTTAGCCTGGGCGCTCCAGCAGCAGATGCCCAGAAAGATCAGTGCGAGATAACGCATGGCGAGACTCTCTGTTGGGTTGAGTGCCAGTGTGGCCTATCTGATGCCGTAGATACGACACCTGTGGCCCTGCCGAGTGCGGTTTGAGCATCGTCTTTCGCCTCGCCTGAGCATCGCTCGACGGCTTTTCGCGCAGCCCCTAAACTGTGCGCCCCATTTTTCCGGACAACCTCATGCAAATCGCCCTGGCGCCCATGGAGGGGCTGGTCGACGAGATTCTGCGCGACGTGCTGACCCGCATCGGCGGCATCGACTGGTGCGTTACCGAGTTCATTCGCGTCAGCGAACGGCTGTTACCGGCGGCCACCTATCACAAGCTGGCCCCTGAGTTGTTCAACGGCGCGCGCACCCAGGCCGGCACGCCGATGCGCGTGCAGTTCCTCGGCTCCGATCCGCAGTGCCTGGCGGACAACGCCGCCTTCGCCTGCACGCTCGGCGCGCCGGTGATCGATCTCAATTTCGGTTGCCCGGCCAAGACGGTGAACAAGTCGCGCGGTGGCGCGGTGTTGCTCAAGGAGCCGGAGCTGTTGCATGCCATCGTCCGTGAGGTCAGGCGCACAGTACCGGCCGAAATCCCAGTCACCGCGAAGATGCGCCTGGGCTTCGAGGGCAAGGAGGGTGCGCTGGACTGCGCGCGCGCTCTGGCCGAGGGCGGCGCCAGCCAGATCGTCGTGCACGCGCGGACCAAGGTCGAGGGCTACAAACCACCGGCGCATTGGGAGTGGGTGGCGCGGGTGCAGGATGTGGTTGGTGTGCCGGTATTCGCCAATGGCGAGGTGTGGACGCTGGAAGATTGGCGCCGCTGCCGCGAAATCAGTGGTGTGGACGACATTATGCTGGGCCGCGGATTGGTGTCTCGCCCTGGTCTGGCGCGACAGATTGCGGCGGTCAGGGCCGGTGAGGAGCCGCAGGAAATGAGCTGGGCCGAACTGCAGCCCCTGTTGCTCGATTTCTGGCAGCAGGCGCGGCGCAAGCTGGCGCCGCGCTACGCGCCAGGGCGCCTGAAGCAATGGTTGGCAATGCTCACTCGCACCTATCCAGAGGCCGTCACGCTGTTCGCCGAAGTCCGTCGCGAGCAGGATTGCGAGCGTATCGACCGGCTGCTTATGTCGACTGATTGAACTCTATAAGCCTGGATGAAATTCAAGGGGAGTGGGCGCCAGGCTGCGGATTTGAACTCTGGTTCGCTTGGCGTCCCCAGCGGTTGATTGAACAAACACCGTAGGAGCGAGCTCTGCTCGCGAACGCATTTTCGCGAGCAGAGCTCGCTCCTACAGCACTTCCCAATGCATGCCTTGAAATTCTTCTGACAGGCCTCAGATAAGTGACTGCGGGATGCCGAAGTCGGGTTCCGCGATATGACACTTGCTGAAATTTTCAGGAGATTACTCATGAGCAACGTACTGTCCCTGGCCCCTTTGTTCCGCCAGTCTGTCGGTTTCGACCGTTTCAACGATCTTTTCGAGTCTGCCCTGCGTAGCAACGATGCTGGCAGCTCCTACCCACCCTACAACGTCGAGAAGCATGGCGAGGATCACTACCGCATCGTGGTGGCGGCTGCCGGTTTCCAGGAAGATGACCTGGAGCTGCAAGTCGAGCGCGACGTGTTGACCGTGGTGGGCAACAAGCGTGATCGTAGCGCCGAGAGCATCAGCTATCTGCATCAGGGCATCGCCCAGCGTGCGTTCAAGCTGTCGTTCCGTCTGGCGGATCATATCGAGGTCAAAGGCGCCAACCTGGCCAACGGTCTGCTCCATGTCGAGCTGGAGCGTATCGTGCCGGAAGAGGCCAAGGCCAAGCGCATTCCTATCGGCAGCCAGCGCCCGGCGCTGGAAAACTGAGCCGCTAGCTGATTAAGAAGGCGCCCCACGGGGCGCCTTCTTCGTTTCAAGCGAGAGTCTGGTTGGGCAGGTAGGGTGCGCCGTGCGCACCGAGGGCGCTGCCAGGTTATGACTGCTGCCTTCCCAGTAGTGCGCGAAACGCTTCCTGCGGCAGCGGTTTGCTGAACAGGTAGCCCTGGTAGAGGTGGCAGCCCTGTGCTTGCAGAAAATCCAGCTGTTCCTGTTGCTCGACACCCTCGGCGATCAGCGCCAGACCCAGGCTGCGGGCCATGGCGACGATGGCGCGAATGATCTCGGCATCGTTGGGGTCGCAGGTGGCGTCACGCACGAACGACTGATCGATCTTCAGCATGTCCACCGGCAGGCGTTTGAGGTACGTCAGCGAGCTGTAGCCGGTGCCAAAGTCGTCCATGGCAAAGCTGACGCCATGCTTTTTCAGGCGCAGCATCTTGCCAACGGTGTCGTCTATGTTCTGGATGACGATGCCTTCGGTGATCTCCAGCTTGAGCATGGTGTTGGGCAGTTGGCTGTCGCGCAGGTTGCCCGAGACCCGTTCGACGAAATCGTGCTGGCGAAACTGCCGGGGACTGATGTTGACGCACAGGCTGAAGCGCTCGCCATCGATCAGGTGGCCAGCTAGCAGTTGTGAGCAGAAATGGCAGGCCTCGGCCAGTACCCAGCCGCCGACCTCGACGATCAGCCCGCTTTCCTCGAGAACCTGAATGAACTGCGCAGGCGACTGTGGGCCCAGTTGTGGATGCTGCCAGCGCAGCAGCGCCTCGGCACCGATCACCTTGCCGTCACGGGCATCGACCTGGGGTTGGAAGTGCAGTTCGAATTCGCCGCGTGCCAGGGCTAGGCGCAGATCGTTCTCCAGACGCAGGCGGGCGCTGGCTGCGTCCTGCATGGTGGTACGAAACAGCTGGATGGCGTTGCGCCCGGAATCCTTGGCGCGGTAAAGGGCGATATCGGCGCGCTTGAGCAGGTCCGCCGGGGTGTTGCCGTGGTCGGGAATCAGGGCGACGCCGATGCTCGGGGTTACTTGCAGGCGATGACCGTCCAGCAACATCGGCTCGGCCAGCAGCTGGCGCAGTTTTTCGGCGACCTGGCGTACGCGACGAGTGACCTCCGAGCGCTTGCCCTCCAGGCCGGAGAGCAATACCACGAATTCGTCCCCGCCCAGGCGCGCAACGGTGTCTTCCAGGCGCACGCTGGCTTCCAGTCGGGCAGTGACCAGGCGCAAAACGGAGTCGCCGACCGGATGGCCGAGCGAGTCGTTGATGTGCTTGAAGTGGTCGAGGTCGAGGAAGAGCAGGGCGCCGCGCAGGTCATGGCGCTTGAGCAGGGAGATCTGTTGGGTGAGACGATCCATCAACAACGCGCGGTTGGGCAGGTTGGTCAGTGCGTCGTGATAGGCCAGGTGCTGGACTTGCGCCTGGGCTTGTTTCAGCTCGCTGATGTCGCGTGCAGTGAGCAGCAAACAAGGCACGTCATTGAGCTCGATAGGCTGTACGGAGACGTCGACCAGGCGTACCTCGCCATCGCGATGGCGACCGTGCATTTCCATATGCAGCACCTGGCCCTGCTGGGCCAGGTGCTCGATCATGCGCACACGCTCTTCGGGGTAGGCCCAGATGCTCAGCTCATGCACCGTGCGGCCGATCACTTCCCAGTCCTGGTAACCGGTGATGCGGGTGAAGCCTTCGTTGATTTCGATGTAGCGGCCGCTGTCGCGTTCGGTGATGGTGATGGCGTCCGGGCTGGAGTGGAAGGCCTTGGCGAACTTCTCTTCCGAGGCTTGCAGGCGTTGTTCACGCAGCACGCGCTCGCTGATGTCGACCAGCGTGCCGACCATGCGCAGCGGCTGGCCGGCATCGTCGAGTTGCAGCTTGGCGGTGCTTTCGAGAAAACGCAGGCCGCCATTTTCCAGCTGCACCCGGTAGGTCACCTGATAATGGCTGCGGCGTTCGTCGACCAGGCGCTGGTAGCTCTGGCGCAGGCTGTGTCGATCTTCCATCGGCACCTGGCGGAAGAAGTCGAGGAAGGCACCCTCGAACGGTAGTGATTCCAGGCCTTGGAGCTGGGACGCTCGGGCACTGGCGAACAGCTGGCTGCTGGGAATATGCCAGTCCCAGGTGCCCAGGTCAGCGGACTCCAACGCCAGGCGCAGGCGCTGTTTGCTTTCTTTGAGCGCCTGCTCTTGCGCGCGTTGCTCGGTGATGTTGCGTACGGTCAGGACCAGGCAGGTGTTGCCGTTCAGCTCGATCTCGCCACCGAACAGCAGGTTGCTGGTGACCTTGCCATCGCGGCTGAACAGGCGCACCTCAAGGTTGTCCAGGCGTCCGCTCTGCAGGGCTTCGAGCATGCGCTGGCGGTCATCCGGGTCCGCCCAGATACCCAGCTCCAGAGAGGTGCGCCCTACGGCTTCGGCGCTGCTCCAGCCAAACTGCTGTTCGAAGCTCGGGTTGACCTCGATGAAGCGGCCTGTCGCCCGGTCGGTGATGGAGACCGCGTCGGGAGTGTGCATGAAGGCCTTGGCGAATTTTTCCTCGCTGGCACGCAGCGCGTTTTCTGCACGCTTGCGCTCGCTGGTATCGAGGAAGGTGCAGAGCATCAGGCGCTCACCCTGCAGTTCGATGTACTGGCTCGACAGGATACCGTCGAGAATCGCACCGCTGCGGGTGCGCAGTTGCACTTCCTGGATTACCGGCTCCCGGCTCTGCGGAGCCTGCTGGCGAAGTTGGTCGCGCTGGCTGGCGTGGACCCAGATGTTCAGGTCGTGGGTGTGGAGGCCGAGAATTTCGTTAGCCGTCCAGCCGAAGGCCATAGTGAAGTGCTGGTTGATCTCGATGATCGCGCTGTTGTCGTAGCGCACCAGCATCATGATGTCGGGGCTCAGGCGGAACAGGCTGGCGAAGCGCTCCTCGGATGCGCGCAGTGCTTCGGCGCGCTCCTGCTGGGCGCTGATGTCGCGGATCACGCCGAACATGCGTGGCCGGCCGTCGGCCTCGTACTGCAGGCTGCCGGTGATCTCTAGCCAGTGCAGGCTGCCGTCCGGCCAGCGGATGCGGTGGCGCAGGGCGTTGGCGATCTGTTCGCCCTTGAGGATGGCGTTGAATTTCGCTAGGACTTCGGCGCGCTCCTCTTCGGGGATCAGTTCGATGTAATGCAGCTCGCGCGTTACCGGGCGATTGGGGTCCAGCCCGAACAGTGCCTGGGCGCCGCGCGACCAGTTGACCTGGCCACTGCGAATGTCCCAGTACCAAGTGCCGAGATGGGCGCCGTTCAGCGCAGCCAGCAAACGCGGCGCATCCTGCCAGGTCTGCTCGAACTCGGCGGGGTCCATCGCCGGTATGTGGGGCAGGGGCGGGGTCTGGTCAGTCGATCTGGACATGGCCGAACCTTTCTCCGGAATGCGCGATGCGCGGGGCGGGCGTTAGAGGCATGTAGATACGTTTTTGTCGTTATGCCGCCACGTTAGTCTCAGTTCGGATGCCTATGCAAGATCGTCCCGTTGGCTGTCGAGCAGATCCATGAATGCCCGTGCGGCATTCGAGAGCGTGCGCTCGGTATGCAGGATGTAGCCCAGCTGGCGGGTCAGCTGGATGCCCGGTATCGGCAGGCGCGCGACCTGCTCGTCGAGCATGGTGCGCGGTAGCACGCTCCAGGCCAGTCCGATGGAAACCATCATCTTGATGGTTTCCAGGTAGTTGGTGCTCATGGCGATGTTGGGCGTCAGGCCCTGGGCCTCGAACAGGCGCTGGACGATGTGGTGAGTGAAGGTGTTGCCGCCAGGGAAAACCGCCGGGTGCTGTGCCACGTCGGCCAGGCTGATCAACTGGCTGCGCGCCAGCGGGTGTTCCGGTGCCGCGACGAAATCCAGCGGATCGTCCCATACGGCCACTGCGCGAATCGGCTCACGGGTTTCCGGGGCGAGGGTGATCACCGCCAGTTCGGCGCGGCCATGCAGCACTTCTTCATATGCCACCTCTGAATCGAGGAACTGGATATCCAGTGCCACCTGCGGGTGGGCACGGGTGAAGGCGCGCAGCAGGGCGGGGAGGCGGTGCAGGCCGATATGGTGACTGGTGGCGAGGGTCAGACGCCCGCTGACTTCGCCGGACAGGTTGGTTAGCGCGCGGCGCGTGTCGTCCAGTACGTTGAGTATCTGGTAGGCGCGTGGCAACAGGGCGCGGCCGGCCTGAGTCAGGCCAATCTCGCGGCCCAGGCGGTCGAACAGGCGCACACCCAGCTGTTGTTCCAGGCCGGCGATGCGTTTGCTTACGGCAGGTTGGGTCAGATGCAGGCGCTCGCCGGCTTCGGAAAAACTGCCCGTTTCGGCGATGGCGATGAAGGCATTGAGGTTGGCCAGATCCATGGAGCGCTCCGGGTCAGTAATGATGCTCTGAGCATACATTCCTCTTCGGAATCCTTTGAATAAAAAATATGAATTTGAGTTATTTCATGCCTGGCCATAGCATTCTCCCCATAAGCCGAAGGGCCATTTTCGCCCCGGCATAGAAAAGTGCACTTCTGACGCCGAGCGGTGATAACGCAGGCAGTTTACGGATGTGCTCAAAAGGCGCTGATGAGGTAAGGCTGATGACTGGCAAGACGCTCTACGACAAGCTCTGGGAAATGCACGAAGTGAAACGTCGTGACGACGGTTCCTCGTTGATCTACATCGACCGTCACATTCTCCATGAAGTGACCTCGCCGCAGGCTTTCGAAGGTCTGCGCCTGGCCGGGCGCAAGCCGTGGCGCATCGATGCCAACATTGCTACGCCGGATCACAACGTGCCGACCACCAAGGCCGAGCGTCAGGGTGGCCTCGAGGCCATCGCCGACGAAGTCTCGCGCATTCAGGTACAGACCCTGGACGAGAACTGCGATGACTTCGGCATCCTCGAATTCAAGATGAACGACGTGCGCCAGGGCATCGTCCACGTGGTTGGCCCGGAGCAGGGCGCCACCCTGCCAGGCATGACCGTGGTCTGCGGCGACTCGCACACCTCCACCCATGGCGCCTTCGGTGCGTTGGCCCACGGCATCGGCACCTCCGAGGTCGAGCACGTGCTCGCCACCCAGTGCCTGGTGGCCAAGAAGATGAAGAACATGCAGGTGCGCGTCGAAGGCAAACTGCCGTTCGGCGTCACTGCCAAGGACATCGTGCTGGCCGTGATCGGCAAGATCGGCACCGCTGGCGGTAATGGCCACGCGCTGGAATTCGCCGGTAGCGCGATCCGTGATCTGTCGCTGGAAGGGCGCATGACCATCTGCAACATGTCCATCGAGGCCGGCGCCCGTGTGGGCCTGGTGGCGGTGGACGAGAAGACCATCGCCTACGTCAAGGACCGTCCGTTCGCGCCCAAGGGCAGCGACTGGGACAAGGCCGTGGCGCAGTGGCAGACCCTGGTGTCCGACGCCGATGCGGTGTTCGACACCGTGGTCGAATTGAAAGCCGAGGACATCAAGCCGCAGGTCAGCTGGGGCACCTCGCCGGAGATGGTGTTGGCCGTCGACCAGAACGTGCCGGACCCGGCCGTCGAAGCCGACCCGGTGAAGAAAGACTCGATCAGCCGCGCGCTGAAGTACATGGGTCTGAGCGCCAATCAGCCGATCACCGATATTCAGCTCGATCGCGTATTCATCGGCTCCTGCACCAACTCGCGCATCGAAGACCTGCGCGCCGCCGCCGAGGTGGCCAAAGGGCGCAAGGTCGCCGCTACCGTCAAGCAGGCGCTGGTGGTGCCGGGCTCCGGCCTGGTCAAGGCGCAAGCCGAGGCCGAAGGGCTGGACAAGATCTTCATCGAGGCGGGTTTCGAATGGCGTGAGCCGGGCTGCTCCATGTGCCTGGCGATGAACCCGGACAAGCTGGGCAGCGGCGAGCATTGCGCCTCGACCTCCAACCGCAACTTCGAAGGCCGTCAGGGCGCCGGTGGCCGTACCCACCTGGTGAGCCCGGCCATGGCTGCCGCTGCTGCGGTAACCGGTCGTTTCATCGACGTTCGCGAATTGATCCAGGCCTGAGGAGACCGCATATGAGAGCTTTCACCCAACACACCGGCCTGGTCTGCCCGCTCGACCGCGCCAACGTCGACACCGATCAGATCATCCCCAAGCAGTTCCTTAAGTCGATCAAGCGCACCGGCTTCGGCCCCAACCTGTTCGATGAGTGGCGCTACCTGGATGTCGGCCAGCCGAACCAGGACAACTCCAAGCGTCCGATCAACCAGGACTTCGTGCTCAACTTCCCGCGTTACCAGGGCGCCAGCGTGCTGCTGGCCCGCGAGAACTTCGGCTGTGGCTCCTCGCGTGAGCACGCGCCGTGGGCGCTGGACGAGTACGGTTTCCGCACCGTGATCGCGCCGAGCTTCGCCGACATCTTCTTCAACAACAGCTTCAAGAATGGCCTGCTGCCGATCATCCTCAAGGATGAAGAGGTCGATGCGCTGTTCGCGCAGGCCGAGGCCACCGAAGGCTATCAACTGACCGTCGACCTCGAGTCGCAGACCGTGACGCGTCCCGATGGCGTGCAGTACAGCTTCGAGGTCGATGCCTTCCGTAAGCATTGCCTGCTCAACGGTCTGGATGACATCGGCCTGACTCTGCAGGATCAAGAAGCGATCAAGGCGTTCGAGGTCGGTTACCAGCAGGGCAGCCCCTGGCTGTTCGGCGCGATCAAGTAGGGTGCGCTGTGCGCACCGACTGACTCACTGTTTAAATGGTGCGCACGGCGCACCCTACTGCGTATCGAGGATGTGATGAGCAAGCAGATTCTGGTTCTTCCTGGTGACGGCATTGGCCCGGAAATCATGGCCGAGGCGGTCAAGGTGCTGAACCTGGCCAACGACAAGTACGCGCTGGGCTTCGAGCTGAGCTTCGATGACCTGGGCGGTGCCGCCATCGACCGTTACGGCGTACCGCTGGCCGACGAGACCCTGACACGTGCCCGTGCTGCCGATGCGATTCTGCTCGGCGCCGTTGGCGGTCCGAAGTGGGACACAATCGACCCGGCCATCCGCCCTGAGCGTGGCCTGCTGAAGATCCGTTCGCAGCTGGGCCTGTTCGGCAACCTGCGCCCGGCGCTGCTGTACCCGCAGCTGGCCGAGGCCTCCAGCCTCAAGCCGGAAATCGTCGCAGGCCTGGATATCCTCATCGTGCGTGAGCTGACCGGTGGCATCTATTTCGGCCAGCCACGCGAGAGCAAGGTGCTGGAAAACGGCGAGCGCATGGCGTACGACACTCTGCCGTACAGCGAGAGCGAGATTCGCCGCATCGCCAAGGTCGGTTTCGACATGGCCCGCGTGCGTGGCAAGAAGCTGTGCTCGGTGGACAAGGCCAACGTCCTGGCGTCCAGCCAGCTGTGGCGCGCGGTGGTCGAGGAAGTGGCCAAGGACTACCCGGACGTCGAACTGAGCCACATGTACGTCGACAACGCCGCCATGCAACTGGTGCGCGCACCCAAGCAATTCGACGTGATGGTCACCGACAACATGTTTGGTGACATTTTGTCTGACGAAGCTTCGATGCTGACCGGTTCCATCGGCATGCTGCCGTCGGCATCCTTGGACGCCAGTAACAAGGGCATGTACGAGCCGTGCCATGGCTCCGCGCCGGACATCGCCGGCAAGGGCATCGCCAACCCGCTGGCCACCATTCTCTCGGTGTCCATGATGCTGCGTTACAGCTTCGGCCAGGTCGCTGCCGCCGATGCCATCGAAAAAGCGGTGAGCCTGGTGCTGGATCAGGGCCTGCGTACCGGTGACATCTGGTCCGAAGGCAAGACCAAGGTCGGTACCGCTGCCATGGGTGATGCAGTAGTCGAAGCGCTGCGTAGTCTGTAATCTTCCCAGCCCCGCCGGGGTGGTTCCGGCGGGCTGTTTATATAGGTGTAGTCGTTATGAAACGTGTAGGTCTGATCGGTTGGCGTGGCATGGTCGGTTCCGTGCTCATGCA
>Ga0208645_1001253_pt1 | contig 22881 bp, 20 predicted proteins | sample VirMetDEL_Sep_01_FD_184519 | JGI IMG/M metagenome (GOLD analysis project Ga0208645, IMG submission 184519) | Aqueous microbial communities from the Delaware River and Bay under freshwater to marine salinity gradient to study organic matter... | ecosystem: Environmental > Aquatic > Marine >... | reverse complement strand
CCATCTGATGGCTGGCGTTCATCGCCTTGACCGCCGCACCGACGCCGCCCTGCAGCTTGACGATCATCGCCTCGATTTCCTCGGTGGACTGCTGCGTGCGCTTGGCCAGGTTGCGCACCTCGTCGGCCACCACGGCGAAGCCACGGCCCTGCTCACCCGCGCGCGCCGCTTCGATGGCGGCATTGAGCGCCAGCAGGTTGGTCTGCTCGGCGATGCCCTTGATCACGTCCAGCACCTGGCTAATGGCCGCACTGTCATTGGCCAGTTGATTGACCACCGTCACCGACTGATCGATCTCGCCGGCCAGACGCTGAATCGCCCCGACCTGCGCCTCGACCAGGGCACGCCCGGTGACCGTCTCCTGATTCACGCTCTGCGCACTGCCCACCGCAGCGGCGGCACTGCGCGCCACCTCTTGCGCCGTGGCAGCCATCTGGTTCATCGCCGTCGCCACCTGCTCGATCTGCGCACGCTGGCTGGCCACGGCCTGGTTGCTCTCACCCGAGACCAGTTCGACGCGATCCGCCTGGCCGCCGACTTCGCCGACGGTGTGCCCGACGCGCTCGATCAGGTCATGGATACGCACCACGGTCTGGTTGAATACCTGGCCCAGATCGCCCAGCTCATCGCGACTCTGCGCCCGGAAGTTGACCGTCATATCGCCAGCCGCCACCTTGTCCATCACCTGACCGAGGTTCTTCAGCGTCGCACGGGTGGAAACGTAGAAGCCGCCGTAGAGATAGACGATCAACAGGAACACCACCACCAGCGCCACCACCAGCAGCAGCATCTGCGCGCGGTTCTCGCTCAGGCGCTCGCTCAACTGGCTGTCGAGAAAGGCCAGCAGGCCGTCGTTGAACGCATAGGTCTTGGCCATTTCCTGGCTGACCTGATCGTAGAACTGCGTCCAGGGCGTATCCAGGCTGTCGGCGATGATCACCTGATCCTCGAACAGCACGGCACTGTCCTTGAGCGTCTGCCGGCTGGCCTCGGCAAGACTGCCCAGGCCGTTCTGCGCGGCGACGTTGCCGGCCAGCGCGTCCTGCAGGTTCAGGCCATACTCGGCGTGGAGCTTCTCCAGCAGCAACAACAGCTCATCGAACTTGGTGCTGGCCGAGGAATTGAGGAAGCCCTGCCCCAGGGAAAAGGCGCCAATGGCGCGCCCCTGGCTCAGCGCAGCGGTGACCTGCGGGGTGACATTGGTGATCAGCTCGCTGATCTGCCGCACCTGACGCTGAGGGTCCTGGCTAAGGCCGGCCTGGCTGGCCACCAGCTTGATGAATACCTGGGAAGAACCGAGCAGTCTCTCGACGATCACTGCCTTGCTCTGCAACGACGTCTCGGTGGCGGCGCTCTGCAAATCGGCCAGCAGCTCATCGCGCTTGGCAGTGAACTCGGCACTCTGCTCGGCATCCTGGGTAACCGGCTCAAGGCCTTGCAAACCGGTATTGAGCGAGTTCTCCAACTGATCGATGCGCCCCTCCAGGTCGCCCGCCTGACCGGACTGACCGATCATCGAGTTGATCTGTACCAGATCGTTGAGACTTTCCAGGTCGCGGCGCAGTTGCAGGCTGTTGCCCAGCAGTTCGAGGCTCTCCAGGGCAGTCTGGGTGCCGACGAACTGTCGATAGGAGTCGCGCACCAGGTAGAAGTTGGTGACGAGCATGGGCAGGAAGAACAGAACACTGATCAGGCTGAACTTCATGCCGAAGCTGAGGCGATTCATCAGCGCGATGGCCGGATACAACACGGTCTTCACTAGACGTCTCCAGTTGCCATTATTGTTATTGGTGTCGCTGAACGGCCGCCGCGCCTCTTGCGGGCTGACAGCGGCGTCCTGGGCAGCCAGACCTGTTACGCGTCGATCAACGCGGTCAATACAGGCATATAAATGTGGCGAAAATCACCAAACAGGTCCGGCTAGCGCCTACTTATACCCCTTATCGACACGCCTCTCTGTAACTTAAGGTTAAACGCGCGCAGCGCGCCTCGCTCGCCCTGAGCCGGGTAAGCGTAGTTCGCCAACGCAATGACAGAAGGACGCAAGGCCGGCGCAACCTGCCACTTATGGTGTGGCAACAGGTCGCCCCGCCCGGCAAGGTGTCGCCTGGGTCAGACGCTAGATGAACAGCACCCAGACCGCATAACCGGCGTACCAGACCACCGCAGCGCGTATCAGCAGTTGCCACAGTTGATCCAGGGTATCGACGCCTTCTTCGCCCATCACTGGCGGCGGCATCTCGCCGGCTGCACGCCCGGCCTTGATCACCAGTTGCGCGGCGGAGATGTCCCAGCTCAGCAGCTCGTGCAGCAAGGCGCGACTGACCGCGACGAAGTTGCCGACCAGGGCGAAACTCGACGCCAGCACCCGCGCCGGCAGCCAATCGAAGGCATGCCGCAGTTGCACGGCTCGTTCACGCAGGGCCGGCTGCTCGGCATGCTCCGCACACAACGCCAACAGGCGGTATGCCAGCGCAGCCATGGGCCCCAGCAGCAGGTACCAGAAGATCACCGCGAAGAAACTCTGGTAGGCCTGCCACAGCAGGTGCCCTTGCACCTGCTGGAGCAGCTCGGCGCCCTCCTCCGGTGCCAGCGCAAGGTCACGCTCGGCTACGTGGTAGGCCGCCTGACCATCACCGCGCCGCCAGGCATCACGGAACGGCCCCAGCGCGGCAAGGAGGTCACCACGACCCAGGCTGTAGATCAGTACCAACAGGTGCACGGGCAGGGCCAGCCAGCCGTACGCCAGAGGCTTGAGAATCAACAGAAGCAGCCCCAGCAGCAACACCGGCAGCAGCACCAGAAGCAGCAGACACAACCAGGGGGCTTGTTGCAGGCCACCGCTCTGCAGGCGCTGCAATTGCGCCAGCCAGGGGCCGTCCTGCTGGATGCGCAGGCGCCAGGCGGAAAACTTCTCGACCCACAGCACCAGCAGAATCACCAGAAAACTCATTGCTACCTCTCCTTCAAGTCGACATGCAGGCGCGACCAGTCGAATGCCGGCCCCGGGTCGGTCTTGCGCCCTGGTGCGATGTCGCAGTGGCCACGGATACGCTGCGTCGACAGCGCCGGGTAAGCATCCAGCAACTGCCGCGTCAGCTCGGTCAACCTGGCGTACTGAGCGTCGGTGTAGGGCAGATCATCCGTCCCTTCCAGCTCCACTCCTAGCGAAAAATCATTGCAGTTGTCACGCCCGTCGAACCATGAAACGCCAGCGTGCCAGGCACGATCCAGACAGGAGACGAACTGCGTCAGCCTGCCATCACGCTCGACGAAGAAATGCGCGGAAACCTGCAGGGATGCAATCTCGGCAAAGAAGGGATGCTCACCCGTGGGCAATCGATTCTGAAAGAACGCCTGCACCTTGCCGGTACCGAACTGCCCAGGCGGCAGGCTGATGTTGTGGACTACCAGCAGAGAAATCTCGCCACAGGGGCGAGCATTGAAATTCGGCGAAGGACAGTGATCAATGCCCTGAAACCAGCCGGTTGAGGGGTCGAGCTGCATGGAATGCTCCTGAACGAGCCCCCACTCTAGAGCAGGAGGCTACGGCGGCCAAGAGCGAGGCCGCAACAGGATGTGCAAAGGCGGGAAATTCGAGAGCATCCGCGCCTCGCGGCGCGGTTACTGCTGAGATAGGGAGCAGTGCGCTCCCCGGCCAAACGGGTCAGGCGTTCTTCAGCTTGCGCAGGTTACCGATTACCGACTCCAGCGCACGGTCGAACAACAGTGCATCGTCGAGCAGGCGGATGGCATTACGGCGGAACTCCACAGCCAGCGCGTTGCGACTCTTCTCCAGCACTTTCATGCCAGTGCGATTGACGAACACGTACTTGCCGGTCGGTTTGATGATCGCCGCCAGTTTGCAACGCAGCTTGTGCTCTTCATCTTCCTGGAACTCGACCCAGCTGCCGACGCGCAGACTATCTACGTACTGCAGCGCCTCGTCATCGTCCGGGGCCATCACGTCAGGCTCCTGAGGCCGGGTCTGCCCAGGCGCCAGGAGAATGATCTCTTCGACCACTTCGATCATTGCCGGAGCGCCTTGCACCTCTTCGGCAGCAGGCAACTCAAGCAGCGGTAGTTCGATACCGGTCTGCTCGGCGTCGCTCGTCTCCCCGGACGGCTCCGGCACCACCTCGGGCTCCGCTGTGGCACGCTTGAAACGCTGGAAGGCCTGCACATGCAGCACCTCCAGCTGACTGAAGAACTCGCTGGTGGAGAAAGGATCGAAGGCCGCGCTGGCCATGCCCTCACGCAACGCCTTGAGCAAACCGGGCACCAGCTCGAGCAAACGCAGACGTGCTTCTGGATCTTCATGCGGAGCGACGCTCCACACCAGATCATCCATGGTCTGTAGGGCGGCATGCCATTCGTCCGAGTCCACCCCATGCTTGAGACAGGTGAGCATCAGCACCTTGCTCCAGGCCTCCTGCAGCAGACGCACCACCACTTCCGGCAGGGTCTTGCCCAGCAGACGCTCGTTCAACGCGTGCTCGACCTGGCGGCGAGCCAGTTCGGCCTTGGCGCTGCCCTCCTCGGCGTCACGCGTGCGCTGCTCGAGCAGCTCGCTACGGCGCCGCTCGTCGCCGGTGAAGGCCATGAACTCGGCCAGCAGCTCGGAGAAGATCGCCGGATCATCGACGAAATCATTGAGCAGGCGCTGAACCACCTGCTCGATCTTTTGATAGAGGCTGTCGCGCTGCGCATCGTCTTGGTCGACCCAACCCAGCGCCGCAGAGGCGATCTCGTTGAGCAGTCGGCGCGCCGGATGGCTACCACGGCTGAAGAAAGTCTTGTCCAGCACAGCGACCTTGAGCATCGGGATCTGCAGGCGGCCGATAAGTGCCTTGAGCGAATCAGGCAGGGTGCGATCGTCGAGAATGAATTCGAACAGCATCGACACCAGGTTGATCACGTCCTCATCAACTTCACCGACGACTCGCGCCTTGCCGCTCTTGGCACTGGCACGCTCGAGCAGCTGTTCGAGCTGGTCGCGCAGGTCGAAATCCTCGACGTTGGCCTGCGCCGGCGCACGTTGCTGCATATGCGACAACAGGCGCATCAGGTCATTACTGGTGATCGGCAGCGCGTCGCGCGTCTGGGCACGGCGCGGCATGGCAGTTCCACGCACCTGAGAAAGGAGGTCCTGCAACGCGCCGAACACTTCCTGCACACTCTGATCGGCGCCTTCGAGCAGAGGAATACCTTCCTCACCGGCGCCTTGAGCGTAGGTGGGCGTTGTCGGGCGCTGCTGACGACGCGGCTGTGCGGATTTCAGCTCAGGCAGAATACCGGCACTGATCAGCGCCTGATTGGCCTCGGCATAGAGCGTGTCACAGCCGCCCAGCACATACTTCTCGAACAGCTTGAGAATGATCAGTTTGACCTTGATCTCCACACCCAGGCCGCTACAGGAGTCGAGAAAGTATTCACTGAGCAGGGTGGGACCGAGCGGATTGCTCTTGTCATCGAGCTTCTTGCTGATCAGCGCATTGAGACGGGTGGTGAGATGGCCCAGTGCGACGGCGTCGCGGCTCATCACCCTGGCGACCATGGCATCCAGCGCCACGGTCTCTTCCAGTTCGTCATTCTGCACCAGGCTCAGGCTATCGAACGACACCGCATCCAGCGCAGGCTGTGGTTTGCCAATCTCGTACTGATTGAGGTTGGCGAAGGACTCGAACACCTTCTGCAGGAAACCGCGCTCGATGCTCTTGCGCTTCAGGCGCAGGTCGCGCATGGCCTCGAAGAAGGCATTCTGCTCGGCATTGCTGGTCGCCCGATCCGCCATCTCGAAGAGGGTATCGTCGGCATTGTCGAACAGGCTCTGCAGATTCTGCTTGAGCTGTTGCGCGGCTTTGTCACGCACCTGAATCAGCGCCACGGGCAGTCTTCCTACCGGCGAAGTTGGCGATTGCTCTGCGGTGGCCTTGTTAAGGTGCACCACATTCGCGTCGGTCTTCATTCTAGTCTCCCGCAGACTGCCCGAACCCGAGCTTCCTGGTCTGCACAGCGTCAACCGAGCGTCGTCCGTAACGTCAAAGGCCTGGCGTCAATAATGAAAAAAGTAAAGGCATTATAGGGAGGCTGCGCGCCATACCAAGCCAATTTTTCCTACAGACATGATGCAGATCACAGATAGCCACACGCCACCTCCGGACGGTAGCCAATACACGACAGAGGCACCCTTACAGCCTAACGCTGACAGCCCGGTAACGCTGCACCGGCGGTCAGATCACCGGACCTGCTCGCTTCATTGAGAACCACGACAACGTGTAAAAGTGCCTGCTCATTTTGCAGAACGACATAAGGGCGCGGCATCGTGATGGAGCATTGCCCTGCCACCACCTGCCTCTATAATCGCCGCTCGCCTACACCGGAGCCGATCATGCCCAACCTGACCCTCGCCGATCTCAGCAGCGAAATCGAAGCCAATGTCCGCCGCGCCCTGGCCGAAGACATCGGCAGCGGCGACATCACCGCCCAGCTGATTCCGGCCGAGCGCCTGGCCAGCGCCCGGGTGATAACCCGTGAAGATGCTGTGATATGCGGCACGGCCTGGGTCGATGCGGTATTTCGTCAGCTCGACCCGCGCGTCGCGGTGCACTGGCAGGTGCAGGATGGCGACCGTGTTCACGCCGACCAGACCCTGCTCCGCCTCGAAGGCCCGGCCCGCGCTCTGCTCAGCGGCGAGCGCAGCGCGCTGAACTTTCTGCAGACGCTGTCGGCCGTGGCCACCCGTTGCCGCCACTATGCCGACCTGGTCGAAGGCACTCAGGTTAAACTGCTGGACACCCGCAAGACCCTCCCCGGCCTGCGCCTGGCGCAGAAATACGCCGTGACTTGCGGCAGCTGCCACAACCACCGCATCGGTTTGTACGACGCCTTCCTGATCAAGGAAAACCACATCGCCGCCTGCGGCGGCATCGCCCAGGCAATTTCCGCTGCCCAGCAGATCGCCCCCGGCAAGCCGGTGGAAGTGGAAGTGGAAAGCCTGGAAGAACTACGCGAAGCGCTGGAAGCAGGCGCCGATATCGTCATGCTCGACGAACTGTCACTGGAAGACATGCGCGAAGCCGTAAAACTCACTGCCGGCCGCGCCAAACTGGAAGCCTCAGGCGGCATCAACGACAGCACATTGCGCGTGATTGCCGAAACCGGCGTGAACTACATTTCGCTGGGGACGCTGACCAAGGATGTGAAGGCGGTGGATTTGTCGATGAGGCTGGCGCTGTAAAACGTTGAATGATTTAGGGCCGAGTCTAGCGGCGAATCTCAGCCTTGCCAACAGCGCCGCTAAATGTTAATCAAGCATATTAAAGCGAATGCTCTTGGTATATCAAAAAAGCTCAGACACCAGAGTAAACCATGCAAGGGCATGCGCTTCTCAGAAACAGGAGCGAGTTACAGTTTACAGGATTTTATACGGCGTAAAGGCGAGCTTGCGAGCAGCAAAATCAAACACAGGATATATTTCAGCTATTAAGAAAATAAGGCATCACTCCTTCAAGCACAAACCGGGCCTACATCCTCATTAACTAGTCCAGATTGCAGTTCCCACCGGAAGACATTGCACAGATCACGCCGCGAACACCAGGACTACGAGGCCGGGCAGTAATATCAGTACTCAAATCCACTCCAACATCAATATCTTCGCACGCCTGCGCAACTGGCGCAGGGACAGCGCCCCGCTGATTGAGCTCTATCAATACTGCATTCGCATAAACCTTCGCTTCCGCAAGGCATGCGTTTTCCGCAGAAGATGCAACGTAACGCTGATAAGCCGGCAAAGATATAGCAGCAGCCAGAATAGCAATTATAGCGACAATCATCAACTCGATAAATGTAAACCCCTTAATCGCGTCTTGATCCATCGTCTCTCCGAAGCAGCTTTAATGAAAATCAGTAGTAGAAAAAAATCGCCCTGCACTGCAGGGCGATTTATAGTCACACAGAACACATGCCATAAGCTCTATTAATAAGCCAAACATCGTTCCTAACTAAACTTATGGCAGAGAGCAGGTGGCACCTTTAGAGAAATCACAGGTCACATCAGCACCAGTACCGCCATCAGGGGTAAAGGTAATGCTCTCAAGCGCAGTAGTGGGCGTGGCAGAGATACCCGAACATGCATTACCGTCGAAGTCCGGTGCAGTTCCGTTAGAGGGGTCCAACAGGTCGGCAAGCGCAACGTTTGCGTAGGCTTTAGCCTCACCCAAGCAGGCATTGTCTGCTGACTTACGAGTGTAGTTCTGGTATGCGGGCAGAGCAACCGCTGCCAGGATGCCGATGATCGCGACGACGATCATCAGTTCGATCAGAGTAAAACCTTTTTGAGCTTTCATTGAAATTCTCCTAAGTTGATTTCAGGCACTAAGCCCTGACCAACCCAAAGCAGAACGCGTGCCAACTTCCAAAATCGCTTAAATCAGCGCTTTTCCCAGCATGATGCTGCAACCGCCTCACCACCCAAGAGCACAAGATGACACTTTTCGTCACCTCCCCGATGAGCATTTGGCAGCCACTGCCATGTGCGCTATAAGGCAGGGATTCGCGCAAGAGGTACACCATGAACGATTCGGTTTCCCTTTCCGGCATAGCCAGGCAGATCGTCGCGGCACAATTGTTGGATGAGAAGAGCGCCCAGCAGGCGCAAACCCAGGCCAAGCGAAACCAGTTGTCACTGGTAACCTACCTGGTGCAGAACAAGCTAGTAAAAAGCCGCGACTTGGCTGAATTGGCCTCCGAGCAGTTTGGTGTAGCTTTTATCGACTTGTCAGCCATCGACAAAGAAGGTCAGCCCAAGGAACTCATCAGCGAAAAACTGATCCGTCAGCACCGAGCCTTACCACTCTGGCGGCGTGGTAACAAGTTGTTTATTGGCGTATCCGACCCAAGCAACCACCAGTCCATCACTGATATCCAGTTCAGCACCGGCCTAAATACCGAGGCGGTGCTAGTGGAGGACGATAAGCTCGGCGATGCGATCGAGAAGTTCTTCGATTCAACTGGCAGCGGCATGGAGGATCTTACTGACGTCGACCTGGATGGCCTGGATGTCGAAGCCGTCGATGATGACAAGGGCGATGCGGGCGGCAACGATGCCGACGACGCCCCAGTGGTACGCTTCGTCAACAAGATGCTACTGGACGCCATTCGTCTTGGCTCCTCCGACTTGCACTTCGAGCCTTACGAGAAGGCTTACCGCGTACGTTTTCGCACCGACGGCATTTTGCACGAAGTCGCCCGCCCCCCCATCCAGCTATCTCCACGTATCGCCGCACGCCTGAAGGTGATGGCCGCATTGGATATCTCCGAACGGCGCAAGCCGCAGGATGGCCGGATCAAGATGAAAATCTCCAAGAGCAAGGCGATCGACTTTCGTGTCAACACCCTGCCCACGCTATGGGGCGAGAAGATCGTGATGCGGATTCTCGACCCCACCAGCGCGCAGATGGGTATTGATGCCCTGGGCTATGAGGAAAGCCAGAAAGAATTGTACATGGCCGCTCTCAAGCAACCTCAGGGCATGATTCTGGTGACCGGCCCCACCGGCTCGGGCAAGACGGTATCGCTCTATACCGGCCTGAATATCCTCAACACACCTGACGTGAATATCTCTACCGCCGAAGACCCGGTGGAGATCAACCTCGAAGGTATCAACCAGGTCAACGTCAACCCCAAGCAGGGCATGGACTTTACCGCAGCGCTGCGCGCCTTCCTGCGCCAGGACCCGGATATCATCATGGTCGGCGAGATTCGTGATCTGGATACTGCTTCCATTGCAGTAAAAGCAGCGCAGACCGGCCATATGGTGATGTCCACGCTGCACACCAACAGCGCAGCTGAGACCCTGACGCGCCTACGCAATATGGGCGTACCGTCGTTCAACATCGCCACCTCGGTCAACCTGATCATCGCCCAGCGCCTGGCGCGCAAGCTATGCAGCAGTTGTAAGAAGGAAGTGGACGTACCGCGCGATACCTTGATGGCCGAGGGCTTCCCTGAAGACAAGATCGGCACCTTCAAGCTCTACGGCCCTGCAGGCTGCGAAAATTGCAAAAATGGCTACAAAGGTCGTGTCGGTATTTATGAAGTGGTTAAAAACACGCCCAACCTGCAGCGGATTATCATGGAGGAAGGCAACTCCATCGATATCGCTGCACAAATGCGCAAAGATGGCTTTAATGATTTGCGTGCCTCCGGCCTGCTCAAAGCCATGCAAGGCGTGACCAGCCTGGAGGAAATCAACCGCGTGACCAAGGATTAACCCATGGCGACAAAAGCTCTGAAAACAAGCACCTTCGTCTGGGAAGGTACCGATAGACGCGGCGGAAAGGTCAAAGGCGAACTCAGCGGGCAAAACCAGGCGCTGGTTAAAGCGCAATTGCGCAAGCAAGGTATCAACCCGACCAAGGTACGTCCCAAATCCAGCTTTTCATTGAGCAAGGGCAAGAAAATCAAGCCCCTTGATATTGCTCTGTTCACACGCCAGATGGCTACCATGATGAAAGCAGGCGTACCGTTGCTGCAAAGCTTTGACATCATCGCGGAGGGTTTCGACAACCCCAACATGCGCAAACTGGTGGAGGACCTCAAGCAGGAGGTGGCAGCCGGTAACAGCTTCGCATCTGCACTGCGTAAGCAGCCAAAATATTTCGACGACCTTTACTGCAATCTAGTCGACTCTGGTGAACAGTCAGGCGCACTCGAAACCTTGCTGGATCGCGTAGCCACATACAAGGAAAAAACAGAAGCACTTAAGGCCAAAATCAAAAAAGCGATGACATATCCTATAGCGGTTATTGCAGTCGCCCTAATCGTTTCAGCCATTCTACTAATTAAGGTTGTACCTGCCTTTGAATCTGTATTCTCTGGATTTGGCGCTGAACTCCCTGCATTTACACTAATGGTAGTGGGACTCTCTGAGCTACTGAGAGAATGGTGGATTATAGTTCTAATAGTCCTTTTTGCTGGCGCTTTTGGATTAAAAGAAGCCAATACCCGCTCTGAGAAATTCCGAGACGGAAAGGACAGACTCCTACTGAAGCTGCCGATCGTTGGAGATATTCTTTACAAATCTGCGATCGCACGATACGCCCGTACGCTATCGACAACATTTGCGGCTGGTGTGCCTCTAGTCGACGCGCTAGATTCCGTGGCTGGCGCGACAGGTAACGTTAAGTTTCGTAATGCAGTTCAGCAAATTAAAAACGACGTATCCAGCGGTACGCAGCTGAACTTTTCAATGCGCAATACGGGCGTATTCCCCTCGATGGCAGTGCAGATGACTGCCATTGGTGAGGAGTCCGGCGCGCTGGATGAAATGCTTGGCAAAGTTGCAACCTTCTACGAAGACGAAGTCGATAACATGGTCGACAACCTGACCAGCCTGATGGAGCCAATGATCATGGCGGTGCTGGGCGTGGTCGTCGGCGGCCTGGTTATCGCCATGTACCTACCAATCTTCCAGCTGGGCAACGTAGTCGGCGGTTAATTAACTCATGCATTTGATTGATTTAATGGCCAGTAATGCACTGGCCTTTGTTTTGTGCGCCCTATTGTTAGGTTTGTTGGTAGGCAGCTTCCTGAATGTGGTGATCTACCGCCTACCGCTGATGCTCCAGCGCGACTGGCAAAGCCAGGCGCGTGAGGTGCTTGAGTTACCAGAAGCACCTCAATCAGAAACCTTCAACCTGATCCTGCCCAACTCCGCATGCCCTAACTGCGGTCATGAGATTCGCCCCTGGGAGAACATCCCGGTCATCAGTTACCTGTTCCTGCGCGGTAAGTGTTCGAACTGCAAGACGCCGATCAGCAAACGCTACCCCATCGTCGAACTGGCCTGCGGTGTGCTTTCCGGCTACATAGCCTGGCATTTCGGCTTTACCTGGCAAGCAGGGGCGATGCTGGTGCTGGCCTGGGGCCTGCTGGCGATGAGTCTGATCGATGCCGATCACCAGATTCTGCCGGATGTTCTGGTGTTGCCGCTGCTGTGGCTGGGCTTGATCGTCAATTACTTCGGGCTGTTCACCAGCCTGGAGGACGCGCTTTGGGGGGCTATTGCCGGCTACCTGAGCCTGTGGTCGGTGTACTGGCTGTTCAAGCTGATCACCGGCAAGGAAGGCATGGGTTATGGCGACTTCAAGTTGCTGGCCATGCTCGGCGCCTGGGGTGGCTGGCAGATTCTGCCGCTGACCATTCTGCTGTCGTCGCTGGTCGGCGCCGTGCTGGGGGTAATTCTGCTGCGCATGCGCGGTAGCGATTCCAGCACGCCGATGCCCTTCGGGCCTTATCTGGCGATTGCCGGCTGGATCGCATTGCTCTGGGGCGACGTGATTACCGGTAGTTATTTGAAGTTTGCCGGGTTTTAACGCGCGTAGCTCTCCTTCCAGCGAACACGGATTCGCAGCACGGCGTCGCCGCCTATAGTCTGTAGCTGGATGCAATCCGGGAAATGTATCGGCCAATCCCGGATTTCATCCGGGCTACCGCTGGCATGGCGCCAACCCGGCCCTAGCCTTCGCGGGATGGTGAGTCTCGGCATACGCGATTCGCATCGCATCCCAATCCCCCCTACAATCGCGGCCTTGAGCAATAACGAGGCTGCATTGGCGTCATGAAACCCTGGATACTCGGCCTGACTGGCGGCATTGGGAGCGGCAAGAGCGCAGTGGCGCAGGGCTTCATCGAGCGCGGCGTACATGTGGTCGATGCTGACCATGCTGCGCGCTGGGTGGTCGAACCAGGCCGCCCCGCGCTGGCAAAGATCGTCGAACACTTCGGCGAGGGCGTGCTGCAAGCCAATGGCGAGCTGGATCGCCCCGCGTTGCGCAAGTTGGTTTTTGCCGACCCCGAACAGCGCCGCTGGCTGGAAAGCCTGCTGCACCCGCTGATCGGCGACGAGATCGTTCAGGTTCTGGCACGCGCCGAGTCCCCCTACGCAATCCTGGTATCACCGCTGCTGGTCGAATCCGGCCAGCGGCATATGACCCAGCGCGTGCTGGTAGTCGACACACCTGCAGAACTGCAGATCCAACGCACTATCGCGCGCGACCAGAGCTCGGAAGAGCAGGTTCGCGCCATCATGGAGGCCCAGGCCAGCCGCGAAGAGCGCCTGCGCCACGCCCACGACGTACTGGTCAATGATCGAGACAGAGCTTGGCTGGACGCGGAGGTCGAGCGCCTGCACAACTTCTATCTGACCCTGCGCGGAGGCCAACCATGACCACGACCGTTCAATGCCCCACCTGCGGTGCGCCCGTCGAGTGGAAAGTCGAGAACACCTACCGCCCGTTTTGCTGCGAGCGCTGCAAGCTGATCGATCTGGGCGCCTGGGCCGCCGAGGAACATGCGATTCCGGGCAATGAACTGGAGGACGAGATGTTCAGCGGCGACCTGCCGACACGGCCGCATTAATAATGCGATCGCGGCTGAAGCCGCTCCTACGAGTGCCTGGATGAACGCCGGAAAACCACAGCGCCCTAAGGCGCTCAGGGGCGCATGAAGGCGTAATCGCGGTCATCGTCGAGGTTGTCGGCGAGAAACTGCAGTTCGTGCGCCAGCTCCTGAGCGTCACGCAGCGCCCTGCTCTGCTGCACGACCTCCGACAGCAGCGCACGCAGGGCCATGACAGGCTCATGGCCCTGCACTTGAGCGTCATGCAGATCGCGTTGAACAGTGCTTCTCGCCCAGCTGTGAACACTCATGTTCGGCTTCCTCGGCAGTGTTTTGCACAGCATGTCGCTAGACAGGCTTCAGATATTGACGAGGATCAATCCGCCCGCGGCATTCAATCGGCCAATACGGCGTCATTCAGTCGCCGCGATCACTTTCCTTCCAGGGCGCCTGCAGGTAACGGCTGCGGTTGAAGGTTTCCAGCCAGTCCGGACAGAACACCACCAGCGCGGTAACGATGGTGCCGTTGATGAAGGCCTCGGGAAATGCCACCAGCCACAAATAGCCAGCGAAGTCGTCCAGCCAGGGTGGCATGGGGAACAGACCATCCAGCCACAACAGCGCAAGACCACCGAGCAGAGTCGCCAGCGTCGCCAATGCTGCAGGGAAGAAGCCGCAGAAGAAGATGTAGACGAACAGGTTGCGCGGCTGCGCGCGCTCCACGCGAAGCGCGCAGAGCTCAGTGATCAGCACGGGGGTCAGCACCAGCAGCACGCCGTTGACGCCAAGCGAGGCCAGATCCAGTCGACCGATAGCCAGCAGGCCAAGCTGCGCCGCCAGGCCTGCAAGCACGGCCAGCGGCCAGTCGAGCAGCAGCGTCACAGCCGTCATACCGATGAAATGGTAGGAAAGCCCGGAGTCGAAATCGCGACGCACCAGCCAGAGCAGGAACAGGCCGAGCATGGTGCCGAACAGCAGGTGCTGGCGGCGCAGGTCGCTGAACAGCTCGACCCAGGGCGCTCGCGCAATCGCCCAGAGCAGCGCCAGCCCATAGATCAACCAGCCACCCAGCAAGGTGGAGAACGCCAGCAGGTTGGAAGCGATCATGCGCGCGCCCCTCTCCTTCATTCATCGCCATGAGTGCGGGCAGTCTACACCGGCAGTCCGGGCCAGGCGGACACCTGAGCAGTGGAACAGACTGGATTGGCCACTGAAACGTCCCTACGACCGCAGCCAGATCAACGCCCGCGAGGCGATGACGGCTGCTCTATCGGCTAAACGCTGCATGACCGGCACTGGCATGCAGGTCGGCGCTGCGGCTAAGCTCTGGGCATGGACGACTCCGACTACCTGCGCTTACTTACCCACCAGGCCGAGCAGGCCAATGCCTTCCTTTCCAACGCGAAGAAATGGGAGCGCGAGCGTTGGGTCTGCCAGCGCCTGCTACAAGCGCTGAACGTGCGCCATCACAACGATGACTTTACCCCCAGTGGCCAGGAGCCACCGGACGTGCTGTTTCGCGATGCCAATTTCGAGGTGTTCTTCGTCCTCGACGAAGGCCGCCGACTCAATGACGAGTGGCGCGCCGAGCTGGAACGGCGCCGCAGCGCCTTCTCCCTGAGCCAGCTGGTGCGCCGCGAAGTCCGCCCCAAGCGCATTCCCGCCAGCGAGATGCAGGCACGCCTGGCGCCAACCTTGCGCAAGAAGGCGCATAACTATCGCGAACGCGGCCTCGATCCGGGCGACCTCGACCTGGTTGCCTTCGTCAGCCTCAAGCGTGCCGTGCTCGACTGCAACAGCCACTTTCCACCCCCGACCGAATACCTGCGCCAGGGCTGGCGCTCGCTGTCGCTGGTCGGCCCACGCTTCGCCCGGGTACTGTTCGCCCACCCCGACGCGCCGGATTTTCTACGCCAGAACCTCGGGCGCAGCCTGCTGTTCGACATCGGGATTGGTCTATGAGCCCGCTGCAGGAGTTGCTGGAAGAGGTGCCGCAGGTCGGCCAGGTACGCTGGATAGGTGTGCGCCCCAGGGCGCGCGAGGCCATGCTCGAAGTCGAAGCCGTAGAGGCTCGGCGTGAGGCCGGCCTGACGGGCGATCACAGCCGCCCAGGGCCACGCAATGCGCGGCAGGTCACCCTGGTTCAATGGGAGCATCTGGCCGTCGTCGCCGGGCTGCTCGGCCGCGATGCCCCCATGCAGCCGAGCGAGCTGCGCCGCAATATCGCGGTCGCCGGCATCAACCTGTTCAGCTTCAAGGGCCGACGCTTTCGCATCGGACAGGCCCTGCTGGAAACCACTGGCTGGTGCCAACCCTGCGCCCGCCTGGAGGAGCGCCTTGGGCGCGGCACCTTCCAGGCCATGCGCGGCCATGGCGGCATCACCGCCCGGGTGATCGAAGGCGGCATCATCCGCCTGGATGACGCGGTAACCGTGCAACCCCTCGAAACGCTACCTGACCCGCAGGACAACGACGCTCGCCAAGGCTGGCGGGCACGCCTAGAATAGCTGCATTCAAGCAGAGGCCCGCCCATGACCAGCCGCCTGAGCCCCGAAGACCAGCAAAAAGTCGACCAATACCTGAGCGCACCGCAGCACCAGGTGGAACGTCAGCCGTTTCGCGTCTGGCGACTGCTCGCCGTGGTGCTGGCCGTCGTCATCGGCCTGGGCCTGCTGAGCCGCTTTCTGAGTCGACTGGTGCTATGAGCTGCTTCGCGCTCGCCCTCTCGTACTCACACCGTCTTTTTCAAAGCCTTGTGAGCAATATCCATGTCCCATCGCATCGTGATTGTCGGCGGCGGCGCCGGCGGTTTGGAGCTGGCCACCCGTCTGGGTAGAAAACTGGGCAAGAGTGGCGCTGCCCGGATCATTCTGGTCGACGCCAACCTCACCCACATCTGGAAGCCCCTGCTGCACGAAGTGGCCGCTGGCTCGCTGAACTCCTCGGAAGACGAACTGAACTACGTGGCGCAGGCCAAGTGGAATCATTTCGAGTTTCAGCTGGGGCGCATGTCCGGCCTGGACCGTGCCAACAAGCACATCACCCTGGCGCCCACGCTGGATGATGACGGCCAGGTGCTAATGCCGGAGCGCAGCATCAGCTACGACAGCCTGGTGATCGCCGTCGGCAGCACCACCAACGATTTCGGTACGGCCGGCGCAGCCGAGCACTGCATCTTCCTCGACACGCGGGCGCAGGCCGAGCGCTTTCACCGACGCATGCTCAGCCACTACCTGCGCGCCCATGCCAGCGAACACGAACAGGGCGCTCAGATCAACATCGCCATCGTCGGCGCGGGCGCTACGGGCGTCGAGCTGGCCGCCGAACTGCACCATGCCGCCAAGCAGCTGGCCGCTTACGGCCTCAATCGCATTCGCCCGGAAGACATGCGCATCACCCTGATCGAAGCAGGCCCACGCGTACTGCCGGCGCTGCCGGAACGCATCGCTCGCCCGGTGCACCAGACGCTGGAGAAACTTGGCGTCACCGTACTGACCGGCGCCGCCGTCAGCGAAGTGACCGCCGACGGCCTAAAGACCGCTGACGGCAATTTCATTCCGGCCAGCCTGAAAGTCTGGGCGGCCGGCATCCGTGCACCGGGTTTTCTCAAGGATATCGACGGACTCGAGAGCAATCGCATCAACCAGCTGCAGGTGCGTCCGACGCTGCAAACGACGCTGGATGATGACGTGTTCGCCTTCGGTGACTGCGCCGCCTGCCCTCAGCCAGGCAACGATGGGCACAACGTACCGCCTCGCGCCCAGGCCGCGCATCAGCAAGCGTCACTGCTGGCCAAGTCGCTACGCCTGAAGATCAGCGGCCAGCCCCTGCCGGAATACCGTTATCGCGACTACGGCTCGCTGATCTCACTGTCGAGCTTTTCTGCGGTGGGTAACCTGATGGGTAACCTGACCGGCAGCGTAATGCTCGAAGGCTGGCTGGCGCGCGTGTTCTACGTATCGCTCTATCGCATGCACCAGATGGCTCTGTATGGCGTACCGCGCACACTGCTGCTGATGCTCAGCGACCGGATCGGGCGCAGCACCGAACCACGTCTGAAGCTGCACTAAAAGCGGCCGCAGGGCGGGAGAGGGTTCGGCAGGTGACTCTGCAGCTAATTAGCCCTCTCCCCCTCTCCCACAAGCGGGAGAGGGGAGGCAAGCACATTGCCCGAATGCCGGAATGCAGAAACGAAAAAGCCCGCACTAGGCGGGCTTGTTCGTTGTGGTGGTGGGTCGTGTAGGATTCGAACCTACGACCAATTGGTTAAAAGCCAACTGCTCTACCAACTGAGCTAACGACCCAAATATGGTCGGGGTAGGGGGATTCGAACTCCCGACATCTTGCTCCCAAAGCAAGCGCGCTACCGGACTGCGCTATACCCCGATAGGAAGTTGGCTCCGCGACCTGGACTCGAACCAGGGACCCAATGATTAACAGTCATTTGCTCTACCGACTGAGCTATCGCGGAACTTCGGTCTTCCAGCTCTGCTGCGCTTCGGCTTTCGCTTTACCGCTTCAGAGGCGCGCCATTTTACGTAGCAAATTTTCCCTGTCAACCCCTGCAAACTGCTTTTACGACAATGCTTTGCAGCGCGAGCATGGACTACTATATGTTTCATCGAACTACGGCACGACGCAGGACGCGCCAGCCGACGACGCCAGCCAGGACAGTCCATGAGTAACCAGGACAAGCCCCCTATTCATCCCAAGGTGGTCAGCCTCGCGAGCCGCGGTATCCAGCCGCGCTTCAGCGATCTGGTGCAGGCCTGCCGCAAATTGGTGATGAACCGTTTGGCTGAACACCTCAACGGCGTTTTCGGCCAGGTCGACGACACGCTCTTCGAGTGCGCCGAGAAGGCCGAGAACAACAAGGTGCAGACGCTGTTCTTCGACAGCATGCGCGAGATTCGCCGCCAGCGTCCGCAGATAGAACGCAGCTATCACCAGGTGATCGCCAACAATTTCTCCGACTTCCTCGACGGCAAATTGCAGAATCAGACCGCTGCTCCACTGGACGCGGAACAATTGGCACTGGTGCAGAACGAGGATTACGAAGAAACCCTGCAGGTCACCAACATGGTCAGCCGGGTCAAGGCTCGCTGCACCCAGCCGCTGTTCGCCCTGGAGCAGCGCCTGGCACTGCTCAACAATGGCCAGAAGCTCGGCGAGGACAGCAATCCCTTCGGTCCGCAGGCCATCGCCCAGGCGTTTCGTGATGCACTGGCCCCCTGCCCGTTCCCGCTGCAGATCAAGACCATTTTGTACATGCTCTTCGATCGCCATGTGATGCAAAGCCTGGACTCGCTCTACGCTGCGCTCAACCAGCGTCTGATCGATGCCGGCGTACTGCCCAATCTCAAGTACAGCGCGCAGATCAATCCGAGCGTCAGTCGCCCAGAGCCGCCCAAGGCAGAGGCTCCGTCGAGCCAACCACAGGTGCCAGGCCAGCCAGGCAACGCACCCGCCAGCCCAGCGCCGGCACTGCTCGATCTCGACCTCAACGCACCGCCACCAAGCGACCCGAGCGCCTTGTTCAGCGGCCTCTCCAGCCTGCTCGACGAGCACCGCCACAGCCATCCGGATGCGCCGTTGCTGGGTGGCACGCGCAGCATCGTCAGCTTCTCGCCACGCGAGGCCAGCCGTACCTACAGCGCCAGCGAACTGCTCGATGCGCTCAACCGCATGCAGCAGCAGTCTGCCAGCGAGCTAGCCCAGCGCCTGCACAAGCCGCAGGCCGTGGAAGGCCTCAAAGCAGACCTGCAACAGCAGCTTGAATCGCACAGCAGCTTGCCAGGCGACAGCAAGGTATCCGATCAGGAAGCCGACGTGATCGACCTTGTCGGCATGCTGTTCGACTTCATCCTCGACGACGAGAACCTGCCGGACGCCTGCAAGACCGCACTCTCACACTTGCATACGCCCTATCTGAAAATCGCGTTGCTGGACAAGGCACTGTTCACCCAGCACCATCATCCGGCTCGTCGCCTGCTCAATGCGATGGCCCAGGCCGGCGTGCTGTATGGCAGCGAAGGTGACGAGCGTGGCCTGCTGGCCAAGATGCAGTGGGTGGTCGAGCGAGTGATTCACGGCTTCAGTGGTGACCTGGGGCTGTTCGACAGCCTGATCGAAGAATTCAACGAGTACGTCGAGACCCTGCGTCACAAGGTCGAGTTGCGTGAGCGCCGTGCGGTCGAGGCAGCCAAGGGCCGCGACCGCCTGCTCGGTGCTCGTGAGCAGGCGCTGGAGGTGGTTCAGCAATGCGTTGCGCAGCGCGACCTGCCGGCGATCATCCGCAACTTCCTCGAGCTGACCTGGGCCGACGTGCTGGTGTTCGTCCTGCTGCGCCACGGCGAGCAAAGCGCAGAGTGGCGACGCGCCTGCGAAGTGGCCGAACAATTGGCCTGGAGCGGCACGCCACTGGGCGATGCCGACAAACAGCACCTGCAGGAGATACGCGTGCCCATGCTCAGCGACCTGCGCAAGGGCCTGGAACTGCTGGGTGGCTATCACGAAGACGGCATCCGCCGCCTACTGCAGGATCTGGTGGCCTGCCAGCACGCGGTACAGGCCAAGCAGCCGCAGCTGGCGGCGCAGCTCAAGCCCAATCTGCCGGAAAGCCCGCTGGGCGCGATGCTCGGCGAAGATGCCGACCTGGCTCGCCAGGCGCCCCCGCGCAGCAAACTCTCGGCCCGCGCACAGATGCTGGCCAAGGAACTGGCCAACGTCGAGTTCGGCACCTGGTTCGAGTTCGTCGAGGACAGCAAGAGTCGCGTACTCAAGCTCTCCTGGTTCAGCCCGACCACCCACAACTACATGTTCGTCGACAACAGCGGCCAGCGCGTGGCGATCAAGCCGCTGACCCTGCTGGCCAGCGAAATGGAAAAGGGCCTGGCCCGCATCGTCACTCCCGAACGCGCGACGCCTCTGGTGGATCGTGCATTGACCGCCATCTATCGTGTGCTGCAGCGCTTCACTGGGCGCACAGCCGAACCCCGCTGAGGAATTTCCATGGAAGAGCGTCGCCAACACAGCCGCCATGGCACCGAGATGCAGCTGGAGGTCTTCGACCTCAACAGCGGCCAGCGCCTGGGCCGCATCGTCGACCTGTCCGCCGACGGTTTCATGCTGTTCAGCGATACGCCACAGACCGCAGACGCGGTGCTGCAATGCCGGCTGGTGTGCACTGCGGGCAGCGACAAGGTTCAGGAGGTGCGCCTGGGTGCCGACTGCCTGTGGAGTCGCCCCGGCGCCGATGGCCAGCATTGCTGGGCGGGCTTTCACATCATCGACCTGGCCGAGGATCAGGCCAAGGCACTGGACAGCCTGCTGGCAAAACTCTGAGCCGCTGGCAGGGCAGCAGGTGCACGCAGCCGGCCCGCGCAAATGCCGCAACGAAAAACGGAGCCCGAAGGCTCCGTTTTTTCATCTGGCGAACACTTACTGCGCCAGCTTCTTGTAACGCACGCGGTGTGGCTGCGCGGCTGCATCGCCCAGGCGCTTCTTGCGGTCGGCTTCGAACTCGGTGTAGTTGCCTTCGAAGAAGTTGACCTTGCCATCGTCCTCGTAGGAGAGGATGTGCGTGGCGATACGGTCGAGGAACCAGCGATCGTGGGAAATCACGATGGCGGCGCCAGGGAAGTCCAGCAGCGCGTCTTCCAGCGCACGCAGGGTTTCCACGTCGAGGTCGTTGGACGGTTCGTCGAGCAACAGCACGTTGCCGCCCTGCTTCAGGGTCAGCGCCATGTGCAGACGACCGCGCTCACCACCGGAGAGGTCCTTGACGAACTTCTGCTGGTCGGCGCCCTTGAAGTTGAAGCGGCCGACGTAGCCGCGCGACGGCACCTCGTAGTTGCCCACCTTGATCATGTCGAAGCCGTCGGAGACCTGCTCCCACACGGTCTTGTTGCCTTCGAGCGCCTCGCGGCTCTGCTCGACGCTGGCGATCTGCACGGTTTCACCGATTTCGATCTGGCCGGCGTCCGGCTGCTCCTTGCCGGTGATCATGCGCAGCAGGGTCGATTTACCCGCGCCGTTGCCGCCGATCACGCCGACGATGGCGCCTTTGGGGATGCTGAAGGACAGGTCGTCGATCAGCACGCGGTCGCCGAAGGACTTCGACACGTTGTGGAAATCGATGACCTTGTCACCCAGGCGCGGACCAGCGGGGATGTAGATCTCGTTGGTCTCGCTGCGCTTCTGGAATTCCTGCGACTGCATTTCCTCGAAGCGTTGCAGACGCGCCTTGGACTTGGACTGACGCGCCTTGGCACCCTGGCGCACCCACTCCAGTTCGGCCTTCATTGCCTTGGCGTGCGACGCCTCAGCCTTGGCTTCCTGAGCCAGACGGTTGGACTTCGATTCCAGCCAGCCGGAGTAGTTGCCCTCGTAGGGGATACCGTGACCACGGTCGAGTTCGAGAATCCAGCCGGCGACGTTGTCGAGGAAGTAACGGTCGTGGGTGATGGCTACCACGGTACCGGGGAAGTCGTGCAGGAAGCGCTCCAGCCAGGCCACCGAGTCGGCGTCCAGGTGGTTGGTCGGCTCGTCGAGCAGCAGCATGTCGGGGGCCGACAGCAGCAGGCGGCATAGCGCCACGCGGCGCTTCTCACCACCGGAGAGGTGCTCGATCTTCGCATCCCAGGCCGGCAGACGCAGGGCATCGGCGGCGACTTCCAGCTGGCGCTCGAGGTTATGACCGTCAGAGGCCTGCAGGATGGCCTCCAGCTTGGCCTGCTCGGCCGCCAGCGCATCGAAGTCGGCGTCGGGTTCGGCGTAGGCAGCGTAGACCTCGTCGAGACGGGCCTGGGCCTGCTTGATCTCGCCTACCGCCTCTTCGACGATGTCACGCACGGTCTTGCTCGGGTCGAGCTGCGGTTCCTGCGGCAGATAGCCGACCTTGATACCGGGCATCGGGCGGGCTTCGCCGTCGATCTCGGTATCGACGCCAGCCATGATGCGCAACAGCGTGGACTTACCGGCGCCGTTGAGACCCAGCACGCCGATCTTGGCGCCCGGGAAGAAAGAGAGGGAGATGTCCTTGAGAATTTCACGCTTCGGCGGGACGACCTTGCTGACCCGATGCATGCTGTAGACGTACTGAGCCATGGAGAACCTGACTGGTGAGAATGAGAGCTGGAAGTGGCGGGCCTGGCAGACACTGCAAAAGATTGCGAGTGACGACACCGGCAAGACGCGTAGTCTAACAGGCGATCACCCCTGACATGTGCCGGCCTGGCCGCCGTATCACCGGCTGCTGCCAGTTTTCACGGAGGCCGCAGCGGGGGCGTCGTGCAGAGACCTTAGCCCCTGTCGGAGCGAACGCCAAGTACCGCGCGGACAGTTCACGCGCGCGGCGCAAAGCTACCGGAATGTGGGGGTCAGGGCAAACCCACGCTCGTCGGCGAAGCTGGCACTTGGCCACGTTTACAGGCATGCTAGCCGGCTCGCGCGAGCGCAGGCCTAACCGCGCGCCGTAAC
>Ga0208645_1001251_pt1 | contig 22894 bp, 20 predicted proteins | sample VirMetDEL_Sep_01_FD_184519 | JGI IMG/M metagenome (GOLD analysis project Ga0208645, IMG submission 184519) | Aqueous microbial communities from the Delaware River and Bay under freshwater to marine salinity gradient to study organic matter... | ecosystem: Environmental > Aquatic > Marine >... | reverse complement strand
TTTTTATATTCTTCCTCAAGTATTCTATTATCATCCTCATCTCTTAATCTTCTTCGTTCTTCTGCATCTCTTTCTTCTCTAGTCAACTGCTTTGGGCCATCAAGATATTTATGACCTATATAAGTTAACAAAGCAAAAATGATTAATCCTAAAAATCCTCCCCAAGGGCCATCAAACATTTTTATTAATCTCCAATAACAAAACTCTTTAATTTAAATTTTTTCATTTATCTGAGTAGAGCCCAATTCTTAGTTTAATTAAAATGTATGACGCAAATAGTGAGCCGAATGAATAAAAAAGTATTGGATATGATCTTTCAATTCCCACTTTAAATGAAATTACAACAAATATTACAAACATGAGCGCACCAAATATACTTATTAAAAATGATCCACCCCAAATTAGAATATGAAATAAATCTACTACAAAATTACTATCTGATGATGTTTCGGGGCTATCAAATAATAGCGAAACTTCTTTTAAAAATTTTTTCATTTTTTCCAACTTAATTTTTTATCTACAAAACCTAACACTTTAATTATAGTAAACATTAATATTAACACTCCCCCAATAACTAAACATGCCCCTAAAATGAAATTAATAAATCCATTTAAATTTAAGCTTAATAGATATTCAAAAAGTAAATGGATTATATAAAAATAAAAAATAAAAATTGCATAGCCACCTGTAATAACAGCAAATGATGAGATTATACTTGAGGTTATAGTAAGCTTATCATCTTTAAATCTCGTTCTTGCCTGATAAAAGATAGGCAATAAATAAAGCAATACTATACCTAGAATAGATTCTAGCATTTAATCTTTGTCATCCTTAATCTCTAAAACTTCAATTTTTTGTTTAATAGGTTTTTCTTTCCACTTAATAGATCTAGAATTTTCAAATAAAAAATCGTTTATATATTCTGGCTCTAAGGCAATCAAATTAGCATCAGATCTTGCTTCATCTACATTGTTACTTTCATAATGTACCCAGTGCTCACTAATAACTTTAATTTTAGCTTTATATTTTGCTTTTTTCATAATTAATTTTTTAAACAAATATTATTATAATTTTTATTAATTCATATAACCAACTACCAATAAGAAAAATTGATATCACTAAGATTGTAATAAAAATTAGCATTCCTTTTATTCTTTTTTTTAAGTTTTCATTATGTTTTAATGAAGTGAATGGAGATCTTAGGGCTGACCAAATCATTTCTCGATAAGGTTTTGTTAATGCTTTATAAATAACAAAGCCAAAAAATATAAAAGTGAAAAAATCCCAACCTGTGTTCTGTGTTAATGCATCAGTAGTCCACATAACTAAAGAGTAGCAAATCTTTCAAAATGTGTCGATGATGAATACCCTGGAGCTATGGGCATAACCCCAGGGACAAAGTGTTATTATTAATGGATTTATATAATAATGGATCAGGCCTCAGGCACAAAGAACATTCAGCTTAGGCAAAATAAATTTATTTTGAGTTAATAAGGGTAACATTACACACTCTCTTGATAGCTTCTAAAACTTTTTACAAGGTTGAATAAGAATAATTTTATTAGGTTAATAAATATATCTATTAGTTATTTCATGACGTTGAATTTTATTTTTAGTCTAGTCTAAGAGTTAATAAATAAGTGTTGTTATAAAAGGCTTGCCTAGTTGCCTAACCTAAATAAGCTAATTAATAAAAGTATGTATTACTGGAAGTAAAATACACTTAAAAAACTCAGTACACCATTCAAGTATAAATCAGGTTAGTTAGCTTAGTCATAAAAACCTTTATACCTAAAACAGTGGCTGTTGTTTTAATTAGAAAAAATTTCCAATTTTTGATGTATTGATAGGAATATAATATTTATCAGCTAGTTCTTGTGGCTGCATATTCACAAACTCGTCTTGTCTTGAAACTAAATACAATGTCGGTTTTTTATTCAAATACACCTTTTTATGTTGAAAATTAGGGTTCGTTGCATTGTCTAGCGCAGGTCCAATGTCCTCCTTTTTAATATCTCGAACTTTGACTCTACATTGGCCTAAGTTTCTGCATCCTAATTGTTCTAAGGCATTTGCAACATCATTAATTCTGGCTCTACCAAGCATATTATTATTTTTTAACCACTCAAATAATTCAGTGGAGCCAATTATTAATTGCTCAACCCCATTCACATCATCAAATGGGATTTGTTTTTCCTCCATTAATTTTCTAATTATTGCAGTAATTGGATGCTCACCTGCAACTGACATTTGTCCAAGGAACGGTGTTTTTGGTGCTATCGCATTTGGATCAAACTTTGGTGAGATATCTCTATTTAATAATTCATATAATACTGCTTTTGCACCTCCATCATCTAACCATTTATGGATCTTAGTATAAAATTCCTGATTAGCTCTTGGCTTTTCAGTTATATATACCCAGTACCTAACTTCATTTGGTTTAAGTGATAACGCATTTTTATTATTTGAAAATAAAATATAGTTCGCACAAGTTTTAACAATTTTATAATCTTGATAAAGCTCTCTACTACTTACTTCTTTTTCTGTGATAATTCTTTTTAGATCATTTAATAGGGATTGAGTTTCACCCCATGTACCTGCTGATTGCATCTCATCGATTAAAACCATTTGAGATTTTTGGGTATAGCCTTTACTTTTATCTAAAGCTTGATTTACATCTATTGCTAAAGAGTTAGCTCCATATAATTCACCAATAATTCTCCATAGAGTACCTTTACCAAATTGAAATGAAGTACTTACAATGATTAAAGCATGACGAATTTTTGCTCCAGGATTTTTAAGTGGATAAGAAATAAAATCCAAAAAATGATTAATGTAATCGGTATTATTATTAAATATATGTTTTAGTAATTCATAGAAATATCCAACATCACCTTTCTCAGCTAGCAAGGTGTGAGGTTTGTATGAGTTTAAGTAGTTATTTCCATCAACCTCTATGATGGGCTTATCCTTATTATATTGTTGTGGATCATATAACCAATTCTCCACTACTTTTTGATGAGGGTGTTTTCTTAAAAAACTAACTGCACTTTCATTTTTTCCAAAATAGATCCCATAGGTATGATTGATAGTCTCTTTTTTGTAATCTCTTGATGTTGTTAGATCATAAAATCTGTCTGTCTCCTTTAGATACACAATGTTTTCAACCATTTTCTCTTTTGCAATCCTTGGATCATCAATCCCTGTTTTCGCTCTACACCTATCTAGTTTGCCTCTAAAATAATCTGTAGTTGTCCCTGTTTTTTCTAAATCAAGTTTCAATAACTCAGCCATAATAAAATCATCTGTTTTATTTCGGCTGCCAACCATTTTTCCAATAGCAAGGGTGATTAAGTCATCAAAATAACTTTCTTCATCAGACAAACTCATTTTCTCTTGAGTAATTTTTTTTAATATTTCTTTTGATGAAAGTTTTTTAATTTCAGGATCTTGCATTGAGCCTGGTGCAAAGTTTTGAAATTCATTGGGTAGTTCTTCAACTTTGCTCTCTATATCCATTGAATAGAATGGTTTGAATATCTCTTTTTTTATCTTATTATTTTCTAATCGTGCAATGAATGCCTCAGGTGCAATCTGAACAATGCTATTGTCTCTAACTATAATTCCAGTTGAATTTGTGTTTTTTCCAAGCAACCAGGCTCTGTAAGGGATTTTAATTCCATTGCCCATCTGATCCTCTTTAATTTCAGTTTGTTTTGGAAAAACTTCTGATCTTACTTTTAAATGAGGGAGCTTAATGTCTATGGATAGTAAATAATTTCTCATACCCTTAGCTAGAATTTTCTCTTCAGATTGACAGTATAAATGTAAGCCTTTACTTTCTGACCAGGCAGCAACTAATTTATATTCACTAGCTTTATTGATAATGTCTATTTGTTGTTGAAGGGTTAAATTATAAACATCAATGTCAATTGCTCCCCACCAACATTTATCTTGCTCTAAAATTGGAACAGGTACCAAACCTATTTCTGTCCTTAGATGATTGCTATAATCTTGTTTTGTTAACTCTCTGAATATTCTTTTGTAATCAAATTTTTTTTTAACACTACTTGATTGATTTTTATTAGGTGTCGCAAGACTACCTTTATCTCCATAAAATAATTCTCTAAATTTATTTACTACTTCTGTCTGTTCCATTAATAACACTCCTTATTTGTTTCTGCCCAACTTCAATCAACCATTCAATTGTTTGAGGAATACTCACTTGAATAGGTAATTGGCCCTGAATTTTTCTAAGTTCTTTAAAACTTTTGTTTTTGATAGTTATGTTATGCCATTTACTTTGCATTAATTGTCTGTCCTTTCTGTATTAAAAAAATCCTTCATTCTTTTTTCTAACTCAGCACTTTTTTTCTCTTCTTCTTTTTGTTCAAAATATATTCTGCTGTAAGCTCTTTTGTATCGATCACACTTAGACTCTAGGTATGAAATTCTATTTTCTAATAATCTATTTTTAGTGACTAATTGATTAATGCTTTCTGCATTAAGTTTATGAATTTCTATTTGCTTTTCATAATTGTCTAGGGATTTATCTATTAGCTGTTGCATGTCTTGTTTTGATAATTTCATTTGTTATTTATCACTCCTGCAAAACTCATTAGACCTCGTGTTTGATTTTTAATTTTCTCTTGTTTTATATTTTCTTGAGTTTGCTTAAATCTTCTTTCCAGAGCCTGTAATTCTAAATCTGGTTTTGATTGATGAAAGTTTTGAAGATATGACAAATCTACTTCAATAGGTTTTAAAGTAATTGTTTGATTTGTTTTTGTGTATTTATCCTCTACTTTTTTTAATTCTTTAAGCTCCTCAGGTGAAGCCGTTTCTTTCATAATGTCCCAAGTAGACTTCCTGGTTTTAGCAATTATTGAATCTACGAAATTATTTTTATTAAGGTTTTCTCTAGAAATAGATCGTTGTTTTTTAAGTGGTTTAATACTTTTTTTAGGCTCTTCTTGTTTTGGAAAGAGTTCTAATTGAACGGGCTTATTCATCTGATTTACCTAATGTTAATTTAAGAAGCATATTTACTGCCTCTCTCTCTTTTGTTGTTAAATTGCTTAATGTTTTTTCTGGGGTAAATTGGGATACTAGATCAATTTTTTTAACATCTGGACTTTTGCTTTTAGCATAATCAAGGAAGTTAATCACACGACCACCATTATTTAATTCCAACTTTATTAGTTCTTCGCGTGGTGTGCGCTTTATAAAGTCTAAGAAAGTCTCCCCAGGTTTTCCATCAGTTTTAAATTTCTCTTCTAGCTGTCTTAAGATTTCTAGCTCAACGTCTCTTTCAATGGTTTCTTTATCTGCCAATTGAATAAATTCATTCATATTAAGACGTTTAGTATCAGGCCCACCTGATATTAATTTCTTTTCAATATTAGATTTTGTATTCATGATTAGTCCTCTTCATCCTGATTATCGTCACCATAAATCTCTTCAACATCTTGAAACCCAAGCTGAATTAGTCTTTCAATTTCATCTGGATCATTAGTTTCCACATGCCAACAATGATTTGAGGGGTCATCACAAACTTTTTCTAGGTTCTTTATTTTACTTATTGCTTCAAAGTCTTTTGCGTATTCTTTTAGTAAATTACAAAAGTCCTCTGGGGTGTCAGTGCTTATTTGGTATTTTGGTGTGAATGAATATTCAAGTATCATAATTATTTTACTTTCTCCGAAGAGTTTCTTGCAACAAATAAGACTAAATTCTTATCCCGTTGATCTATCGGTTTATTTTTAAGTTTGTATTTATTGATCCAATCTAGAAACAAAATAGGATCCCAGTATGCTGTTTTACCAATTATTCTTAAACCCATATCCCAACAGTCGTTCCCTTTCTTTCTCCATTGAGTTTTCCAGAAATCGAGTGTGGAAATTTTTATAGATAGCTCTTTCAAAAGCTCTCTTGTTGGCAAAAGTTTTTTTGTAAAATGATAATTTAACATCTGTCATGGAAAATATGTCTATTTCACATGAAAGATAGGGTTCAATAATTGGGAGCTATCAATTAGTTTTATTATTTATGTAGGTAAATTCTATCTCTTTTAATCTTTTTATTAGTCGGGACCGAACAATATTATTTTTGTAGAAATTTTTCTTCCATTGAGGATCTTTTATTAAATATCTCCACTTAGTATTGTTTCTAAATTTTTGCATTTTTTGAAAGTGTGATTTCATTAATATATCAAAATGTCTATGCTCAGTCAGTTGCAACCAAGCTTTCCATTCTGAAAGTTTTCGACTACTACTAATCTGTTGTATCTTGGCATAAAGAACAAACTCAATGCCAATATCTATTCTTGGTTTTCCTCTCTGTTTTTTGAGTGTTCCCTTAGTTGTAAGGAGAGACAGGATCCCTTTTTTGTTTTTCATTTAAAATAATTATAACTCAATATTACTAAGAGATGATGTCTCTTAAAAATCTAAAAAGGCTTCATTTGGTCACTAAAATCAAGCGTAATTTTCATTCTCCAAATTAGACTCATTAAGTAACTTTTGATAAAAATTTAGATAATGCCGAAAAATTTAACAATTATTTTCTTAATAATATTGCTGAATTTAATTGGTTTAAGAGCTGCTCATTCTGCAAATCCATTGGTTGTAATTGAAGGAGTTGGACTAGGCGTAGATCTTTTAAAAAAAGGTGCAGACAAAGTTAAAGGAGCATTCACTAAAGATAAAGATAAAGACAAAAATAATGGTTATTTAAAGTCTCATGAATTTCAATTCAGACACTATGAGACTGCTGAAATATTTTTTGGTGAAAGTGCTTACAGATTTGAAGATGCAAGAGCTGAAGCTAAAAATAAATGTGAATTAAAAAACCCTCAATCTAAACAAGCTTGCTTAGAATATTCATATACAAAAGTAGGTTCTAAAGGACCTTTGGAAAATATTTCTTACTGGGCTCAATCTAAAAAAAGATATTTAGAAGAATATGGGGAGAATAGTGATTTTACAAAAATAACCGAATGGACTGAAGATGCCAGCAATGTTTCTGCATCAAGTATTTCTGAAAATCTATCAGAAATAATGTCTATTGCTAAAAAAACTAGTAGATGGAGAAATGATACTGTTTCAAGTGAACTAAATAATTATAAATATCATAGCATCACAGAAGATTACAAGAAAGTTTGTAGAACGGCTAGTTGTGGAATAGAAATAGATGCAAGAACATTTTTAGATATCAAAATGGTTTCTGAAGTTTTGTATGACAAATATGGAAAAAACCCAGATGAATTTTGGAGTAATTTAATTCCAATAAGAAAAGAATTAACTCAAAAATACTTAAATAAAAAAAATTCTTTGCTTGTTAAAAATGATATTGGAACAAGTTCTAAAAATAAAAAACTTTATAATGTTTTATTTTGTCACCCAAAAAATTCAAAACCATCCTCTGCTACGGTTACTGTTTGGGCTAGTATTTCTGGTGATAATAAAAAAAATAAATGCAATGAAAATGAGGTAAAATTTCAGGATATATATAATTATAATGCTTTATCTATCTGCGTAAGTCCAAGTGAGTATACATCTGGACTTTTTGTGGGGCAAGTTCTGCCAGTAAATTGTGGAACGCTTTTTCCAATTCAAATCAAGGAGGCTAATAATAAATTTTATTCTGAAGAAAAACGTTTATTGGTTGCTGAAAAAAATTCTAAAAAAACTTATAGTTCTAAAGGAACCGGATCATCTTTTTCAACAAAATCTAAAAATGAAAATAGTAATGAGTTTAAGGACAAACTTTGTCAGTTGGCTAAAGATAATGCTGTTGAAAATGCCTTATTAGACATTCCTGAGGATAAGCATGTCTATGGTAGAAAAATAAAAGTGCTTAAGGAAAGAATTGTTAAAAATAGCTGGAAACCAAATTTTCAAAAATGCATTACAACAGTTGAATTAACTATCGATGAAACTAAAAAATTTGCAAAAGAACAGAAACCAAAAGTTGTAAAAAAAGTAGCAGCAACAAAAAAAGTTGAGATTTTGAACCCTGAATTTAGAGATATTTTAAATGAAATAGATAAATTGCCAGGTGGAAATTATTATGTATTTGCACATTCTACAGCGGGTGAAAAGCTATGGGGATCAACAAATGCTAAAAACAGAACTACTCAAGTTGGAAATGCATTATCTTCCACAGGGATCAATTGTAAACTAACCTCAAAACAAAAAACTAAAAATGCTCCATTTAAAGGAACATTCGATCTAGATTGTCCAAAAGAAAAAATTAGAGGATCTTGGACACAAGATAATGCTTCTAGCCCCGGTATTGGGCAAGCATTTACTGATAACGGAGATATTATTACTGCTTTTTTCTCTCCTAATAGAAACGTTGTAAGAAATTTTGCTGAAAGTTATTTTAAAACGCAAGGTAATACTCAAATAGCTAGAGTAGAGAAAGAAACAAATCAAAAAGAGTTTCAACCAAAAGATAACAAGCAAGATAATAAAGCGCCAGTTATAAAAATTGCTAGGTCATTTAAGGTAAATGAACCAAGTTATGTCATTGAAGGAGAAGTTACCGACCAATCTGATAGAATTTTTATTGAAGTAGAGGGCAAAACTATTCAAGCTAAAAATGGAAAATTTAAGATTAATAGATTTAGCCCAATAGATGAAGAATTTAATATTGTAGCAATTGATCAATGGGGAAATAGGTCAGAACCTCAATTAGTACAAATCACAGTAGATACTTCTGTAAGCTTAGTTGCTGATAAAGTTGAGCCATTAAATCCTACTAAGATTAGATCAAAACCAGATCGAAATAAAATTGCATTAATTATAGGAATTGAAAAATATGAACAAACACCCAATGCTTCTTTTGCAAACTTAGATGCTAAGTATTTTTACGAATATGCAAGAAATAGTTTTGGTGTTTCAAAGAAGAATATTAAAATTTTAGTGGATGAAGATGCTAATCTGATCCAGTCTCTTGGAACATTGAATAAATGGTTACCAGGTAAAGTTAAATCAAACCAAACAGAAGTTATTATATTTTTTGCAGGTCATGGTTTAGCATCAAACAATGGTGAAGAGCTATTTTTATTACCACAAGACAGTGATCCAGACTTACTTGAAAGAACAGCATTATCTAGAAATGAACTGTTTGAAAGCCTTTTGAAATTAAATCCAAAATCAGTCACTATGTTTTTTGATACTTGTTTTAGTGGTATCTCAAGAGATGAGAAAACTTTATTAGCATCTGCAAGACCAATTAGAATTACTGCAAATGAGCAGGATGATGTTCCTAATAACTTTACAATTTTTTCAGCTTCACAACTTGATCAAATCTCCTCAGGACTTAAAGAAGCTAAGCATGGTATATTTTCGTATTATCTCATGAAAGGATTAGAAGGAGATGCAGATTTAAATAAAGATCGAACAATTACTAATGGTGAATTGCTAGCTTATATGGATGATAATGTTTCTCAAAAAGCATCTGAATTAGGCAGACAACAAAATCCATCATTAGTGGGTAACCCCGAACAAATTTTGGCTAGGTATTAATGACTAAGTTTATAAAAATACTTTTGTTAACAATTAGTCTAGGTTTTGCAATTAACTTAACAAATATAAGTGCATCACATGCTTTATTTGAAAAAGGCATATGTGTTTCCAAAATCTATGGCTCAAAAATAAATATCAAATATAGCTACTCTGGAAAATGCAAGGAATTTAATACATTTTTTATTTCAAAGGATGATTATCCATCTTATCAAGGAAAAAAATATAGTGGTTTTGATGGATCTGGAGCTAATAAAAAATATGGAACCAACATATCAATTTCATCAATGATGAATAGGTATAGAAGCGATGAAGTAATCAACAAAGTTTATAAAAACTTTGATTATTATAAAAAAAATAAAAATTATGATTTTTATATTATTGATTTATCAACTTTTAATATTGGAAAATTTAAAAATGGTGAATTTATAGCTGATAGTAAAATAGATCAAAAAAAATTAAATTTTTGTGCTGATATTTTTTATGGTAAAGAAGCTCTTGAAGATGGTTATTTTACAGATGCAAATTCTTGTCCATTAGCAACGAATACTTATCAAATTGCTGATAAAATAAAATGGGATTTTAATTATTCAATAAATTTTTCAAAAGCATATTTAGATCAAAAAAGTTTTTATATTAACACTACTGGAACTTATTCTATTTTTTTAGGTAAAAAACAAACTCAATTTGCAAAAAATAATACTGAATTAAAACCAAAAAAAAAAGTTGAGGTTGCTGAAACTATAAAAGTTGGTGACATCCCTTCAATAAATATTTTCGACACAAATAATTATAAACACAGAATTTTTTTTGAATTAGAGAATAAAACCTATAATGCGTTCACTTTAAAAAATGAAATTAGGAACGAACTTCATCTTTGGTTTAATGAATATGAAGATGGCATAATAGGAAACTACAATTACGAAATGATAATGTCCATAAATAGTCCAGTTATAGTATTTTCTAAAACAAATAAACTAGGTGAACATTTGAAGATAGTACATTGGAATAATCATAAAACAGAATTAGGTAATAATTTAGGCAATTTATATAAAACAATCACTTACGAAAGTAAAAATGAAGATTTTACTTATTATCAATATATAGATAAAAATCATCAAATTACATATGGCGTATACAACAAAATAAAAAAAAAATGGGATGCTCATACTTCGTTAGGTCAAGATTGGTTGCTCAAAAAAGGCTTACTAACTGAAACTGGTAAAACACCTGATGAACAACTTGAGCTTATTAAAAAGGCGCAATTAATTACAAAAGGTTATAAAGAAACAGAGCAGAAAACAATTAAATTAAAAAATAAATTTCTAGGACAAATTAATTTAAAAAAACCTAACTTCATCAACTCTTTTACACCAACAAATATCGCCGGTATTAATATACTAGATAATATTAATTTTTATTTAAAAAAAGAAAATTTAAATGAAGATGTACATGTAAAGAATAGAAATGAAAATAATAAGAAAAAAACCATATATTCAAATATGATTAATAATGGTTCCAAAAAAATAATAGACATCAATATTGAGAATAATTATTTTGATAATCTATATGTTAAAGTTGATAAAAATCAGATCATCAACAATATTTCCTTCTATAAGTATTTAGGCACAAATAAAGTTTATCCTGATGAAGAATTTTGTATCAGTGAAAGAGATAATTTTATCAATAATCTTAATATAAAAAACGTAAATTTTAATTATGATTATTTATACGATGAAATGGATAATAATAAAATATATCAAGATATTAAATATAATGATTTTGAGTATAAGAATAAAAAATTAAGATTTGAAATTGCTTGTTTTAATACAATTAATAATGAAGATAGCAAAAGAAATAAAGATATTATGTATATCCTTGGAATTTCTCTTTCAAATATAGAGGAACTTAATGATGTATACATAGAACAAGAAGTAAAACGGATATCAAGATTTACAATAGACGATATTAACAATAATAATTATAAGATAATAGATCAGATAGCCTTAACTGAATTACAAGACGAAATTACTATAAGTAAAAAACTAGAAGAATTTAAACCTGAAAATAAAGATATTGATAATGAAGCTCCTATTATAGATATTGCAGATACCATAACAGTCAAAGACACTACTTATGAAATTGCAGGAATGGTTAAAGATAAATCAGATACTGTTTATATTGAAATAGATGGGCAAACAATTCTTGCTGAAAACGGAAAATTTAAATTTCAGAAATATAGCCCAGTGGATCATCAGTTGCAGATTGTAGCAATAGATCAATGGGGGAATAAATCAGAGCCTAAAATGGTTGATGTTAAGATTAATATCCAAGTTGCAGGAACATCAAAGGTTATAGAGCCTTTGAACCCAAGTAAGCTTATAGCTAAAATTGATAGAAATAAAGTCGCTTTAGTCATTGGGGTTGAAAAATATGAAAACTCTCCTTCAGCTAAATACGCGAGTTTAGATGCTAAATACTTTAAAGATTACGCAAGAAAAGTGTTTGGTGTAAGAGAAGATAATATCAATTTATTAACTGATGAAGAGGCAAATCTCTCAAAAACAAATTCAGCCTTCTTTAAATGGTTGCCGAGTAAAATTAAAAGTAATCAAACAGATTTAATTATTTTTTATGCAGGTCATGGACTTGCTAGCACGGACGGTAAGGAAAAATATATTTTACCATTTAATGCAGATCCTGATTTATTATCTAGAACAGCTATATCAAGAAAAGAAATCTTTGATCAAATTATTTCATTAAATCCAAGATCGGTTACAATATTTTTTGATACTTGCTATAGTGGTGTATCAAGAGATGAACAAATGTTGCTTGCATCAGCTCGACCTTTAAGAGTGATTGCAGATGATGAGGAGCAACTCCCTGACAACTTTACAATCTTTAGTGCTTCTAAAAATGATCAAATTTCATCAGGTTTATCTGATGCTAAGCATGGAATATTTTCTTACTTTTTAATGAAAGGTTTAGAGGGAAAAGCTGATTTAAATGGTGATCGAAAATTAACCAATAATGAATTATTAACTTACTTAGATGATAATGTTTCTGAAAAAGCATTGGATCTTGGTAGACAGCAAAATCCAACCTTATCTGGTAACCCAGAACAAGTTTTAGCAAAATACTAATGAAAAAAATATTATTTTTAATTTTAATTAGTTTTTTTTTTAACATCTCAGAGTCGAAAGCTAACAAAACATGTATTAAAAAAAAAGATGATGGAAAGTGGCCATTTTATTATAAAAATTATTACAACGGATGGAATACTTGTCCTTTGGGATTCAAAGAAGTTAGTTCATATGAGTTTTGGGCTTTTAAAGAAAAAATGGACAAAAAATATGCTGTCAGTCATGATCCAAATAAAGTTTACAAAACTCCAAGTGAAAGTATAGCAAAAACAGCATCTAATGAGAGCTCTAATTGGAGAAAAGGTTTACAGGTTGAAACGACAAAACCAGACAAAAAACAAAATTTAACTACATCTAATAGTTTAAAAAATTTTAACAATAACCATAAATATATTTTTAATGCTTTTGTTTTTCCAGAAATTGGAACTCTAAGAAATATAATGGGCACAACTACCTGGAATGAAAAAGAAGTTATTTTATTATTAAAAAATGGTGAATGTAAATTTGGAACAGATCTTAAAAAGTTAATAAAAAATTTTGATTACAAGGGTAATTTTGATTTTAAATGCAGATATCATATTAAAAATGATGTTATCTACGCAAACATTCAAGAAAAATCTAATGTAACAATATACACAGATAAAAATAAAGTTTCAGGCCAATTTAGCCGTGATAGAAACTTGTATAATATTGTTAAATCTCATGAAGTGTTAAGATTATCACAAGAGCTCAAAATGAGTAAGCTCAGCAATCTAATTAATACCAAGTCAGCAAATTTACCAGAAAATAACAATACATTAAGTTTTTCTAATGGGGATAAATTTATTGGTGAAACTAAAAAAAAAATAAGAAATGGTTTTGTTACTGAAACTATGTGGTTAGATGAAAAAAAAACACAAAAAATAAATTTAGAAACGTATTTTGAAAATAATTGCCCAGTATACGGTTCAATCTCTTATGTTCGTCCTGAAACTGAACTTTTTAGCAGAAGTATTTTTGGGTTGTATTCAGACTGCAAATTATTAGGTCAAAATTCAAAACTTGCCACTATATATTTTGACGAAAAAGGGGAAGTAGTTGGGATCAGTCTCGATAAGCAAGATGTTACTCATATTTATGGAAGAAAAAAATATATTGGTATCGAAATGGTAAATGCCCAAAATGATATTGGTGTTATTGTTAAAGAATTATTAGAAGATTATCCAGCAGAAAAAAGTAGTCTAAAAATAAACGATTTAATAGTTAGGGTTAACAATATTCGAGTAAAAAATATGAAAAATTTTACTCAATTAATTCAAGAGATACAATCAGATCAAAAATTAAAAATTGATTTTGTTTCTTCAAATAAAATAAATGATAAAATTGATTATAATGAAAAAGATATTAAAACTACTTATATTATCCCTAAAATAGAAACTAATAAAACTAAACTTAGATTATTTTATAATCCAAAAGAAGAAGAATACTCAGAAATAATAAGTACATTTTTTCCCACAGGAACTAAAGATGCTTATCTACCAGATTATATAGAATTAAAAAAAAATTCTTCAGAATGGCAAGCTCGACAAGAATTATTAAAAAAAGATTTTAATATTCTATATAAATATTATTTATCAATTAAAGAGTCGAAAACTAAAAAATTACCAGAGATGGATTTTAGCCAATTTTATATTGTAAGTAATAAAACAAATATTTTTAAAGAAGAATCAAAGAAAAAAGTTGAGGTAGCCAAAGCAAAAGAGCCTAAACAAGAGGAGTTTAAACCTGAAAATAAAGATGTAGATAATCAAGCACCAATTATTGAGGTTGCTAAAAATCTAAAATTTGAGTCTCAAACTTTTAAATTTAAAGGAAGAATAAAAGATAAAAATAAATTTTATTTAACCGCTAATGGCAGACCAGTTAAGACAGATAGAAAAGGTAGATTTGAAATAGAAGGATTTGTAATTGATCCTGAACAAGGTGAGCAGTTACAATTAGTAGCTATTGATCAGTGGAATAACCGATCAGAACAAACAGTTAATATTGAAGTTGAATTTAAACAAGTTGTGGATGCAAGATCATATGAAAAGCCCAACCCAAACAAAGTAAGAGTTAGAAATAATGATAATAAAGTTGGAATAATTATTGGAATTGAGAAATATCAAACTTTAAATAACGTTGATGCGCCTTATGCCAACAGAGATGCTAACGCCTTTAGAGCTTATGCTAATAGAGCCCTTGGAATACCTAATCAAAATTTAAAAGTATTAATCGATAATAAAGCAACTAGAGCAGAATTATTAAAATCACTTAAAATATGGCTTCCGCAAGTAACAAGAGGACAACAAAAAGATGTTTATATTTTCTTTGCAGGCCATGGTTTAGCCTCTGATGATGGTAAAGACTTGCATATTTTACCTCAAGATGGAGACCCAATATTATTAGAAGATACTGCAATTTCTCGTGTTGAAATGTTTGAATTGATTAATAAAGTTAATCCTAATTCGGTGACCATGTTTTTTGATACTTGCTATAGTGGGCAAACTAGATCAGAACAAATGTTAGTTGCAGGTTTGCGACCTGTTAGGATTGTTGCAAACGACCAAGAAATTCCAAATAATTATACAATATTTACCGCATCAGATAACGATGAAACTTCAGGAAGTATCGAGCAAGCAGAACATGGAATATTCTCATATTACTTAATGAAAGGTTTAGAAGGTAATGCTGATCTTAATAAAGATAAAACTTTAACTAATGGTGAATTGATTGCTTATTTGAAAAATAATGTTTCACAAGAAGCCTTCTCACAAAACAGGCAACAAGAACCAATGTTGTCGGGTAATCCTGATAATATTTTGATTAGATATTAAGCGCCAGTAAAATTAGAAACGTATTGCTCTAATTCTTTAAAAGCATCCGTTTCTTTAAGTTTATTAATTTCAGCCTTAACAGTTGTGCTGCTATCTAAGTTAGCAATGAAGTTTCTGTAAGCAAGACTTACCGGAAACTCAATCACTATAAATGTTCTATATTTTCCATCTGCAAGAGGGGCCATCTTAGTTTTATAAACTTTATAGCCTCTGATAGTTGCTTCTTTAACAACTACATTTGAAATTCTTTGCATCTCTGTTTTCAATGTTAAGTCAGCATCAATTCCCGCTTCCTTAATCACTAAATTAGTTTTGCTGCTTATTCTATTTTGCATTTGTGTAGAAAGTTTTATTAAAGCATTTTCAACAGCTCTTTGTTCAGAGTTGTCCAAATCAGCTGAAATAGCACTTCCTCTTGCATACATTATTGTTTCAGAACCTTGTGGCATTGATTGATACCAGTCTGGTATTGCAGCATTAATTTTTTGTTCTTCTTCTTCTTTTAATTTTTTAATTTCTTCAATTTGTTCTCTAAGAGCTGCTATATATTTATCTTCTGAAGTAAATTCATATTCAGCTAATGGAGTTTCTCCTAAAAACAAAATTTCTTTTTTAACCGACTCGATAGCTTTAGCTCTATCTTGTTCTTTTTTCTTAGCTTCAGCTTTTTGTTTTTCTTCTTCTTCTTTTTTCTTAGCGTCAGCTTTTTGTTTTTCTTCTTTCTCTTTTACCTCAGCTTTAATTTCTTCTAACTGAGCTTGTAGTGCTTGAATATATTTATCTTTTCCAAGTTTACCTTGGTACTTAGCTTCATTCTCAGTAAGAGGAGTGCCACCTAATTTTTCGATTTCAGCTGTAATCTCTAAAACCATTTTTTGTTTTACTTCTTCTTTTGGTGAAAGTTTTTTATCTCCCATAGAAGAAGTTGTCTGACAGCCTTGTTGAGCTGTTAACATTAAAAATAGTGTAAATAAAGTAAGAGATTTTAGAATATTTTTGATCATTATTTGATTACAATATAACCTGTATAATGGTTCTCCATCAAGATTTTATTTTTTATCATCTGAGATTTTAAGCCTTCTATTTGTGAATATTCATTAAGCCAAGGTATTTGTGTTTCAGATGCTACAAAAACCAGGTATTCATCTACTTTTTCTTTTTTTATTTCAGGAGGAAAATAAACCTCATATTTTAGATTTAATTGGTTTTTCACAAGGTCATTAGTATTTTTATTAAATTCTTCATTTGGAAAAATTTTAGTTACTTTATTGTAAGTAGTTCCTCCATAAGGAAGCCATTGAAAAATAGCTATATACATATCTTTTGACGTATTAATGTTAATCTCTAGGGGTTCTCCAGATCGATAGACTCTTTGATTAAGGCTTACATCAAATTGGAATGTAGGATCTTCATTTTTTTTAATAGGCTGTACTTCAGCTTCAATTTCAATTTCACAGAATTGAATATCGTCATTTCCAAGTTCTTTACCATCATCGCGATTAATTATTTTAGAACCAGTTACATCAGCATTTAATTCAAATAAAGAAAATTGGTTTCTTTCACAGTCGTATTCACCATCAATTTCAGAACAATTTGAGACAACATTTGACGATATTGTTTGACCAATAGTTTTTATAATTGCTTCTTTTTTTGCTTTTTCTTCTGCAATTTTACAAGATTCTACAGTGCTTACATTGCCCAAATGACGATGTTTACCAATTGCTGTAACTATCTCTGCTTGAATGGGAAAAGATATAATTAGAAAAAAAAATAAAACTTTTTTCATTATTTATCATCTAATAAGACAACAACTAATGCAATACTTGGAAGCATTTTTTCATAAATGGTTGCTTTATCGAACTTAGCTGCTTTCACAGGTACACCTTTGTCATGTTTAAATACTTCTTTGATAAAATCACTTTTAATAGCATAACCCATATCAGTTGGGATTTGACCTTCTTCTTCTAAAAATTTCTTTTTATCTAGTGCTGCAAAACTTACCCCAATCAATTGACCATTTAAATTAAACATTGGTCCACCACTATTTCCAGAATTGATTGCAGCTGTGGTTAAGAAAAACCAATCTTCTTTATTAAATGTTTTACTTACTATCCCTTGTGTGATTGTTGGTTGCTCGTAAGTAATTCCAATACCAGGGTAACCAATACTAATTACATCTTCGCCTGGTTTAGGTGAAACAAATTCATCTGAGTTTATTGCATAACTTTTGGGATAAGGATTTTCTAATTCTAAAATAGCTAAATCAAATTCCTTTGAAGTAGCCGCAACAGTTGCATTGGTTACTTTTCCAATTCCATTTCTAACCGCAACTCTTTTTGCTCCATCAATTACATGGTTATTAGTAATTACATATTTTCCATTACCAACAATAAATCCACTTCCATGAGCATTGGGTGCAAAAGCAAAATCTTCATAATTAGGAGTTACTTTATTATCTTCATAGTTAGAAATTTCTTCCTCTTCATATTGCTGTTGTTCTTCTTGTTCTGCCTTTTTAATTTTAACTGGTTTATCAAAATATTTTGGATCTACTGATAATATCCACGCTTTAGCTTCTTTTTGTTTTTTTCTGTTACGATTGTATTGATGATATTTGTAAACTTTAAACTTATATTCAATTGCAGTTTTCTTATCTCCATTGACTAAATGTAATGTTGCAAGTTGATCAAGCACTTTAATATTATTTGGCTCTCTATTGATGAAATCCTCTAGAACTCCTATTGCCTGAGCACTATCATCAAAAGCACTATAGTAATCAGAAATAGCGAGTGCAATTTCAGCATTCTTTTGACTGACGTATAAATTGTTCAAAATTTCAATTGCTTCTTCACTTTCACCAATTCTAGTTTTTGCAATTGCTAAAATAATTTTTGGTCGAATTTTATTAGAATTAATATTAATTGATTTTTCTGCATAATTAATTGCATCATTTAAACGACCTTGAATTAATCTTACTTCAGCAAGACCAACATAAGTCATTGCTTCTACTTCCTCACTGGAGGTAAAAAAACTTTTTTGATAAAATTCTTCTGCCTTTTCTGGTTGATTAATCTTTAAATAAATATCACCAAATAATAGATCTATTTGTTCTTGCTCTAGACTTTTACTAATCTTAATTTTTTTTATTTTTTTTAAAGCTTCTTGTAAATTATCTCTATTAATTTCAGCTCTAATTTCCTTTAAGTCCAAGCTAAAATTATTTGCTAAAACTAAAGATGGATTGATTAATAACCCCAAAATAATAACTTTTTTCAAAAAATTTTTAATTTTCATTGAAATTAGATTAGCTCTACAAAGCATGTATTTCAATAATTGAATGATGATAAATTAATCATGTTTTGTTATATTCAAGTATGAAATTTAAAGTATTTAAAAATTTAAGACTTTTAATTTTTAGTACATTTGTTTTTATTTCTTGTAGTTTATTTAGCTCTAGTCTTGCATTTATTTCAAATACAAAAAGCTATTGTGTAAATGATGAAAGTAACAGCACTGCTGGACATGTAGTTTTTTTAATAAAAAGAAAATCGATCTGTGATCAATTAGTTGTAACAGAATCTAATAATTTACAGTTTTATAAATTTCTTGAAAGTAAAGACAGAGGTGATGCATTTTTTATACTGAACACTGATTTTAAAAAGTATAGCAAAAAACAAACTATAACTTCCAATCAGAAAGTTGTTCAAGAATTCTATGAAAAAGTTAATAAACTAGAGTATCAAATAAAGTTTACAAAAGATTTATATAGAAATTACAATACCAGAAAAAATGAAAGATTTTTTATTTCAACAGATTGCAAATCAGTAAAAAATACAATTTCTGAGTCATTAAATAGATTACATTTTTTTCAAACATCCTCTGTTAAATTATTTGATGCGACAGATGGAGTTAAAACTCTTTTAAACAATGAACAAAAAGCTCATCATAAAAAAAGAATAGCTAATAATCAGTGGGAAATCGAAGGATTAAAAAATCAATTATCTTTAATTGATTGTGATTCTAAGTTTTATCTAGCAAAAGAAAAAAAAATTGAGGAATTAAAAGTTAAATCTGAACGAAATTCCAATTCAAAAGTTAGACCTTTAGATGAAGTACTCAAGGAAAAATATGGTGATCCTAAATCTGAAGAAACTAAAGTAACCGCAAAACCCAAAAAGAAATTTCAACCTAAAGAAACAATTTCAGATGATGAGAGCCCTATAATTGATATAGCAAGTGTGATTACAGTAAATGATCAAGCTTACACCCTTAAAGGTAAGATTAAAGATAAAAGCGCTGTTTATTTGACGGTTGATGGTCGGGCAGTTGATTTGAATAAAGATGAATTTGAAATAGAGCGTTTTAGTGTAAATCCAGATCAACAACAAAAAATTAAAATTGTTGCTATTGATGAGTGGAATAATAAGTCTGAGAAAACAGTAACGGTTAAAATTGATTTATCACAAAATAAAGTTGCTAAAAAATATGAGGATTTAAAGCCTAATAATATTAGAAGAGTAAAAACAGATAATAATAGAATTGCTATCATTATAGGAATTGAAAAATATCAATATCTAAATAATCTCGATGCGAAATATGCTAACCGTGATGCCAATGCATTTAGAGCCTATGCTACAAGAGCTTTAGGTATTCCATCTTCAAACGTAGAGGTGCTAGTTGATGACAAAGCAACAAGAACTCAGATTTTAAAAACATTTAAAAATAATTTAAGAAGATTAGCAGGTAAAAAAGGTAAAGACATTCACATTTTCTTTGCAGGCCATGGACTTGCTTCTGATAATGGAGAGGATTTATATATTCTTCCTCAAGATGGTGAGTCTTCTTTGCTAGAGGATACTGCTATTTCTAGAGTTGAATTAATAGAACTTATTCAGCAAGTTAATCCAAACTCTGTAACGATGTATTTTGATACCTGTTACAGTGGTCAAACTAGAGATGAGCAGCTACTTGTTGCAAGTTTAAGACCAGTTAGAATAGTTGCTGATGAGCAAGAAACCCCTGACAATTTTACTATCTTTACTGCCTCAGACTATGATCAAACATCAGGTAGTATCGAGGAGGCTAAGCATGGAATGTTCTCTTACTATTTAATGAAAGGATTAGAGGGTAATGCTGATTTAAATACAGATAACAAAATTACTAATGGCGAATTAATTTCTTATCTAAAAGATAATGTTTCACAAGAAGCATTTATTCAAAACAGACAGCAAGATCCAATGTTCTCTGGAGATCCTGATAAGGTTTTAATTAGTTATAATTAAATTTTTTTAGTATTAAGCACTTCTCCTCTGTATAAACTTGAACACTCTAGAAACTTTACTTGCGTTTGATCTTGCAGTTTCAATATTTGGTTTATTGTAATGTTTGTTCAATACATCAATAGAAGAGTGCCTTGACATATTGGAAGTTATTTCTGATCTACCTTGATGCACTTGTTGTGAAAGTGTAATATATGATTTTCTTAAAATCTTTGGTGCATATTTTAAATTAAAATCACCTGACTTTTGTCTCATTAGTTCCCGTAATTTAGGTATATAGTTTTCATCTCCACCTAATCTGGCATCAGGGCTTTTTCTAAAGCTCTTGTCCCAGTATCTTTCAAATTTCCATTTTCTAGTACCAAATAACCAAGGGATTAGTTTATAATGTTCTAAATCTGGTCTTGATCCCATATCAAGAATATTTCTCAATAATACTTCAAGCTCAGGAACAATAGGGAGCTCCTCATCCTTTTTTCCTGTTTTGCTTATAGCTTTTGGAATTAATAAAGTTCCTTTTTCAAAATTGATATATTCCTTTTTCATTTTCAAAGCTTCAGTTTTTCTCATAGCTGTAAGTACCATGAATTGGTGAAGCTCTGCTTTAAATGGAAATTGATCTGATAATTCTTCTGAGCATTGCCAAAACAATTCAAACTCACCATCAGTCTGCATTGCAATGTCTTTATACGGATCTTGTTTTCTTGCTTCTTTTTTTACATATACCTGGCCATTATCAAATGGACACTCACCAGGATTTGTACCAAGCCACCCTCTTTTTCTTGCAAAAACCCAAAGCGTTACAAAACATTTGATATAATCTATTTTTATTTCCCAAGAGGATTTGTCCCTGATCCATTGCTCTATATCTCCTGGAGTTAATTCGTGAATTAAACTTTTACCAATATCACTATCGTATATTGAATAATTTTGAGATTTATTAATTGTGTAAGTTCTTTTTTTTCTTCGATTGTAATACACTCGATCTTTTTCAACACCTTTACCAGGTGGATATTTTCTAAATAGATCTCTCCATGAGGTGGGTTTAGCAACTCTTAGATGTGTATTAGGTAAAAATTCTCCATAACCATATCCATTATCATCATCAATAAATCTCACTAATGATGATCTATTATTGTAACCACACATATATCTAAACCAGTTTCTGCAGCTCTTAGCTCTTCGATATCCTTCTTTACGATCTCTACTAAAGCCTCTTTCAGTAATTTCTCCAGGTAGTTCAGCACCACAATAAGCCTCAATAACCTCATTGATGGTATAACCTTTTGGTAGAGTAGTGTTAGGTTTTTTAATTAATCTTTTTTTATCAGATCTTGTTTTATTAGGATCTTTAATCCAAATGCCTCTCTCATCTTGATGTGTTGTAGCAAGCTCCAAGCATAATTTTTCAACATCTTTACAATTGATATTTGGGTAACTTCCAACAATGTAATAATCATTTCTTTTATTAAACCAAAAACTTAAAACAAAAGATTTCTTTTCTGTTTGTTTGTAAAACTTAAGCATTAATCCTTTTAGGGATGAGCCTTTTGAAACATCAAAATTGAAAGAGATATATTTTTTAGTACCAAAATTAGTATTTGATCTTGTAATTTTACTTATTGCATTGTCTTTAAAAGGTATAATTGGTCTTTTGGTTCGTGTTTGATTTATCTTATTTAATTCGAGTTTGATATCGAGTTTTTTGTTCATGCTTCCTCCGAGTTTTAGTCGTTTATTTTTATTACTCTAGTGAAAGTGATTGTGTCTAGTGTGTTCTAGTGTGAAGTAGTGTGAGGTAAGGTGAATCCCTAACAGCCCAAGTAATCGCCAGCTTCCTGAATAATTTTCCAGAGTTTACGAGAGTTTTCTGGCGTCATACCACTTCAAACTTTGTTTTATCTCTTTCAGTTCGAGTTTAATTCGAGTTTATACTTTATTTGCACTTGTTTCATTAACATTTTTCTATTTTTGAAAAATCGAGTTAATACTCTAAAATGACTCTGTTTCTTAGATTTTTGTGTTGTGGAAAAAAATTGTAATCTTCCTAATTTGTTCTTCAAAAGAATTTAAAAAGGATCCTAATA
>Ga0208645_1001248_pt1 | contig 22926 bp, 46 predicted proteins | sample VirMetDEL_Sep_01_FD_184519 | JGI IMG/M metagenome (GOLD analysis project Ga0208645, IMG submission 184519) | Aqueous microbial communities from the Delaware River and Bay under freshwater to marine salinity gradient to study organic matter... | ecosystem: Environmental > Aquatic > Marine >... | reverse complement strand
GGTTCAGGGTGCAGGGGGTCAGGGGGTGAGATCGGGGCGCTGGGGGTGCGGCGGACCGTGCGGCCAGGAGAATTGCTCACCGGCCTCGGCGGCGATCAGCTGGGCCAGGTGCAGACATTTGATCCGGCGGTGGCCCACCTCGGCGCGGCTGTCGACGTGCCACAGGGTGGCCAGCAGGGCATCCAAGCGCGCGAGCTCGGCCCGCACAATGGCCAGCCGCTCGGCGGGGGTCTGGGGTGTCATGCCTCACCCCCCAGCTCGCGCAGGAAGGCGGCCACGGTGACGCCGGCGCGCAGGCCGCGCATGAGGGCGTCAGCCTCGCGAGCGGTCAGGGCATCGCCGAGGGCCCAGGCGCCGCCGCCCTCATTGGCCAGCAGGTCGACCCTGTAGCCGAGATCAGAGCGGCGCAGGCGCAGGGAGCCCGGCACGTAGCCGGGGGCGCTGAGCTCCCGCTCATCTTCAGGACAGCCGAGGGCGCGGGCGGTCTCGGCGAGGCGGGCCCGCAGAACGGGCGGGGTGAGGCGGTCAGGCATGGGAGCGGCGGGGCAGGACGGGCAGGACGGGGGCAGGGCCACGGCGGGCAGGGGGCGGCGGGGGCAGAGCCTCGCCGGGCAGGACGGGGCGACGGTCAGGCATTGGCTAGGGCCTCATCAATGGCGCCGGCGACGTGGTCGGCGAGGTCGGCGAGGTCATCCCATGGGAACCCGTCGCCGTCGCGATCGCCGCAGGGGTCGACCAGGTAGAACGCGGGGGCGCCCTCGTGGCGCACGGTCTCGACCGTCCAGCCGGTGCACTCATCCAGCAGGGCGGAGAGCTCGGCGGCGGTTAGGTCGGCGCCGGCGCGCCATAGGGCCTCAGGGGCAGGGCGGGCGGTGGTGATCATGCGAGGCAGTAGCGGCGGGCGGTGGTAGGGCTGACGCCGAGGCGGTCAGCGATGAGGCGATAGGAGAGGCCAGCGCGGCGCCACCGGCGGGCGCGCTGCTGGGGTGATTCAGAGGCCCACAGCAGCAGCAGCAGGGGCAGGGTGAGAAGGGCGGCCAGGATGGCCAGGGTCGTTGTGATCATGAGAGGCGGTCAGTAGCGGCGGCAGCGCCGACGGCCAGCAGGGCGGCCGACGTGCCAGCGAAGAAGACGAAGGGCAGGGCAGCGGCGGCGGCCTCAGCGGCGCGCGCGCTGGGGGCGTCGCTGATCAGCTGGGCCTGACGGCCGGCGCACAGGCCGAGGGCGACAGCGCCGGCGAGGCAGGCCGCAGGCAGAAACAAGCGGGGCATGATTGCGGGTGCAGGGTGCAGGGCGGCGCGGGTGCGTCGCTGCCCCATTGTTGCCGCTGCGCGCGCACAGGCGAGCGGATTAGGACGGTTAGTCAATTGTCCACCAGCGGGCAGGCATGAAAAAGCCCCCGGGGTCACCGGGGGCGAGGGGGTCAGCCAGCGGGCGGCGTCACCGTCCAGCCGTGCGCCTCTAGTAGCTCGCGAGCGTCGGCCAGGTGGTCGGCGTCCGAGTAGCTGGGGGCGTCCAGCTCGGCCAGCGTCGCCCGGGTGCGGGCTGACATATCGGCCAGCAGGTCGGCGGTCCGTCGGTCCAGCTCGGCCATACGGTCCAGCTGGGCGCGCAGGGCGTCGGAGAGGGTTCCCATGTTGTCTAGGTGCAGTGTGCAGAAACGCGCGCGCGGGTGCGTGCGCATGGAGAGCCTAGCGACTGCGCGCGCCCGCTCGCGCCCCTGTTAACAACTCTTAACAATTGGTGGACGGTTTCTAAATTGACCCCAATGGGCGAGCGCGGGCGGCGGGGCCGGGGCGACGCTGCGGGGCGATCACCGACGGGCGGGCCTGCGGGCGCCGCTCGGCCGCTGTTAGGCGGGCCCGCTGCGCGCTGCGCGGCGGGGTGCGCCGCGCGCTGGCTGAGTTTGCAACACAAACTAAAACAGCGCGTGAGTATAACGATCCTCGACAATCTGAGATTAATTATTTACATCGTCGACTCAGTATCACGATTGATTCTTTACATCGACGCGGTGAGTTTGTGACACCTTGTGCGTGTAATCGTAATCGCAAAGAGTAGCTTACTATTGAGAATGATTCTCATTCTCAGCCGAGTACACTTTGAGTGCGGTAGTACATTTGTATTCGCACCCTACCGACAAACAGGCCTTAAACCGACGATCGCCTATAACCGACCCCTTGCAAGAACTTAGGGGGTAGGACCCTAAACCGACGATCCCCTATAACCGAACCCTTGCAAGAACTTAGGTCTCTTTGAGTCTGCGACCGATCAGCTCTTCAAGTCGGCGAGCAAGTGCGGCCTGCTCAGTCCAAGTTCGGTCGCCAGGCAAAGGCTCTGTCCCGTAATCCCACGTATCAAAATCATCCTGATTGCGTGGATCGCGCATTCGAGGCTCGTCCATCAAGATGTGGCGCAACTCTCGGGCACAGGGTAGTGTGGGCGCTCGAAATTCTATTGAGGAATCTCGAAGCGTCCGTAGCAGGCAGGCTGCGGTGAGGCCGGCACCGCGTGAGGACCGGCCACCTGCCACCTAATTAGTCGGGAAGCTGCAGGACTGCTTGGCGCAGCAGCTCAAAGTCAGCCGCCATCTCGTCGCCGGTTGTGTGGGCGTTGGCACTGAACCGCCCCAAAGCTTGAAGCGCCGGCTGCTTCAGGCTGGACGCTGAACCAGGAGTGATGTCTTGCCACTCCGTGCCAGTCCAGATCTGCAGGCGGTCGTACCAGCCTTGCTTGCCTCTGGCAAAGCGCATCTCGCCTTTGCTGCGTTCAGCCATTAGCTGCCCTTCAAGGCGTAGGTGCCGCGCTTGAAGTCGCCGCACCAGTCGGTGTTAAGCGTTAGCGGCCAGACCGCCAGCTGCTCCTTGCCAGGTGCAGGTTTGGGGGCGTTGCGACGACAGGCGCCGGTGCGCACTTCGGCGTCCTTGGCCCAGTAGACGCACAGCTGGCAGTTACCGGTGGTGCTCATCAGCTTCGTCGTGGTGGTGATCGTGCCGCACGTAAGACTGCGTGCCGCTCTTGGTTTGGCTGTGGTGGGCGTCAGCCTCAATGCCAATCATTGCGAAAACAGCGGCGATCACAGCCAAGCAGATTGCGGTGTTGAGTCGATCGAGCGCTTTCGGCGTCTCTCCGCGTCGCCCTTTTGATTCTCGATGTGCTGCCAATAGACGTCTCGTAAGCATGTCAGGAGTTCAATGGTGCCCAGCCCGTAGGCGTAGTGAGCGCCCTTGTGCTGGTAGGGATTTGAGAAGCGGTCAAAGCTGTCGCTTAGCCACTCGTCTTTGATGTAGGCGTACCAGGCTTTGCCTGGTGGATGCTCGGGCCTGGCCTCTTCGTAGACGAGCCGCTCAAGCCACGGGGACTTGAGGAGCTCTTTCCACGAATGAGGCAATCGTGCGTCTTGTCGCTTAGCCATCAAAAAAAATGCAGGCCCTTGCGAGTCAACAAGATCATTGCGCATGCGTGCGCGCTCGTCAAGGTCAGACGTTGACCCAGAACTCAGGCAGTCGATTCGACCTCAAGTTCTTCGGCTTGACGTGCTGCTTTGAGCGGGTCTTCACGTTCTCGATCACGACCAGCTCTTTGCTGTAGCGGACAACGGTGTAGACCCCACGCCAGCGCTGCATGCCGGTGTCGTACAGGTCCACCTTGGTGCCCGGCAGAAACTTCTGATCGCCGAGCTGCTCAGTCGTAGTCACTGTCGTCGAAGGAGGAGTACTGCTTCATGGCCAGAGCCCAGCGCGGGGCCTTGGTGGTTGAGCCCAGCTTTTCTTGAAGCTTGTGGTCATAGACCTTGATCACGATGCCGTCGGTGGGCCAAGCGCGAAAGATCAGCTCACGCATCCATTGCTCGTGCAGCTCCTTCACTTCTTCAGGTCGGGTGCAGACCAGGCAATCGGGAGTCTCAAAACGACACTTGCTCAGCAGCGACATGCTTTGACTTTCATTGCCCAGCGCTCCTACCAAGGTGTAGGCGCAGAACCGAAGCCCCTCAGGCCTCGGCTTTTGGTTGAGATGAGCAGCAGCCTGCTGCTGGGACTTTGAAGGCCGATAAACAAAAGCAGGGTTGTACAGCTCGCCATTGACCTGTACAGATATCTGCTCCGGGATGACCTTGGGGACCGAGGCGATCATCTTCATTCGATCCAGCACGTCGCGACCAGACCTTGTGTGAGCGGCGGAAAGCACACCGTCGACATAAGTCAGCGCAATGGCGCACCCGTCAATCTTGGGCTGAACAACAAGCGAGGGACGAGCAGGCAGGGACTCGTACCAAGTCTTGAAGGTTCCGTTGTCGAGGCTCAGCAACTTGCTGCCACCACCTGGCAGCTGGAGCTCTGGGGCATCAGGCATACGTTTACGCAGCTGCCTGACGTGCCAATCAAATTCTTCGTCGGTGTAACCAGTGGGCTCGCCAAGTCGGTAAGCGGCGTCAGCGTTGCGCACGATGGCGCGAAGAGAAGCGAGAAGCATGTGGCTGGGTGCAGGTGCAGAGCGCGTGCTGCGCTGCGCAGAGCGTATGCCATTCAGCCGAACCGCGCAAGCCTGTAGCCAAGCTCCCTACCAAAGTTCTTGTTGAGCTCGTCCTTGATGTACTTGCGAGCGACCATCTCGTAGTCAAGCTTCTGGGTGGCAGCTTGCGGACGGCTTTTGGCGTAGGCAAAGATCATGTTGAGGCTAAAGCCGGCCTGACCGGGCTTGCCCTTGACGCGGTAGATGCCTTCAGGCAAGTCGAACAGGCTTCCTTGGCGTGTGACCCCGCGACCACGGCCACGGTTGTCAGGGATGGAGAAGTAGCGGTAACCCCTTCCGGTCTTACCACCAGCGCCAAGGCGCAAAAGGCCGTGACGAGCGTCCTGGTAGACGCTTTGGCGCACGTTGCCATAGCGGTTGAGGGGAACGCCTTGGTTGCCGCCTAAGGCGATGGGCCAGTAAGCCTTAGGGGCGATGCCAGCCTTGTGGAGGAAACGGGTGAACTTGGTCGCGTATGCGCCGCGATCGTTGCCAGGAATAGTTGGGAACAGATAAGAAGCCGGAGCGTTGCCCTTAGATGCTTCCTTGATGAAACCGATGCTGACCGAGTACTCGCCACCGGATTTGTTTTCTGAATAGTTGTAGAAGAGTTTGTTTGTCGTCAGCGGCACCGGGTTATCAAAGGTGTTGCGCATGTGCTCGGGCAAGCGACGCTTGGCCAACTGGAAGCCAGCACGCTTGACGGCCGCCCTAGCAGCGCTGGGGATGTGGCGGCGCTGAAGCAGAGTCAGTTTGTCAATAACAGAAGTGACATTGGTTTCAATACTTCTAGCCATGGGTCCCCTCCGATTCACCCAGATTACTAGCGGTACACCCGGTACGCCCTTGGTACAGTGCCTGTACCACCTCAAATCCACTGCGGGCCAAGGGGTCTGACCACTACTGTTACAGTGTTACGCTTTTAAAGATATATATATATATATATAGAGGGCTACCCCTCTCTCTCCTTCTCACGCACTGTGTGTGTGTATATATATATGTGTCTTTAAAACTGTACCGCTGTAACACCCCGGGCAAATCCGCTGCAGCGCAGTCGATTTACCCGGAACAAAGGGCGTACCGCTAACCGTTACAGCTCGTCAAAACGTACCGCTACAGCCCTGGATTGGCCCCCAACACCCCCGAATCGGATTGGTCCGGCCTTCGACGCGCCAGGGAGTCGCTTAAGCAAGGTCGACCAGCTGTGCGCCCAATTCGTGTCCTGAAGGATGCCCCTGATGGCCTTGGCTGTGTTGCTGATCAGCACGACGCGCTCCTTGTCGGGCACCTTGAACCCATGACGGCCAAGAACAGATTGCGCCGAAGCAGGTGAAATATCAAAGTCACTTTTGATGAGTGCAGCTATCTCAATCAGCTCACCAATCGTGCGACTAACTGTTTTTCCATCTGCTTCAACTCTTAGCTGATGTTGAAGTATGTGATCAAGGCATTTACGCTCATCCGGGATCTCGGTTGATTCGGTGTAGGCAGTCCAGATATTGCCAAGAATGACGCTTTTGGCATCTTCCTCGGTTGCGACTCGTGAGCTCATTAATGACCAGGCCCCAGCCAGAAGGGTGCCGTATTGATCACCGAGACGTTGGCTACCGAAGTGGTCAGCAGCAACGCGGACGAAGACTTTGACCGACTCCCGGATCATTGGGATCAGGGTGATGGTCCGGTGGATCAGTGACTTGCTGTAGTCCTTGGTGATGACGCGATCAAGGTCACGGTCGAGGGAGTCCCAATGCTCGGCGCGCTCCTCTTTGGGGATCTCATTGGGGCTTTTAAGGGTGAGCTGAGCAAAGCGGGTTTGGTCGGCGCCTTGCTTGAGGTGGGTTGCGATCGAGGACATCAAGAACATCGACCGGATGTGGTAGCGAGTGGCTTCGCCGTGAGCACTGCCCTTGACGGTGGTGGCTTTGGATTCGGACGAGGCGACCCTGGCCAATGCCAAGACGTTCTGCATTCGGATCTGATCGGCCTTTTCGTTGGACTCGGCCTCGTCAAAGACGATGGGCAATGCATCTGAGCGAAGGGATTGCCGGATGCCTGCCTCGGTAGTGTTGCCGGCCACGGTCAGAGACATGTCTGACAGGAGTGGCGTGACGTAGCGATCAAGGATGGCGGACTTGCCGGAACCGGCCGCTGCGGTCAGCCAGATGTGGGGCCTCCAGTCGAGGGCGCCGCAGACGGGGGCAAGGGCGGTCCAGCCTGCGAGCAGGAGGCCAGAGGCTGGCATTTCCCACTGGAAACGGCAGGCGAGATCAAGGGCTTCGATTGCCTCTTGATCAGTAAGGGGTTGATGTTTTCCGAAACCGTCGAGCTGGGAGAGACGTTGATAGATGTACGACGACTCAAAAGGCTTGAGGATCGGCAGGGTATTGCCATCGGCGATGATCCGATCACCAAGGTGAAGCACGGTGCGGTTGTTATCCCACCAGGCACCGCGACCCCTGATTCGCAGTGGGGTGTAGACGCCGCATTTTGCTGCGTCCTCGAAAAGCATCGATGCGGCTTTGATCCAGTCGACGCCGCCTTTGGAGCCGGGGGAGTAGATCTCCCAAAACTCAAGGGGTGCAAGTGCGACGAGGTTGGTGGAGGTGTGAGCCGATCGGGTCAGCTTGATGACTTGACCGGTGCCATGGGGTTGGTAGAAGTAGCAGTCGGCGTCAAAGCCAAGGCAGGTGAAGTAGGAGCCGGGCTCGATGCGCTCCAGCTCGGGTTCAGGCTTTGGTTCAGGTGCTGTGAGTTCTTCCTGCGAAAAACCAGGGACTTCAAGGTTTGCCTTGAGGTAGGCGGTTGCTTCTTCGGTTGACCAAGTGGCATCTGCGAGATCCCAGCCCTTGGGCACGCCTTCGGGTGGCTTGGCGATGCGGATTTTGTCGATGTGTGAGCCAAGGTTTAGGAGCTTCTTGGCGATCTGCTCCATGGCGTCACGGCCAGCTTCATCGGCGTCAGGCCAGAGGATGACCTTGCGACTGATCAGGGCATCGAAGGATGTTTTGCCGTGGGCTTTGCAGCCTGATGACCATGTGGTGGCCACCATGTTTGGGAAGAGTTTGGCGGCAGCGTCGCAAGCCTTTTCGCCTTCAACGACGATGACGGTGCGGGTGCAGGCCTTGATCTCCTTGAGGTTAAGGAGTGGCCTTGGTGGGTTGGGGACTCCGGCGCTCCAGCGGGTGCCATCAAAGACGAAGGGTCGATATTGCTTGCCAGGAAAGCGAGCAACGACGAAATTGTCGGTATAGAACCAGTGGAGCTCAGCCCTGGAGATGGGCGGCTTGGGCTTGGCCTGGGAGCTGGGCTTTTCGATTGACACGCCAAGGAACCGTTCGACTTCTGTTGCTGCGGTCTGGTAGTCCCAGCCTTTGCGGCGCATAAGGAGCTCCATGCCGTTGCCGGCACCGCCGGACTGATGCTTACCCCCGCACTTGTTGCAGAACCAAGAGCCATTGCCATCTTTGTCGTCAAAGCGGTAGCGGTCTTTGCCGCCGCAGAGTGGACAGGCTTGATGCTTGTCGGTGAGTTGATCGGGTGAGAGACCAGCGAGGGCGCCAAGTATCCGAGGCCATTGGCCCTGGGCGTGCTCTGTGACTTTCTTCATTTGTTGAGCAGGACGAACTGTTTGACGGCTTTTTTGTTTTCGTGCTTTTGCTTCTTGCGCCTGAATTCGAGCTCTGCGAGTCGAGCGGGCCAATCGCGTGCAGCGCGTTTGATGAGAAGGGCCCGGTCAGAGGCGTCTTTCTTCTGGCAGAACTCGTCGGACAACCAGTCGCCGGTGAAGGCGTAGTAGGTCATCTGGAAGTCGAGCCACTCGTGGAGCTCAGCGCGGAAGCGGTCTCGGACCCGTTTTTGGAAGTCGATCATGCCGCCTTCTCCTGCTGTTTCATGGCGGCGGCGACGAATTGTCTGACGAAGGCGGAGCGGGTGATGTGATTGAGGTCGGCCTGCTTATCAAGCCAGTCGATCTGGTCTTGAGGGATGTCGAGGGTGATGGTCCGACGGCGTTGCCGTTCAGGGTGCATTGACTCCGCTTGGGTTTCGCTGGGGAGAGGGTAGTGCCTATTTCACGATCCGCAAGGCATCTTCAACAGATCTGGCAACACCTGAAATGCCGCCGGCCTTGTCGACGCAGTTGAGCCAGGCCTCTTGGGGCTTTGTCAGGCGACCAGTAGGCGTCTTGACTTCAATGGAGGTGAAGACGGCAACGTGCTGCCCGACCATGTCGGGGGTTATTTGGACCGTTTTGAAGCCGATGAGATCGGCGGAGCCACGAGCGAGGCCGAACTGGACGGGGCGGCCAGTGCGGGGGTCAGGCAGTTGGCCGACTTGATTACGGAAGAGGCGAAGGTCGTCGCGAGTGCCTAGTGCGAGACGGATCCGCTGCTGGATGTTCGTCTCGACGTTGGCCACGCAAGCAGGATGATGCCCGGTGACATGTTAGGAGTCCCGTCTCGTGCTATAAAAACGCGGCTGGCTGTCGTGGAAGAGTTGATCGACCTTCTACCACAGCATTAAATCGCTGAAGCCCCCTTGAGGGGCCAGGCCCTTCGTTCGTAGGGCGCGAGGCACTTGAGAACCCCGTCGCCAACACGGGGTTTTCTTGTGTCTACCGCCTTCTCCCGTGATAGATCCTGTAGGCCCAACCGGGCTTGTAACCCTTCTTAGCAGCTAGGGCGAGAAGTTCCTCCAAGGTGCGAGCTTTGCCCTGCTCCCTTCTGAGCTCTTGGCGTTCGCGGGCTTTTTCCTTACGGAGCTCCTGCAGGTCCCCTTTGAGGTTGAGGATGCCACCTTCTTTGGTTTCAAAGACATGGCCGCAGCATGGGCAGATGGGTTGCGGCTTGAAGGCAGCGAAACACTCTGGGCATTGACGGACTGAGGGGGCTGGCTCGTCTTTGCGTTGCCGCTTGGCCTTGGAGTCAAGCGACCATGAGCGACGGTCATCGACAAAGCCGTGCTTCCTGGTGCTGTTGACGTGGTCGATGATGATTGCGACTTTGCCGGGCTGGGGCCTAAGCACCCGGCCAACTTGCTGCATATATAAGGATGTGGATGCGGTGGGGCGTAGCAGGATTGCGCAGCTGACTGCGGGGACGTCGGTGCCTTCGCTTACGACGTCGACGGAGCAAAGGATTTGAGTGCGGCCATCTGCGAGGCCGGAGATCGCTTCATCTCGTTGGTCCATCGGCATTTCGCCTGTGACGAGCTTGGCCCTGTAGCCAGCGTCGACGAAGGAACTACAGACGGACGTGGCGTGGGCAACGTTGACGCAGAAGGCGATGGCGGGAAGCCCGTCGGCCAGGCGCTTGTAATGAGCAACAGCGCAGCCGGTGATGGCTGGCTTGTCCATGATTTCGCCTAACTCATCTTTGGCGTAGTCACCGCCGCGCATCTTGACCTTGCTGAGGTTGACGCCGATCGGCGGAGCGAAGACCTTGTGCGAACTGAGGTAGCCATCGGCTACTAGCTGATCGACGTATGGGCCAATGACGAGGGATTGGAAGTGAGTATTAAGGCCGCGACCATCGAGGCGCTCTGGGGTGGCGGTGACACCAACGAGGAGAGCGTCGCTGAAGTGCTTGATGATGGTATCCCACGAGCCGGCGACTGCGTGATGAGCCTCATCGGCGATCAGAAGGTCTGGCTTGAAGTCGATCTTGTTGAGCCGCCTGACGAGGGTCTGGACTGAGGCCACTTGAACGTTGTGGGATGAGGGCTCAAAGCCTGCGGCGATGATTCCGTGCTTGACGCCGAGGAGGTTGAGCTTGCTTGAGGCTTGATTGATCAGCTCGCGGCGGTGAACAAGGATGAGGGTGCGCTTTTGCTTTGCGGTGGCGCTAGCGGCCATGGAGGTGAAGCATGCGGTCTTGCCAGCACCTGTGGGCATGACCAGTAGTGCGGAACGGTGACCTTGAAGGAAGGCCTGACGTAGGCCGCTGATGGCATCGAGCTGATATTGACGAAGCTGCATCAAACCCTTGCTTCTGACTCGCGCACGCTATAGGATGCGCAAGCACACCGCAAGAGGCCTATGACCGAGGTCATCTCAAACGCTGAGTACCACAGTCATCCGGCAACATCCAAAAGCGACCTCGATCTTGCTCGTAAAAGCGCTCAGCATCTGTACGACAAGCTGTACGGTCCGCCGCGCGAAAGCACGCCGACCTTCGATTTCGGCACGATGTTTCACGCGGCAGTCCTGCCCGGCGAAAGCCTTGACGACATCGCCATCCGCACGCCTGACGACTATGACGGCCGCACCAAGGCCGGCAAGGAGTTCAACAAGCGCGTCAGGGAAGAAAACAAGCTGATTTTGAACCCTAAGGACGGGTTGGCCATCGATCAGATGCTGGCCAACGTCCAAAAGCACCCTTTCGCTAGCGGCTTATTGAACGGCAATTTTGCTGGCAAGTCAGAGCAAAGCTTTTTTGCTGTTGATTCCAACACCGGCTTGGAGGTCAAGGCTCGCCCTGATTTCATCTTTGACGACTATTCGGTCATCATCGACATCAAGACGACCATGGATGCCTCTTTCAAAGGCTTCCAAAAGAGCTACGTCAATTACCGCTACTACGTCCAAGCGGCTTGGTACTTATGGGTGGTTGAGTTAGCTACTGGCAAGCGCCCTGACGCCTTTTGTTTTGTCGCTGTAGAGAAGCAGCGTCCCTACGGCGTTGGCGTTTATGTGGCGGATGCTGATTCGATTGAGATCGGCATGCGCGAGGCCAAAGAAGATCTTGAAAAGATTGCCAAATGGAAAAAGGAGGATTCTTGGCCTGGCTATTCAAACGACGCAGAGCTGATGACATTGCCTTCGTGGATGCTCGCCAAGACCGAGCAATCAGAAGCCCTGAATCAAGAAGTTACTTGGACACCCGTGCCCGAATGATTACTACTGCACCTGACCCCATCAGTCTTGGCGCCTTTGGCTGTCAATTGGACTTTTCATTTTCCAGTGACTTCCCTAAGACGGTAATGACCTGCCCCGCTTGCGGGGAAGACTTTGTGACTCCTTTGCGCGTGGAGCAACCAGCGATCCAATCGGTTTCGGTGGTGTTCTTCTGCAAGTCATGCGGGGAGCTTTCCAGGCTTTGGCTGCATCAACACCAAGGCCAGAGCTACATCGGCTGGGACCCCCGCCCCGTGGAGGTTCCTGACTGATGGTCTACGCAAAAGACGTTGGGGTCGGGAACAAGTCTTTTCTGCTCCAGCTAAAAAAAGAACACCCTTTCCTGTTTGAGCACATTATGTGCAAAGAGTATGGGTATGGACGCGATAAAAATGGTTGCTTTATTTTTGACGACTTAACAGAATTCGAGAAAGAGATGCCGAAAACCCTTTGGCGAACTCTTGAAGAAAGGACAATTCGACTTGAAGGGTCACAAGCTATAGAGCTTCAAATTTTTGACCTAAAAAGGTATATCAACTTCCACAACGGAAAATATGCATCCCGAATGCGTTACAACATGGACTACCTCATAGTTGATAAGGCGCTCCACAAAGGAGAGTGGAAAGGTTTTTCGTATGACCTCACAGACAATGAGAGTCCTGATTTCTACTGGATGACACCTGAAATGTCAGCCGCTGACTGGCGCAAGATCCTCAACGCGATGCTTTGCATCCTGAAGAAACAGTATCGCGAAGCAAAAGCAGAGGAGAAGGGGCCCAAGCCCCGCAGGATCCCCTTTAAGCAGTCAATGTATTCACCAGCTCTGCAGCAATAACCACCCTGGGCTTCCGCTAGAGCCTGCATACAAGCTGCAAAGCAGCCCCTGTTCCTCAGGAGACTCAGTTGGCTGTAAGTCCCAGATTCACTACTCACTCGTTCTTTTTACTATGCCTCGTGTAGCGGGTACTCCCAACAAATTCCGGGTCACCTTCGAGTTGTCTCCTTGGTATCGCGAGAAAGTTCGCGAGCTTCGCCGTGATTCTGGCTTTGAGTCAGATGACGCATTCGTTCGTTGGATTGCGCAAAGCGCTCTGCAGATCCTTTCTGGCGAACGAGCGCCTGAACAGGCAAAACTAGGCGATTTGCGTCACCGCATGGAAGAGGCTCTTGCCTGGCTTGAGGAGGGGAATGATGAGTGAAGAATCGGCGCTAGTGCCGCAGCAGTCGCAGCAGTCATCGATCTTCCTTGACAGCAGGCTGAACAACCAAGCGCAGGCCATTGCGTCGCAGCTGGCCTCAAGCGCCTTGGTTCCTGAGGCTTATCAGGGTCAGAAGGGACACTTCAATTGCATGATTGCGATTGAGATGGCAAACCGCATGGGTCTCAGTCCCTTGCAGGTCATGCAGAACCTGACGATCGTCAGGGGCAGGCCGTCTTGGAGCGCTGGTTTCATCATTGCGACAATCCAGAGCTGCGGCCGTTTCAAGGACTTCAAGTACAACGTGTCCGGCGAAGGTGATTCGCTGGCAGTTAGCTGCAGCGCTATTGACGTAAGCAGTGGGCTTGAAGTTGTTGGCCCGGTGGTTTCGCTTGAAACGGCGAAGTCTGAAGGCTGGGCCAGGTCCAATAAGAAGTACCAGACAATGCCTGAAGTGATGCTGCGTTATCGCGCTGCATCTGCCTTTGGCCGCTTCTACATCTCTGATCTGCTGCTGGGCTTGGAGAAGGTGGAGGACATGTCCGGCATGGAGATCGAGACGGTCAACGTTGAGATCGAAGCACCCAAGAGCCCCTTGGGTGTCGTAAACGGACTTGTTGCAAGAACCGAGGAGCCGCAAGAACCGGCCCCTGATGACTCCGACGACATCTTCTAGGAGTTGACTTATGCAACGACATCAACACTCTGATTGCGTCTATCTCGATGCACTAGAGCTTGCCGACCGATGGGGCCTGCACCATCAGACGCTTGCACGCTGGCGGCGCACCAACAAAGGCCCTGAGTTTGTCAAAGTCGAGCACCCGACTCGGATTCTGTACAAGCTTTCCGACGTGGAAGCGTATGAGAGTCTCAATCCCAACATGGCCGCGATGCTGCGGCGTGTTCCCAACGTTTTAGAGGAGTGACCATGGATTTCAAAATCCGCGCCAACGTCTACAAGAAGACTGCTGAGGACCACAAGCGTCGCTACAAGGACGGCTACGACCCCAGCAAGAAGTATCCGACCCATGGCCCTAAGGGTCCGATCGACATCCCCTTGGATCAGGCTCAAATGCTGGCTGAGTATTTGATCTACGCACAGCAAACCGAACTGGAGTACAGCGAGTACCACGGTCAAAAGGTGATTCGTCTGGATTTGTCTGGTTATGCCAGCGCTGAAAAATCCAACCCTGACAACAAGTACTTGGGTTTGACCTTTTCGCCTCATTACCAAACGTTGCAGGCTGCGCAAGAGGCCAAGGAACGTTACCAGGCAAATGTCAACAAGCCTGCTCAAGCGCAGAGCATTGACGCTGCTGCTTCTAGCCTTGCAAAGGCAACTGATGGCGAAGTGACTACCACTTTTGACATCTTCTAATTGAGTTATTTGCCCTCTGGTGCTTGACCACTGGAGGGCCCCATCTACCACTTTGGAGAAGACCGTTGAACAAGGTGAGTCGTGCTGTTGAGACCATCGGCCTCAAGATGGTCAGACTTACTTCAAAACAGCCTGTTTGGGTTTTGCAGCCTCCTAGTTGGGCCATTCAGCATTTAGAGCCCATTGCAAGGACGAAGCCCACATCTGACGTTCCAATGCTTAGCCGGGTTGGCATTTGGATGATTGAAAAGTCCAACCCCCTTGCAAATGTTCAGCACACCACCGGTGTGATTAAAATTACTCTTCCCTGAGCTGCACTCTGCACTTTCAATGAATTACACCTACAAGAGCCGCGTCACAAAAAAGACCTATGCACTGAAAGAGCTTGTTGATTTACCTGTTGCTGAGCGCATGGTCCTCAAGAATGACCTTGAAGAGGCTATTGAAGGAATGCGTAAAGAAATGTATGACGAGAGGTATAGGGTTAACGAAGAGGATAAATGGTTTAAGGCGGTTAGCTTCAAGATTGGGCTTTGCACTGCCTTTCTCGATGAGATTAAAAACGTCGAAGCGCTGGACATGTCGGAGGTTGACAAGGTGACCCTTGTCTTCCTCCGCAAAAAGCTTCAAGTATTGATGGGCGTATCAGAGTCAGACCGAGTCTTAAGAGAGTCCCGCGAACTGGCGGTAAGGCACATCGAGAGCATCAAGACTCTTTGATCCAGCGCAGCACTCGGCTATAGGGAATACGGAGTGCGCGGGAGATCGACTTCCCGCTCATTCCGCCTTTGTGCATGAACTTGACGAGGTGCGGGTCCGGCGGAGCAGGGTCTTTTTTAACTTCTTCCTTGTTCACGGATTTGCACGGCAAATGCTTGCGGAGTGTACTCTATTTACAGGGTCCGTTCCTGTTCTGGTTGTTATGTCTTCGTTTGAGCGAGTTTCAATGTCGGAGGTCAAAGGTCGCACTGCTCGCGTGACCAAGACCACGCCGCTGCGGGAAGAGGTAATGGCCATGAAGCCCGGCGATGCGATCTATGTTCCGTACTGGGACGAGGAGACCGGCAAGGGCTATCGCCCTACAACTATTTCCCAGGTTGTTGGCGTGATGAGCCGAGCCAGCGACAAAGTCAAGTACTCCGTGCGCCGCGACGCAACTCGGCCTGGCTGCTTTGTTCTTTGCTTAGAAAAGCCTCAGGACTGAGACTTAGTTGAGTCAATTGCTTCTTGTAGGTCCTCGACCAAAAACTCAAGCCTCATGATCTCGTGGACTGCTGCCTGCAGCATGTCCTGGTAGCCCATCAGGGTCTTGAAAAGGTGAGCCTCTCGTGGGCTCATTTCGCGCGCCGCGACTTCAATCGCAAGCTCCCTCTCGGGTGTTACATCTCGGTTAAACCAGGCCATAATCCGCTTTGCATTTGAGTTACTATAGAAAGACCCACCGCTCAGGCATTTTTTATTTGTGTCGGACTTTGCATTGAACACCACTTGGGATGACCATATTGAGGCTAGGTCTCAGCATGGGGATGGGATTAGCAGGGCTGTGCCTGGCGCTAAAACCAAGCTTTTTCGAGTCCGAGTTGATCAAGTGGGCGCAAGTCCCATGTTTATTGAGCTGCGAGCTGAAAGCAAAAAACACGCACTTAAATACGCAAAAGCCCGCTGGCCAATGTCCAAGCTTCAGGTGGTTTGATGCCAGAACTTGACATGGATCAGCTGAACACCCTCATCAAAGAGGGCAAGGCTGACATCGCCCGCAGGGCGCGGACCAACTCCACAAGCTGGAAGAGAGGGAACATCCCACCTAACGCCAGGCTGACTCCAATGGATGTCGTGGAGATTCGGATGCTGGACAAGCAGGGGATGCCGTCAGCAAAAATCGCTGCCAAGTACGACATCTGCTACGTGCACGTCCGAAACATCGTTAATCGCCAAGCTTGGGTAAACGCCGAAAAACAACTGGCTGCCGAACATGAAAAGTTGTCCAAGCTGCGGGCAAAAAGCCCTGAAGGTGACCGAAGTCGAGCGTCGAAAGCTTGATGGTGTAGTTCGCATGAGGCGAAGATGCGCCATTTGCGCTCACGCCGAGACAACTTTCGAGATCACGGCTACACAGATGGAGGAGTACAGCCTGCTCCTTCGCCTTAATACCGCGATCTCGCGAGTCCTTAATCCGACCACCAGCGAGTCCCGCAAGTCCTGTACCTCTTGTTCTTATTGGTTAAATGGCTCCTGTTCAATGCAGTTCCCTGAGGCTGGTGGATCGTTCGCCAGTGAATGCTCGCTCTACGAGCCGAATCAACACGAGAATCTGCCCCTCGTGCGGTAAGGACACCCGTAATCCGGTTATCTGCGCAGATTGTTATCGCAAGACGCCCGCAGGCAAGGCGGAGATCAAGGAGCACACTCGAATGCTTAAGTACGAGCCGCTTGATGGCGGCGGGCCATGTGCAGGTTGCGGGCATTGGAGCGACAAATGCTGCCTAGGCTTACCTGAGGGCGGAACGAGGTTTGCGGAAGGATGTCCAGCGATGATCAAAAAGACGAAGTAATGCGAGGGCACCCTTTTCTCAATCCAGTCGAGGCAGCCATCATCCGCTGGCTAATGAAGTCTCCAAGAATTGGACTCATCTGCGTCAAGCAATACGAGACGACAGTTACTTGGGTGCTGCGCAACGAGAACGACACCGTGTCGTGGGGCAATACAGAATCCACTGATGTTTCAGACGATTATGAGCCGGCTTCAATGAAGCTGGAACGCATCTACCATCTGCCCGATGCTGAAAAGTGATGCTCTATCACCCGAATACAGGGGTAGGGTCCTACGGAGCTCATCCCATGTTTTATGGCATCGAAACTTACTACCGACCTTGGTTCTTTGATGGGCGAATCGTTTATTGGGGCGGCTCAGTCCTTGGACGCGGAACAGCTCTTGTCCGAGCTGAAGCCATGGCAAATCGAGAAAGGCAAAGCTGACTTTCTTGACTACTTGTACAAGCTGTACGAGCGGGACTCTGCTGAGCCTGGCTTGCGTGGCACGTACACCGGTCTGATGGATCAGTTTGCCAAGGACACCGCGCAGATCATGCGTGCCTCCTTTATCTCATCTCAGTTGGCGGGCCACTAATGAAAAAGCTGATCGGCCTCTACAGCCCTGCTGCCGGTTCTGGTAAATCCACCGTTGCCCAGTGGTTGGCGGAGGAGCGCGGTTACAAGATCGTGCCATTTGCTCAGACTCTGAAGGAGATGCTGATCCCGATGCTCAAGGCCCTGGGGTATGACCAGGCTGGAGCTGAGGATCTTGTCTACAAGCACAAGCAGGTGGTTGTGCCATCGGCTGAAGTGAGTGTTCGGCACATGCTTCGCACGCTTGGCACAGAGTGGGGTCGATCTTGCGTTCACCCCGAAATCTGGTTGCGCTGCTGGTCCGAGCGGATCAAGCAGTACGACAAGGTTGTTGTCGATGATTGCCGCTTTCTCAACGAAGCGCAGTTGATCAAGAATTTGGGTGGTGCGCTTTGGTATGTCGAAAGGCCTGGTATTCCCAGGTCTTTTGAGCACGACAGCGAAGGCAGCCTGAATGACTACAACGGCTTTGATTGCGCTGTGTTTAATGACGGTGCGATTGAAGACTTGACAACTAAGCTGCGACTACTAGCGCACGCTTAGTGGCTTCACTGCGGTATCACGCCGGACGGATGGTCCTGTACGAGGGATCTGCTGGTTGGCGTGTCCGCATTAAAACTCACACAGGCAAGATTGATCTGCCGCTTAGCTGCACCGATCTTGAACAGGCCGTAATCGAGGCGGAGCAGCTATACGCCGATGCTCGTGCCATCACGAATAACAAGCCTCGGTGTCAGCACTGCATCCACTGGGAATTTGTTGCGGCACAATGCGGTATAGGTTTCCCGGAGGGACGCTCCAGTGGAGGAGTCTTCGCAAAAAGCTGCTCAGCCTTCTGGGCAAACCACTAATTACGCAGTTCCCGACGATGCTTTCGATTGCGGGGACGGCTTCTATATCGAGGTAAGCACTGAGCCAGGCATTGGCGAGGTTCGTTACCGCGCCTGTATGCCGAACTGCTCTATCGGCCGGTATGCCAATGACCTGTGGCAGGCTCAGATCTACATAGAGCATATGAAAGCTGCTCGCTTCGGTTGATCCAGCACAGCAGTTTGTGAGCGCGAAACACGTTCCAAAACGGCTGCTTTATCCACCACATCCAAACGGAAGCGTGGGATTTAGCCGCGTTGCACCGCAGGCAAGCTGGCACGCAGTTGCGAAGCGTGGTCGGACCACCCTTGGCCTTGGGCTTTACGTGGTCGATTGTTGTGGCGTGGTCACCGCAGTAAGCGCAGGTGTGGTCCCAAGCGGAAAAGATTGAGGCACGGAAGCGTTGTTTACTCGCTTTTTTGCTAACGAGATAGATGCCATCAATCTGATGCTCCATCCTTTGGGAGTTCGTAGGTCGCTATCTCGACGTCGATGATGTCATCGTCCGTCCTGAAGCACTCCGAGATGCAGGCGTAGATGTCGCCTGGGATGTTCTCAGGGTCCTGCGCGGTCTCGAAGTAAAACTTCCCAGTTACTTCGATTAAGTACCGCTGCATGGGAGAAGCTCTCCGCTTGTTGTCACGGTAGCTAAAGAGACTCCTCCCAGCTTGGCATTACCCTTGGTTGGCCGTTGTAATGCCCAATTTCTCCATAATCCAAGTCTGGGTTGGCGACCATCAGCAGAAAGACCATTTGCCCAATCTTCATGCCGGGGTAGAGCGGCAAGTTATGGAAGCGTCTGTTGTTTTTCAGCTCCAACGTGAGCTTGCTTCCGTGCCAGCCGCAATCTGCGTATCCAGCGTGGCTGTGCTCATAGCCCTCCCTGGCGCGAGAAGACTTCAAGCAGAACATCCCGCAGATGTCGGACGGCATATTAAATACCTCAAGCGTTTCAGTAAGCAGAAACTCGCCCGGCGCCATCAGGTATGGGTCTTCCTTGGTGCAATGAGCGATGGATTGGATTTGTAGCTCAGTTGTGTGCTCGACTTCCACCATGATGTTTTCCCCAATCCGCAGATCCAGCGATGCTGGGTTGAGGAGGTCGATGTCGTATGGCACGACCATCCGCTCCTGTTGGCAAAGCCGCTGGATTTCGTAGTCGGGAGCGATCACATGCTTTTTATTGCTGGGATCACACTACTCGATATATCGCTATTTATCCTCCGTGAACCATCGAAAGCCGCCAGCTGTAATGCGGATCGCCCAGCCCGTTCCAGGGCCTTCAACTTCCCAGCGCTTTAGCCACTGCTTTTTGGGATAAAGCACGTACTTAGCATTGCTTCGATCCTTGTGACCTCCACGAATCAAGTCCGGCGTTCCCATCGGATCGTGGGCAACGAAAAATTGGTCCGTGTACCCGACAATTACGCTCCAGTGCCCGTAACCCCTGGGGCGTTCACCCTTACTGACGTCACCATGGTGAAGCCAGCCAACGGCCACAGGACGACCTTCATCAATTTCGGCTTGAAGTAGATCCGGTGTTGCGTTGTCGACGAACTCTCCTGTCAACCCAAAGTCTTTGAGGGCGGCAATATGCGCGTAAATCTCAGTTGTATCGCCATACTTGGCCCGTTTTTTGTCGTAGTCATTTGGGTCGAGCAGGCGGGCTTGATCCGCTGTAATCATTGCAATTGCCGCAGTGAAGCACTTGCGGTGGCCGTTTGGCAGATCAAGCTGATGAAAGTAAGGGGTGGGTAGCCACTCCACCCGACCTCCTGCCTTCCAGATCTCGAACCACGCCGCATTGCGTGCTAAGAGATGCTCTGGAAGGTCCTCTTGGAGCTGGTTGATCGCTGCTATCTGGTGAGGCTCTGCGGAGTAACGGCTAAAGAAGTCGGTTAGTCGCAAAGTCATAGCCAGAAACAGCGGAAGCATCATTGCTTGTGAAGCTCAGGATGCGTTCGGTCGGTATTTAGATGACCAACCACGTAGATCGGTGCCAGCACCATCAAGCAAATTGATGCTGCGGCAATCGTATCTTTGGCGATCTCTACAAGGTCGGACTTGCTGATCACTTCATGTCCTTGGGCTTGAGGGACTTGATCGTATCCATGACCAAAGCGACAACTCCGTTCTGCTTGAGGCTGGATGCGCCGATCAACTCGCTAATAAGCGCAACGGCTGCCCAGGTAATGGGTGAAGTGAGGATGTCTTCCATGGAGCGGGTGTAACTGAAAAAAGCTTAGTGCCGATTTCTGGATCCTTCTAGGCGGGCCACGGCTGATTCCAACTCGCGCAGGCGGCTAAACACTTCGGCGTCACGGCTTTTCATGTCCGTGTGCAGTACATCAAGCCTTGTAGCCACACTGTCGACCGATGCGGTAAGCCGGATCACAGCATCCCTGCTTTCCGTGGCACGTTTGTTGTTATTACTAGCGTTCATTGCGGCTACCGTTATTGAGGCGCCGGCCACGGCAGCCAGGACTTCAATCACAGCTCGCCTCGAACACTCGTTTCATCATGGCAGCACCAGCTCAAACCGATTCGCATGAAGACAAAACCCATACCCCATTAGGGGATTTTGTAAGGCTTGCAGTGCTGTCCTGGTCGATTGCAATGCTTAGCCTTAACTATCTTGGCTATGTCAAGGCGATGGACCCCACCTTCCCCGCCTCACTGCTGACCGGAACAATGGCATCATTCGGCGTTTCGGTCGGCAAGGCTAATAGCCAGAAAAAGAAGGAGGAAAATAGCGGCAACCTCACCACTAAAACTCAGGAGAAACAACTGTGAAAAAAGCGTTTCTAGCAGCAACCGTCCTGCTTGGCCTGGTCGCACCAGCTAAAGCTGATCTGACACACAGGATTCAATCCTCGGTGTCGCTAACCGTAGATGCAGCGGCAAGTGCTGCTAAGCGGATTGGTTCGACCTACTCGGTTAGCGGCAACAACATCACCCTGGATACCGCAGGTGGCTTGGGCAGCCTGACTGCCGGTAACGCTGTTGGTTACACCGCCGCTGACTACAGCATCACCACTGCTGGGGACGCGTTTTCCTTTTCCGAGTCCTTCCTTGAAGGGGACGCCACTCCCTCCGCTACCACCGTTACCTCCGGTGTGGTGGGATCTCTTCCGATGCTCGGAGATACGACTACAACGGCAGGAGGTGTTGCAGGTGTGTTGGCTGGTTCCATCGCCAGTGATCACGCGCTCAGCATTACGGCTGGTGGAGCTGGTACGACCGCTGTGGGTCAAATGGTCACCGAAATCAAGATCGACTGATGCGGTGGCTTGCCATCCTGCTGTTATTGGCCGGACCAGCAGCAGCAGTGCCCGTGGTGCCTAATTTCCGCACTGGTACAACAACCAGTCGGACTGAAAGCACCACGCAAGTTACTGAGGAGATCCGCAGCGTCAACTTCGCCACCGGATATACCTACAGCGCTTCCGGCACCAACGTTCAAAACTCAGGTTCCAGCCTGACGCCGGGCACTGTTGACACCGGACCTCAGACTGTGGATGGAGTTACATCCACCTGGACCGGCCTCGAATTACAAAACAAGCCCTCATGGTCTTTGGTCAACCCCGGCGGATCATTCTCGTTTGTCGAGCACTATTCCGGTCCAGGGCTAGAAGCGGTGACGGAAATCACGCGCACCACTGTCATCGAAAGCGTCACCGATACCACCTCGGTCTTTGGGCCTTAGTACTGCTGCCGAATCAGGCGCTTGCTCAGGCCAATGCCACTGCAGCTCCAGTCGCTAATAGCACTGGGTCGGTGACGAATCAGGCCATTCAGATGCTGACCGGTCCGTATCCGACCAACTCCTACGGGGCGGGAATCTCGTGCCAAGGCCCCACGCTCAACCTGTCTCCTTTCGTCACCGGTAGTAAGTCCTACGCAAAACCGTTTACTGGAACGGTGCGGACCCCGGTGTATGACCCAACAGATATGGATGAAGATGGCGTGCCCGACAACCCCGGCAACGTGCTCTTCTATCAAGAGCTCCCGAGTCGGCAGAAAAATAATTACAGCCTGAACCTTGGCTTCAGCGCCACCATCTCATTCCCGCTTGATGGTGGATTACAAGAACGCTGTAAGGCTGCAGCCGATACCAACACCGCGTATCAGCGTCAGCTGCTCGCAAACAAGCGGTTGGATTTTGAGCTGAGTCGGTTGCGGCACTGCGGTGAGCTGGCGCAAAAAGGGATCACGTTCCATCCCAAGTCCAAGTTCTACACCGTTTGTTCGGATGTGGTGCTGGTGGCTAAGCCTGGTCAGGTGTTGCCGCACTACCACCAGATCAAGGTTTCGAAGCCCGACGTAAAGCACGTAGAGCCCGATTCCGGTCCCGCTGAGCCAGTCGCCTCTCCCACACAGAATCCACGTGAACAGGCTTCCCCCTTGCCTGTGAAACCCTTTTCAACACCTTCTTCACCGTAGGTTTGATCAGCTTCAGGATTAGATCCGAAAACGGTTTGGCCACCAAGGCAGCAGTTGCAGCCACCAAGGCAATCGTTGTCGTTGTGACCACAGCCTCCACAGGCGGTAGTCCGTCAATCGCCTTCTCCAAAAGCGGCTTGGTCGGCTCGGACTCTTCCTTGATCTGAACTGCCGGCGCATTTGCTCTAGGTAGTCGCGTGACTGACGGTAATTCAGGGGCTTCGGGTTCCTGATCCTCGGTTTTATTACTTGGACGGGGTATCGGCACCCGGATCTCAGTAAATTCCGAGGGGGTAAAGTCCATCGGATTAAATGCTGGTATCTCGCCCTCTGGACAAAACGCTCCAGTGCCATTGGGGTCCGCATTCAGCAGGTTTGGATTGCGCTTGGCATCCGAATGCACTGGTACGCAACCAGGCATTTCGATGATTGGTGGTCCCAGCTCCAGCGTGACTGCCGGAGCGCTTGGGACAGTCGGGGGTGTGCGGAACTCGCGGACCTGTGGG
>Ga0208645_1001247_pt1 | contig 22927 bp, 42 predicted proteins | sample VirMetDEL_Sep_01_FD_184519 | JGI IMG/M metagenome (GOLD analysis project Ga0208645, IMG submission 184519) | Aqueous microbial communities from the Delaware River and Bay under freshwater to marine salinity gradient to study organic matter... | ecosystem: Environmental > Aquatic > Marine >... | reverse complement strand
ATGTAGCAGTATGGAGCAACAGTGAAGGCGCTAGAGAGGTGTGCTATATTAAAGCCAGAGAAAATAATACGAGTGTGATCCGGCGGGCTTCCGACAATGTGATCATCGGGGGTATTGTTCCCCGCTCCCCTAACTTCATACAGATAAATTTGCAAGCCGCCTTCCAGATTGGCGGGGTGACATCGGTCATACTGTACGCCCGTGACACGCGGGATTTTAGAGGAGAAGATGCAAACGGGGTTACTTATCGTTTACGAATAGTCCGATAATGAAATACGAAGTTTTCATATCATCTTTTTTGAAGTTCGCGGCTGCTGCCGGCTTACGGCGGTGGCTGCGTTTTTTTGTCTTTGCGCTTTTGTTTGGAGGCTGCACGGTTCAATTTCAGTTACCCCCGGCGACCGTTAACAACCTGCCGGACGGCGGGAAGGTGGATGTATTACCGGATAGCATACCGGCTATGTACTCAACGCGGCCCCGGTTCTATTGGGAGCAGATCGAGAAAAGCGACAGTTCGTACTCTTTCGCGGTGACGGACGCTAACCGGGACGGGCGTTGGTTGGATTCTATGCGCTGGATTCCTGCCGGGCCTTTCGTTACGGTAGGGGCGGATACGTTGGCGACGGTTTCGGCGGTTCGGGACACGGCGGCGGCTATACGCGGCGACATTCCGGCGCTGGATGGGAATGGCATTTTCACTCCTTCAAATTCCGGTGATACGATAGCATCCGGGATGCTTGTCAATCTTCAGGATAGTCTTGTTTTTCGGGATAATCGGGGGGTTGATTCGCCTAACTTCATGCTTAATTTAGAGCGGGCGGGCGTTTTTCCTGCTGGCGACCATGAATTTATCCGTTTGTCAGCTGATTACAATGATATCCAGGTGTCAGGCTTAGAATCATTTTCAAGATTGTTAGAATATGAAGATAGTGGATTCCGTCGCTTTGGAGTTTATGATTTAGCCGGAAGTATATTATTTTCCAGATATAACGACGCGGGCACTTCGGTGACAAGCAGCATAAGCCTTTTGCCAGATTCTACAATAAGATTATCTTCATTTGGAATTAATCTTACTGAAGAATCACTTTTAATCGGAGATTACGACACGGTTTTGGTTATCGGCCCTGGCAATTACGCAGGAAACAAAAAAATATACAAAAAAGCAATTTCTGACTTTACAGTTGGCGGCGACAATTGGGGGTCTCAAGTCGTGGTTAGCGATTCAACACTTACCGGAGATGGAACAAGCGGCAGCCCGCTCTCAGTGGTTGGCGCCGGCGGTGGCGGCTCCATGTCCTCGTTTTTGCTGGATGCCGACACCGGTACGCCTGAAACAATTAACGACGGCGACACAATAACAGTAGGGGGCGGCTTCGGAATTAATACAAGCGTAGGGGCCACCGATGCAATAACGGTTAAAGTTGATACGTCGCAGATAGCAACCATTAGCGCCCTGCAAGATACAGCGGCGGCGATCCGGGGAGATTTCCCGGCGCTGGATGGGAATGGAATCTTTGACGCTGCGAACGATGGGGGCACGATCCCGACGAATTTCGATGCTGAAATAACAGATGAATTTACCCTGACGGATGGAACAAATGATCTATTTACAATCAATTCGGTTAATGGTCATACTGGAATAGGGAAAGGCGCTAACGAGTCCTCTCAGTACTCCCTGAATATTACCGAGGCAATGAATTATAATTCGGGATCCTTCGGCGGCCTGCTAATTACCAATAGTTACAACCACAATTCAAATAGTTCGGGCGGCTTAGTTGGCCTGTTTGCCAGTCCGACCGTATCAGGTACGCACGTTCCGACTTATGTGTACGGCGCAAGCATCAGCCCGAGCATTAGCGGATCTGCTAACCTTGCAACTGTGCAAGGCATCAGGGCGCGGCCGATCCATTCGGGCAGCGCTACCATTACGAGCATGAGCGCCGTACACGCCCAATTGTTTGAAACCGGGAGCGGTGATGTTGTCATCGGATACGGCCTGAATGTCGATAACAATAGCGGCACCTTTAGCAGCGTGCACGGTGTAAACATTAACGATCAAACGGCTACGGGGAATGTTTACGGCGTTTCGAGCGGAATCAGCAGCGGGACCGGAAAATACAATATCTACGCCTCCGGGACGGCCGCGAATTATTTCAACGGAGATACAGAGTTCGGAAATGCAATCAAGGACAAGGACGGTGACACAGGCACGGCGGGGCAATTGCTTTCATCCACCGGCTCGCAAACAGATTGGGTAGATCCTCCGGCTGCTCCTCAATACGCCATGTCTTATATTTTAGGCGGGGCAAATAGTTCCATAGCAGCCGGGACGCCGGAACAATTCAATGCCACGACAACGGGCACAGTAGATACCGTGGCGGCGACCTCTAATTTCACAGTTCAATCGGATGGCGAAATTGAATGGAACGGCGCTAATAACAGCGTATTAGAGATAACCGCAGATTTTAGCTTTTATATGAGCACTTCGATAGCAATCATTTATTTTTACATTGCAAAAAACGGAGTTGTGGAATCTACGAGCAGGATAACGCAGCGATCCGGCCAGACATTTAGGGAGGGCGGGACAATTAACTGGATCGACACGGATGCAGATAGCGGGGATGTATACGGCGTGTACGTGGATTTTTTCAGCGGTACGCTTGGCATAACCAGCGAAGATATACGCATGAAGATAAAACAGATTGAATAATCCCAGCCCTCCCCTAGGGCAATGAACAAAAGCGATGGAAATAATAATACTATCCGCCTTCGCCGGGGCTGGAATTTCAACGCTTATTTTCCGGTTACTGAAAAAAAAGCAGCCGCAAAATCTTAACGATTATGCAGCGCAAATGATCAGGGACGAGCTAAGTAATGAGCGCGAAAAAAACAACATCCTAGAACGATACATTGCGCAGCATGTTAGGGAAATTGCGGATCTAAAACAAAAGCTCAAGGAAGTGGAAATATATAATCAGATATTAAAGTCCATTCCTGCCGCCTGGCCCTTCCCGGTTTGGATGGTTAACATGCGCCACGAATACGATTATATAAGTCCACTGTATGAAGAAATATTTTTAAAACCGCGGGGTAAAACGGCTGAGGAGTGTTTAGGTAAAAATCTTTACGACGTTTGGGAGAAGGAATTGGCAGACGCTTTTATATCGCACAATAAAAAGGTGATGGAGAGCGGCAATATTTATAATGGTATTGAAACCGTTACAGATCGAAGCGGGAGCCAAAAGCAATGGCAGGTGTTGAAATGGAAAAGAGAAATTCCGTTTGGTCTGATCGGGGCCGCAATTCCCAAGAATGGCTACTTTGACGAATTATTAAACAAAAAAAATAAATGACATGGAGAATATCAAAAAAGCTTTACAGGATCAAAATTTTTGGTTGGCCGTTGTGCTTATCATTGGCGGCTTTTGGAACGGTTTTAGTTCAGAGGACGCGACCGGATTAATCTCTACCCTGTTTGTACTGATTGCGGGCGTCGGTCAGTTTGCCAACTTTTTCAAGAACGCGGAAACGGATTGGAAAAGGTGGGTAACAAACTCGAATTTTTGGACTTACTTAGGTGTTATCGTCGTCGGCTTCGTGCCTACCCTGGATGCAGAGTTGTTCAACGCCATCCAGCGTATAGCGACGGACGCGATCAATCAGAACTGGCAGGGAGTGATCGGCGGCCTGTTCACGCTTGTCACGTTCGTTTACAAGATCATCACAACCCCGAAAGATCCAGATTAAGCTACTTTAGGTCTCTATTCATTAAGGAGGATTTTGGCCCCGGTTCGTTGCGGATCGGGGTTTTTTGTTTTTGGGCATAAAAAAGCCCGGACTAAGCCGGGCGAGTAATTACATCTGGAACAAAGCCGTTGCACGGCCCGGATCCAAATCTTCTTTTTTTTACTTTTGCGCATGTTGGTAGCTCGTACTCAGTATAAGGAGCGTCTCCCCGCGCATTGTGAGTTACTTTACCACCTAGTGACAAAACAGAATCCTCGATCTCATTAATTACGCGCCATATACCTGGCCCCCATCTGTATTCAACTTTGTATTTCATTTTGCTTTCCATTTCTTACTTTTTTGCGCCCTACCATCCGGGCCAGATTTAAAAAAAGCCCGGCGCTCTTGCGAGGCCGGGCCGCTGTTATTGAAATCGGATAGGGCTTCTGTAATCTCCGTCGCCCTCCTCTGTCCTGGTAAAGCCCCATTCAAAGATATGGCCTTCGTAGACCCCTTCATCCACCCTATTTGGTAGAATGATAGCAGGGGTCCGGCCGTTATTACTACAAGTATGATATAAGAACCCTCCGCCGGTCGGGTTCTCATCCCAAAGTCTGATGGCTGTGAATTTGCCGGGGGCGACTTCAACCCCGTCTTCAGGAACGAAGTTGAATTTCCCCCTCCAGCCAAAAGGAGAAACGCCGGCGACGGCGTTGAAACACCTCCAGACTGGGCCGGGAACCCAGTCTTTACTTCTCCACTTGTTTGTGACTTCATGGCGCCCGTCCGGCAAATCGGGCCACCAGTCACCAGCCACAAATAACAAAACGCCTAAATCACATATTTTATTCATATTCATCTTCCTTACTCGCTCGCGGCTTCGGCTTTTTTTTACCCGCACTTGCGCCCGGCGCGGGGTTAGAGATTCAATTGTTCGTTACAGGTTCTGGCGCATACCCAAAGGGAGCGCCCTTGTCTCTTGGTACAATCACTACCGCATCTAAGGCGGCAGCGATCCGGGCAGCGGTTTCCAATTTGGGCCGCCGCCGCCCGGTCACGTAGTCACTAACCGTGGCCCGGCTCCAACCAAGGGCGCGACCTAGGGCCGCTCCGGTGGTTTGCCGGTGCTGGATTAGTTCGCGGAGCGTCATGCTTTATCTGTTCTTAAATCCGTAAATGCTACTTGCATTTGCTGTATCTCCTCATCCTCCATGTCCTCGTAAAAAGATGTTACGTCTTCAATTGACTTAACGTCCTCCCACTCGCAATCAAAATTGCTTTCAATCCAGTCTTTAATTTCCGCTTCCGTGTTAGCGACCGCATTCATGTCGGGTTCGTGGTCGTTTACAAACATTGTATTCATGGTTGTGTGTTTTTTATATTCATTAATCACTTTCAACACTTCAAATGTACGACAAATGTACGACACTTGCAAGTGTTTGGAGAAAAAAAAATAAAATTAGTCGTTTGTAATCGGCTACAAACAAAAAAGCCCCTACCCGAAGGCAGAGGCTAAACACACTATGAGAATCCCTAAACTATGCCTCTTCTAAATCTTTTGCGGCTTCAGGCTTGGCGATCCATCCGAGTAACAAGGTTCCGAGGAGCCCGCCAACCAGACCGGACAGCAGGACCATCCCTGGCCGATCGGGCGCCAGCCTTGCAACGCTGCAAGCGCATGCAATAGAAAACACCGCAAATATACCGCCTACGATAAGAGCGGCCAAAACGTGCGCTATAATATTAGCAGTTCGTTTTTTCATATCATCTTTTTTTTGAGTTATTGAATGTCTTGCAATTGCTTTTCAAGTTGCGCTATGACCTTCTTCCATTTCGCTATCCCGTTGCGCAAAGTTTCCGCGTTGCCCTTGCCGTTGCGGAGTTTCGACTGATAAGCCCGGAGGTTGTTGCGGGCTTTTTCTAGTGCAGATTCTAGTAAGAGCGCATCCTCTGTAACGTCGTTAGTAACGGCGTTGCGGCGCGTTGCGGGTTGCGGTTGCGGCTCCGGGCGTTGCGCGTTTCGTTGTTGCGACTCAACAATATCCGTTAGTTCGCGCAACCGTTTTTGAAGTGCAATATTTTGCGCGGTTATGCGGTCAATCGTTGCGTCGTTACTTACGGCCCGTAACGTTGCGCGTTGCGCTTCTTCCGGGCGTTGCGGTGCGGCGTTGGGCTTCGGTTCGGATCGCTGCCCCCTTGCATAGCGCTCCACGTCCGTTTCATCTTTTTCGGCCCAAAACAGCAGGGACAAAAGCAACAAATCCAGGAAGCCCGCGAACCCGCCGAAGATGTAGCCAAAGGCGGTGAACTTATCGCCGTGCTGCTTGGTGATCGCTTCGTTGATATAATCATCCCGCTTTTGAAGGCGGCGCTGCTCCTGGATTAATTCGGCCTTAATTGAGTTCGCTTGATTGATCCCATCCCTCGCGCCCCGGGTTAGAGCGCCTTTCCACTTCGATGTTTTCAACTCCGCAATCGTTGCATCTTGCGCGGCGATCAGCTGGGAGATAGAATCTATTTGCGCGTTATGCACTAGGGCAGGGCCGCTATTTTCTTCGACCACAAATTTGGAGCCGCCTTGATAGGATACCAGGGCGCTTAATCCGATGGTAATAACGATAACAGGCGTCCAGCGGGTCTTATGCCGGTCCTCGGGATTGTAATACCCTTGCGCTGTTTCGAGGATAGAAAACCGCTTGGCGGCTTCGATAACAAACAGGAGCAAGACCCCGACCGACCACACCAGGGCCACGTAAAACCCGGCGTAATCTTTCGCGTAGTGATAAATAAAGTATGTAGCAGTGAGCAGGGAAAGCGCCTGAAAAATATAAGTGCCTGACCGGAACGTTTTCACCCGGCGGCGCTTGTTTCTTATTTCGTCGCGGCGGATTTCTCTTTTATCCAGGATCTCGGCAATAAATGCCTGGTTATCCTGCTTGATTACGTCTTTATTTTTCATATCATCTTATTTTTTACAGTTCAAAATTATATCTTTTCCCGTCTTTCACGACGTAAAATATGCCCCAGTCTGGTTCCGGCTCGCAAATAGTGGTTTTTTGCCCAGGGCGAAAATGCCTATTTGCCACATGATGCCCAAACATGTGTTTTCCAATTATAACGCCATCCGGCAAGATGGATTCAAACGTCACAGTATACGAATAATACTCTTTGAATGTGAGTTCGATTTCTCCGTATTGGCGTAGCGCTTCTTCCTTTGTCATATCATCTATTTTACGTTAATTCGATAATTAAACTCATATCCAGGCTCTTCTTCCGCTTCTTCCTCCCAAAGCCGGTTATCCTCGTTCGGCTTTAAATCCGCGTCCCGTACTGTGTACGATCCTTTGCGCCGGGCCAATTCGCGGAGCGTTTCGTTTTCGTTGCGCAAGTATAATATTTCTATGTCCTTGGCTTCAACCTTGCTCTCAAGGCGTATTATTTCGTCCTCGGCTTCCTGGGCGCGCCTGTTCGCGTTTTGTAATAGATTGATACCAAGTATTACCCGTGACCGCAAAAGCGCGTCTAAAACGATTAAAACGGCACTAGCAACGAAACACACGCCAAGCCATGCCCAGGTAATCCAGATCCCCGGCGGCGGGGCGGTGTTAAAGTTCGCTATCATCTCTCCCCCGCTCATCGGCTAATAGATCAGTCAAGTAAAAAAATAAAAACAGAATAATCACAAAAGGCCAGAAGGTGGCTAAGAAAAAAAAGGCAACATAATCGGTATCGCCTTTCCTGCTTGCCTTTTCGATTACGGCCGCGAACACCGCACCGAAAACCAGGTATGTTAGTATCCAGATCATTGCTCTTTCGTTTTTCCCATCAGCCAGGCAATAAGCTGACCAATAGTTAGGCCCTTTTTCGCGGCTTCAATCTTCGCAGCTCTATGAGTTGCCGGATCTACCCACAGGGCTTTTTTATTTTCTTTTTGCATGTATGTTTATTTTAGGTCAAATATATGTATAAAAATAGCCGCTTACAAATGCCTAAGCGTTTACAAACGACTAAGTTTGGTTTGAGTTTGTTTTGTATGTATAATGTATGTATATTTGTAGGGAACAAAACAGAAAAAATGAAAAGGATAAACTTTTATATTCCTTCTGACCTGCTCGAAAAAGCAAGGGCGAAGGCGGAAGAGATGAACTTAAACAGCCTGGCGGCGTTGGTCCGCTTGGCGATTACTGAATACTTAAAAAAGTAGATTATGCAAATTACCGACCACGACACTCACCACTACGGAAAATCTTCCGGCTTTAAATTTTGGATTCAGTTTGAAACCATGACCGGCGAGGAAAAAACCTACATTGATTTTGCGGACTTTATCGAGTGGCTAGTTGCTGCCGGCGAGTTTGACGGTTACGATGATAGCACGGACGACGGCGAAGCGTGGCGCTATATTGATCGGGACGCGGGCCGGTGCGAATCCTACACTTTCGATGAGGTCATATCCGAGTTCATGCTTACCGGTGATTACGACCGATATTTGAGCGAATACTTGCGGGTTAAATTAACCGAACCCGCAGCCGCATAAACAAAAAACCGGGTGCGCCACGACAGCACGCCCGGTTTTATTTTCAAATTACCTAACGCAAATCTAAAAGAAATGCCTGAAAAAAGCAAAACGCATTGGAAAAAAGCATTTAACCCGAACTACCTGGGCGCCTACAGCCTGGAACCGGGTGAGGAGTTGATCGTAACCATCTCAAAAGTTACAAAAGAGGGCGTAATGAATGCCGATGGGCGCGAAGAAGAGTGCTTGGTCGCCCACCTGCAAGGTCAAAAACCATTCATCTTGAATAAGACCAACGCCAAAACCATCGCCGCCGTGACCGGTTCCAACTACATCGAGGATTGGCCGGGGAAACAAATTCAACTATACGCCGCCAAAGTTAAAGCATTTGGTCAGACCGTGGACGCGCTGCGGGTGCGAGATTTCCCCCCACGAAAGAACAAACTCAACGTCGACCGCTTCCACAAAATGCTACAAGCAATTGAGGCCGGGCAATTTGACAAGCTCGAAGCCTTAGAGCGCTTCGACCTAACTCCTGAGCAGCACAAACAACTCTCCGCGCTATGATTGATACGAATAAATACACCGTCCACCAATGCGAACAAGGTTCCGACGAATGGCTCCGCCTCCGGGCGGGGCGCATCGGCGGGACTTCCTGCGCCGCCCTGCTTGTGAATGGCAAGGATGAAACCGGATTAGGAGCAGGCGCAAAAACGCTATTATACAAGAAAGCAGCCGAATTTATTACCGGCCCGGAAGAAAGTTACATGAACGACGCGATGGCGCGCGGGATCGCATTAGAGCCGGTGGCGCGCCGCCGATACGAGGACGAAAAGTTCTGCAAGGTTTCCGAAGTCGGTTACATATCCAAGGGGGATTTCTTGGGCGTTTCTCCCGATGGGATTTTGCCCGGCGGCGGGATCGAAATCAAATGCCCCGGCCCGGATGAATTTGTCCGATACATGGATACGCGCGTAATGAAGAAGGAATATTATTACCAATGCCAATGGGCTATGTATCTAACCGGCGCGGAGTGGTGGGACTTCGTTTACTTTCACCCTGGATTCGGCTCCGCTGGAATTATCATCGAGCGACAAACGCCGGATGCGCAAGCGTTCAAGACATGGGATAAAAAGATGCCCGTTTACATTGCGGAGATAGAGCGCGTGTTGGAATTGATTGCAACTGAAAAGGGCGACTAATGGAATTTTACGCAGTACAGAAAAACGGCATCTTAAAACCGGCATACCCGGAAGATAGCGAAAAAGCGCATAAGATGCGATCAAGTGAAGTGTACCGAATTAAGGTTTCAATGCCGCGTAATGTAAAGTTTCACCGCAAGTTTTTTACCCTGATCAATTTGGTTTTTGACAATTTACCGGAAAAGATACCGGTCAAAACACCGGGCGGACATCCGATACAAATAAGAGACAGGAAAGAATTGTTGTGGCATATCAAAATGCAGATAGGTCACTATGAGCAAAAAGTTACATTGGGTGGGCGTGTTACCTACGAGGCAAAGAGCATTTCTTTTGCCTCAATGGACGAAGCCGAATTTCAAGACTTTTACAGCGCCGCCATTGATGTGATCTTAAAATACTTTCTCCCGGAAACGAACCGGGAAGAACTTGAAGAGATAATTGCAATTACGTACTAACCCAATCCCCTCTAATTAAAGAGTGGATTACGGCCCGGCCCCGCACTGTATGAGCGACTGAATTAATTCCACGAATTCGGGGCCGGATTTTTTGAAAGAAAATAGTTTTGGTTTTAGGGTTCGAGCGCCGGGCGTTGCTGTTTCTTATCTGTTCCTATCCCTTTTGCCCGGCGCGTTTTTGGATTGTAACCCGGATTTGATTAAATAACACTGATTAGAACTATAACCGGGCCGAGCCGGGCGGCCCATTTTTAAATTAATAATTAACTGAAATGAACTACAAAGAATTTTTAAACAAAAAGACGCATCTGAGCGGAGAGTTCGGGTTTGAGCCCGTATTTATCCCTGATCAGATGTTTGACTACCAAAAGGCGCTTTTGTCTTTTGCGGTCAAAAAAGGCCGTTCGGCGATCTTCGCTGATTGCGGGCTAGGAAAGACATTGATAGCGCTTGCGTACTGCCAGAACATTGTACAAAAAACTGGTGGCCGGGCGCTGATCATAACGCCGATAGCGGTAGGTCATCAATTTGTCCGAGAAGGTGAAAAATTCGGTATTCAATGTGCAGTTAGTCGGGATGGCCGACCAGCGGGGGGTATCACGATCACAAATTACGAGAGGCTACATAAGTTTGATTCCTCCGATTATCGTGGAGTGGTTTGTGACGAAAGTTCGATTCTTAAAAACCTAAAAGGCAAGACCTCGAAAACGGTTATTCAGTTCCTAAAAAAAATGGAATACCGGCTATGCGCGACCGCTACGCCTGCTCCTAACGATCCAATTGAATTAGGAACTACTTCCGAGGCGATCGGTGACATGGGCGCTATGGATATGCTTGGAAAGTTTTTCAAGAACAACGAAAAGAGTTTGCATCCTGCTTTCATTGGGAGTAAATGGACGTTCAAACCTCATGCCGAGGCGCACTTTTGGCGCTGGGTAGCGAGCTGGGCGCGGGCCATCCGGAAGCCTTCCGACCTCGGATTTTCTGATAATGGTTTTGAATTACCGCCGATGGGTATTAACAGAGTGGTATTGAAAAGATCAACACCTTTGCCAGGCATGTTATTTGCGGTGCCGGCAGTAGGCAGACAACAGGAACTAGCCGAAAGAAGAGTCACTATCGAGGAACGTTGTAATAAGGTCGCTGAAATAGTCGAGGCCCACGATTGTAGCGTTATTTGGGGCAACTTGAACGATGAAACCGATCTACTTAGTCAATTAATACCAGGTAGCGTAAACATCAAAGGCGGAGCCCAAGATTTGGATGAGCGAGAAGAGTTGCTGATGGCTTTTACCGATGGGGAAATCAAAAGGCTGATCACTAAGCCTAAGATCGGCGCTTTCGGTATGAACTGGCAGCACTGCGCTCATATGACTTTTTTCCCCGATCACAGCTATGAACAGTTTTACCAGGGCACGCGGCGGATATGGAGATTCGGACAAACCAGAGATGTAAATATAGATGTAGTAATGACGGACGCGCAAGTAAGGGCATACAATAACCTTTTGAAAAAAAGCGAGGCCGCCGACAATATGTTCACCATGCTCGTCGAGCATATGAACGACGCCGAAAGATTTAGAAACATACTCAATTACAATAATCCTGTCAGTCTTCCGAGCTGGCTACAAAAAGCTGTTTAAAATGGTAAATCAACAAGTAATTACAGATCAATACGCTTGGTATAACGGCGATAGCTGCGAAGTGTTACCGACCATACCGGATGAAAGCATTCATCTTACCGTATATTCTCCGCCTTTTGCTGGATTGTATCAATACTCCAGCGCGGACAATGATCTTAGCAACTGCGAGAACTATGATCAATTTTTGGAACATTATCGGTTCATTGTACGGGAGAAATTCCGCATAACTTTGCGCGGACGGGTGTCTTGCGTTCACGTTACCGATGTTCCGGCTCACAAAAACGGATTGCTAACTGATTTTCCTGGCGACGTAATTAAGTTACACCAGGATGAAGGATGGGGATACGCTGGCCGATTTGTTATCTGGAAAGACCCTCTCAAGATTGCTATCCGCCTAGGATACCCTACGGCGCTAAAACACGGTCAGATCGTAGAGGATGCGGTTAAATGTCGTCCGGCCCTTCCTGACTACATGCTGATTTTTGTGAAGCCCGGAGAAAATCCCGTTCCGGTTGAGCATAAGCACGGGCTAGGCCATGGCATTGGGTACTATGCTGGATCCATGCCTTGCACGCCTGACATGGAGGAAAAGTACGGGACGTTCGAGTCTCTTCGCCAGAAGTGGGTAGGATTTGAGGGAGATCAGCGGACAAACAAATTATCTCATGTCATTTGGCAGAGATACGCTTCGCCGGTATGGGACGACATCCGAATCGACAATGTACTGAAATACAAAGAGGCACGCGAAAGCGAAGAGGAAAAGCATGTTCACCCGCTGCAATTGGATGCTATTGATCGGTGCGTCGAATTATACACTAATCGCGGGGAAAATGTGTTGACACCGTTTGGAGGTGTTGGATCAGAAGTTTACAGCCCGGTTAGCTTGCATCGGTTCGGACTAGGAATAGAACTGAAAGGAACTTATTGGAGACAAGGTATTGAAAATTTGAAGTCGGTCCAATACCGATTTGCGGCAGAGCAAACCTTGTTCAGTACGGCCGGATAAACGAGACGTATGGAATCAATCCTAACAGAACTTAGCAAACACGCCGGGGCAAAAGGGAAAACGATTGAGTTGAGCATTACAAAAAGTAATGCCCGCGAATACGATCGCGCCGTAAAATACATGATCGAAAGAAAAGATGAGATACCGTATAAAGTATGGAGATACAATAGTATAGTTTTTATTTTCAGTTAATTTTATGTACGGCGGCCACATAGCGGCCGCCGTAATCTATACCAAGCAAAACAGGCGACCTATGAGAGTCATTGAAGATTTAGTTTTACTTGAAAAAATAAGCGCATGGATATTGAAATAAGACGCGACCAAAACACGCGCATAGTATTGCGCCTAAAGCCGGTCGGCTGGCATCTGCGCACCTACTTTATAGAGCCCGGGTTTGAATCGGTTGAAAATTCCGAATGGATCTATAAGACGCCGTTTGTCTACGACACGAACGCCCGCCGCTGGGAGATTAATTACCGGACCGGGGAGCAGTGGATCCCGCATCTGACGCGGGCAGAGGCAGAGCGGTGCGCGGAGATCATCAGCGAATTTGAAAACGAATTACTTTTTTAATTTTAAAATTTGATGATATGACTTGGTACAAAACAGACAACCCGCATATCCCGGTTAACGTGCCGGTGATCGTTGCGATAGTAAACAATTTCGAGGCTCGCGAAGCGGTGACGGCCTATTATGACGGCAGTTATTGGAGGAATGACAAAGGTTATAGGCTTATCAACAAGCCCTACGCCTGGGCCTATTTCCCTACGCCGCCCGACCCTAAAAAGATTTCTTAACCTATCCGGCTCCCCCCGCCGGAAAATAATGCAAAGATGAAAGATAAAGAGATACCGAATTATTACGGAATACTACCGGCGGCGGTTCGATATGATTCGAGACTAAAGCCGATGACTAAGATCATGTACAGCGAAATCACAGCACTTTCTAACAAGTGGGGATATTGCACGGCCAATAATCGATATTTTGCGGACCTGTATAAAGTTCACGCTTCGACCGTTAGCAGGTGGATGGCGCAACTGAATGAGTTCAACTACGTGCGTATCGAGATTGACGCGACAAAAGGAAACGAAAGAAAAGTCTACCCTAATGATCAAAACGTCAATACCTATACGCAAAAAAGTCAAGACCCCTATACGCAAAAAAGTCAAGACCCTATTGACGAAAAAGTCAAGAATAATAATACAAGTATTAATACTACGAGGCTTAATACTAAATCTAATAAAGAAGCGGCTAAAGCCGCGCCCGAAAAAATCATTACCTCTAAAATCCAAAATGAAAAAAGAAAAAAAGTTGCGCCAAAAAAAGAAAAAGCGGCGGGCCTTCCATTCCTTATGTGGGAAGTATGGGCGGAGCGCCACGAACGCCTTCACAGAGAAAAGCCGACCCAAGACGCAAAGTTCTTCAAGCACTTGAAAGACCTCGCTGGGAAACTTGCCGCACGCATCGAGGCGCAAGGGGCGGAGGTCAGCGACGCAGCCATATGCAACAACTTCGGCCTGTTCCTGGATATGCTGATTCAAAAAGGAGACGGCTGGTATCATACCAACTTCACGCCGGACATCTTCAACGGCAAGTTCCTCAACATTATCCAACTACTAAAACAACAGCACAATGAAGAGCAACAGCTTGCAGATAAGTACGCCCGTGTCATTGCCAGCTTCGCCAATTAAAGCATTCGAGCAACTAACGCCGGCCAGCTACCAAGATGTTTTCGAGTGCGGTACTGCGGCCCTTTCGGTTGTGAAAAAGGAACAGGGCAAACAGGCAGCGAGCGCGTACATTTCTATCATGCTTGCCGATATCGAACAGTTTTTTAACGTAAAAAACGGCATGACCGAGATACAAATCAAGATGCTTGTCGATATGATCCTAAAGAATTTTTACTATCTGAAAATTTCCGATCTGCGTTTGTTTTCCGAAAAGTTCAAAATGGGATTATACGGCAAGGTTTACGACCGGCTCGACGGCGGAGTAGTGATGGACGCGCTAAACAAGTACGTAGACGACCGGATGGAGGAGGCTGCACAGTATCATCAGCAAAGAGCTAGTAAGTTTAAAGCCGCCGGGCAACAGGCTGCCAAGAATATCCTGCAAGCAATTACCGAACGGTGGAAGGATGCGCGCCCGGAAAAGCAACCAAAGCCGGTTTTCCGTTCGGTCGATCAGTATTGTCAATATTACGGGCTTAACGCGGAGGAAGTAGGGCGCAAATTAGCCCAGACGGTGAGCGAAGATTACGACCGGGCCGCACTTCAAATGGAATACGACGAGTACACACAATATTGGATGAATCAGTGGCTTTTTGACAAGACCGTTGAAGCAAGAAATAGAAAACAATAACCATGAATACAAACAACCTAATCGGCTTACAAGTGATCGACGCAATCACACGCCACTACGACATAAGCATCCCGGACCTGCTCCGTCCGAGCCGCCGCCAAATGATCAGCCGGGCACGGGCCATGGCCTGTTACCTGTTGCGAGAACACGCGCAACTAACTTACCAATCCATTGCTGAAATTATTGGCGTAGATCATACGACGGTAGTTTACCATCATCACAAGTTACGCGACGCAATTGACCCGCGAATAATCGAAGAACGCGACAACGCCGAAGATTTTTACCGGCTGCTTGTCAGAATTGAATATGATCAAGAAATACCTTTTTAACAATGACTGAAAAGACCTGCAACCGATGCGGCAAAACGAAGCCGATCAGACACTACTACAAGCACCCTCAATGCAAGGACGGACACCGGAACCAGTGTAAAGAGTGCATCGCTGAAGTGAAAAAGCAATATTATTACAAGTGCAAAATGTCACCGGCTGTATGGGCTGCGATCCAGCGCCAGGCCCATGAATATTATATAAGCAAAAAGGCGGGATAAATTAATTGAGTGTATGTGTAAAACAGGGGCCGCACCGCCCGGCCCCGATTTTCGAAAAAAAACGACATGAAAATAGAACTATCACAGGAAGAAGCTAATGAACTACTCCGCGCAATCGAAGCGCATATCAAAGGGCTTAACGGCTACATTTTCCGCACTCGTAACGAAACGAGCAAGGCGCAATTTGAAGAGCGCCGGGCAAGGGTGGAAAGCGTGGCCGAAAAAATTCAAAACCGCTTGTAATGCTAACAATTTTAATTCTGAAAATTGTCGCCCGTTTATTTCGATCTGGGGCGACCAAAACAAACCCGATGAGCGCAATCGACTGGAAGTCTACCGGCATGGGCGAGTGGTATGGGTTCTATCTCCGCGAAATGGTTATGCGGATCAGCACGGCCGACGGCCCGCTGTTCTACGTGGCCGGCGTTCCTTCGGTGCAATATGGGAGCGAAGCGGAATTAATCCGATTTCTCAACCTGAAACACCGGGCGGCATGAAGCTACAAGAAGCGATTGCAATTATGAAACGCAATCATATGCTTGACGCTAATGCGACGACGGCGGTAATAGATGCCGCTGAGTTATTGGCCTGGATCTACAAGCGATTGGAAAAGGATTCCCCGGAGGAAATTGCAAGAATTTTGAAGCTGGCAAAAGAAAAAGAAGAACGATGACAGAACGGATACACATAACCGCGCCGGACGGCCGGACCGTGACCGTAGAACTATCCGGAGATATGTTCTACATTGGGCCGAAGATGTTTCTCTTTCACGACATGGCCGATCTGATTGAAACGGCCAAAAGCGAAATGAAATGACCGCAAAGGAATACCGAAACAAGTTCGCGAAGAAAAGCGAGGAGCAAATACAAGTCGATTGTGTGGCATGGTTCCGGCAAACCTACCCGACAAAGCGAATGCTACTTTTCTCGTCGCTCAACGGGATCAAATTGGCCGGGGGTGCGAGGCAGGGCGCGCGCCTTCGCAACGCCGGAATGACGGCAGGCGTAGCCGATTTGTTTCTATCCATCCCGTCCGGCGACCTGGCAGGCCTGTATATCGAAATGAAAACGCCGAAGGGACGGCAGCAGCCGAACCAGAAAGAATTTGAAGAGGAAGTCATTAAGCACGGGTACGGCTATGTTATGCCGCGAAGCCTGGAGGAGTTTAAGCACTGCGTTATCGCTTATCTGGAAAAGGGGGAGTATTGATTTTTCGGGTTGGTTTTTCGGGCGTAAGTTTGTATTTTAGCACCAACAAAAAAGGCCCGCCGTAGCGAGCCAGTAATTTCGTAACAATTTAAACTTTAAAACGATGTATCAAATTTCGTTAAATCCTATCATTTTTTCTACTTCTAACTACAATTTATTCAAGTTCTTTGAAGCCAACCGGCCGCCATTGCATTGGAAGAAAATAATGCAAAGCATTGAAAAAAAGGACCTTACAAAATACGTTCCTATTCTAGTGGTCGGAATTAAAGGCTTTTTTTATATCGTCGATGGGCAAAATAGATTTTTAGCCTGCAAAGAATTAGGTCTTCCTATTTATTATATTGAATTGCCTAATGGTTGTGGAGAAGATATAATGCACATGCTTAACATTGATCGAAGAAATTGGACTCTGGAAAATTATCTAAATTATTGGGTAACATTAGGTAAGGAGGAGTACAAAAAAGTGCAATCAATATTAAGTGAATGTATCAACTTTTCTGTCGGAGATGTTTTAAACATATGGCAAAACAACACAAGGAGAGCGGGGAGCGATGATGTTTTCAAAAAAGGCCTTTATTCATTGCCTCAAAAAGGAATCAATAAAATTAGAATTGTTTATGCTGTTTTAAATGCGATTGAGCAATCAGTTGATAAAACAGAATATAAGCCCCAAAAGGCTTTAGTATCTGCAATTTCCTCGCTTTTGGTTTGCGGTGCAAATCCTAATGTTTTAATATCTCGAATTAAATCTTACCCGCATCTGTTTAAAAAACAAGCCGACCAGCCCCACTATTTTGCAATGCTGGAACATATTTATAATTACAGGACTCGCGATAAAATCGCTTTCAAATATAGATTAGGGAAGCAAAACGGCGAAACTCATTACTAAATTAGTTTTTGGTTTACTATTGCATCCAGCCCCGCCCCGGCGGGGTTTTTTATTTCTGCAAGTTTTTCGGGTTGCCTATTACGTTATACGGATAATATACGTATATTTGAAGCATGAAAGAAAAACGAACGATTCGAAAAGAGCTACTTTTGACCCCCGCTGAGCACGCGCAAATGAGCGCGGCGGCGGAGCAGGCAGGGTTGTCTTTGTCGGCGTGGTTGGTCATGGCCGCAAACAAGTGGCTTGAGATCGAGCGCGCCAACAACGAAATAAACCGGGCTAATGACCCGGATTGGTGGATGAAAAAACTGGGGGTAAAATGAAAACATATCTTTAATGACACTACGGAAAGACGTGTAGGCAAGGCGGTAAGCCGTTATGAGGACATGACGAAACATGTCGAACCCGCCCGCGAAAACAGTTCCTAATAATGCTTTAGGATGACAGCCGGGAAAGACCGGCGATTTTTTAACTTAACAAAGTAGTTCTCGTTCGCGGCGCGGCATAAAGCAAACCGGAACCTGAAAGAGATTGCTGCAGAGATCAACGCCGATAATCCGCTTTTGAAAATGCCTGCTTTCACTGTGAAGTACTGCCGGGGAACTTACTACCGGATTGCGCAGGAAGTCGGCGGGTTGAGTGCGGAGCAGGCGCGATTGACGTCAGGGCATAGTGTACCGGGGATTTAGCCGGGAGGAGCAGGAAAACGCTTTAAAAAAGATAGGATAAAATGGAGTACAGCAAAGGTTACAAAATTGAAAAAACCATATCTGCCGCAAAAAAGATTTGCGCGGCGGTAAATACAATTTTTACAGTTTTTGACTGGATCGTTAGCGTAGAGCCGCACGGTGTTGTTAATAATGTAATTGAGTTTTTGCATGATGGGCATTCTTATAAATATCAGTTTAGTATAAATATCGACATTGTGGAGGCTCCGGACTTTGAAGATGTAATAAAACATCGCGCAATTTGGGCAGTTAAAAATATAGCTGCCGACGTATTAAAAAACGCTGAGAAAAAGCCTTTTGAAACCAAGCCAAGGAAATTAATATCGAACAAGCATGAATAAACCGGCGGTCGTAGGTTCAATTCCTACCGGAACCGAGATAAGCGGCGAAACCGTAAGGCCCGGCTAAAGGTAGCGCCGCCGGTTATTACCGCGTTCAAGCAGGTGCAACTTGTTTTTACGCGGTTTTTTGTTTATTTTTGGTAGCAGATAGAAGATTGACAAGATAAAAGGAGTATTTTGCCCGGATTAGTCCGGGCTTTTTTCAATTTCTGACCATGCCAACACTACCAAAAAAAACGGCCACAAAACGCGCACCGGCAGCCAAGCGCAAGCCCACGAGCGACCAGAAATTTTACCACTCTAAACGCTGGAAGGATATGCGCGGCGTTTACCTAAGATACGAATCAGTTTGTGAGGTGCATAAGTATTTAGGCAAGCAAATAGATTGCACCCAAAATGAACCAATCGACCACATCATACCAATTAGCAAAGGAGGAGCTCCCCTTGATTCTCGCAACTTAATGACGCTTTGCACCACTTGCCACAGTATCAAGACCGGCATGGAAACGAGACGAGATATTGTCACCCCCGCCCCCGAAGCTGTGCACGGCGAACTTTACCCCCTGCAACAAGAAAAGGAACGATTAATAAAGCACTTAGCCAAATACGTTAATGGACGCTAACATTCGGCTTTTAATAACCGGGAAGCCAGCTTGGTTCGAGAAGGATTCACACGGCGCTATTTCATTTTATCGTATCATTCCGCCGCTTCGACAGATGGAGCGCACGCACGGGATTAAGGTAGAGGAGAGCGCTTCCGGCTATATGCCGGACATTTACAGAAGTGATATTGTTTTTCTTCATTCGCCGGTACATCAGACAGCCATTGAAGCGATCCAGGCTGCCCGGCTATACGGCAAAAAGGTTTGGCTTGACTTTGACGATATGATTTTCGCGGACGATATTCCGCGCTCCAATCTGGCTTGGACGTTCTTCAACTCTCCGGCCTCGCAAAAAGTATTGCGCGCCTGCATTCCTGCCGCCGACGCGATCAGCGTCTCCACCCAAACGATTAAGGAGCGCATCATCGAACTGTTCAACTATCCGCCGGACCTGATCTGGGTAATTCCTAACGCTTTCCCCGATGAACTTTGGAAACAGCGATCCGCATTTACACCCGATCTAAACCAGCCAAATAAACGGATCATGTGGCGCGGTTCGGTGACGCATGAGGGCGACCTATATAAGTTCCGTAATGGCATCAAGCCACATAAGAACCTTGAATACTTGTTTGTTGGTCATCTCCCTTGGATTTTGGACAAGCAGCACGACGGGCATCTGGAAAATATCAACTATCACCCCTGGGAAAAGCCGTTGGAGCGTTATTGGATGATGCTACAACAAGCTAACCCGCATTATATACTTGTGACGCTCGAAGAATGCGACTTCAACCGGGGCAAAAGTAATATAGCTTGGATAGAAGGAACGTTTGCAGGCGCGGCCTGCATCGCTCAGTCTAGTATGCCGGAATTTGCCAAAGTACCGACTATTCAATTCACGAGCGTGAAAAGCCTGGAAGGTGTGCTGAAAAATATTGCCAGCGGCGCGGAACTCCGCATGGAGAAATACATGGAAAGCCGGGCGTTAATCGAGCGAGAGTATTTACTTTCCGTTACTAATCACCAGCGGTGGGCGCTTATCAAAACTTTGATGCAATGAAAGCACGCTTAAAATTAGTCATTGAAAACGGCGCATTCCATTTCTATACTGAGTACGGGGAACGCATTGATTTTTTGACTGGGACTAAAGTCGATCAGTTTAGCGAACATCTTTGGGAAACAGGAATAGCAGAATTTGAAACGGGCGTTTTTATTGGAATGCGCTCGACCGACAAATTAAAGTCGTGTAAATACAATGAGCAAAAAAAGCAATTAACAACGCCTAACGGCCACGAAATTGCAAGCGGTGATAATATAGTACAAGTTATCAAGGAGCAAGATGAAAGTGAGCCAACGCTTATAATTTTTAAAGGAACCTGTTTTTTGTCCGAAAACGGTAAAACAGCAATCCAATGAGAATGGACGGTATAGAACAGGACTGGCTAAACCGGGGCGTATTTGTTCACCCCACCGCCAGGATATACGGAACGGTGGAGATAGGCAACGGCGTAGAGATCGGGCCTTTTGTGGTTATTGGCGATCAGGCGCAAATAAAGACCGGCTACAAAACGCAGCCCATCGGGAAGGTAAAGATCGGGGCGGGTACTGTGATCAAGGCGCATGCTCATATTTCTTCAGGTTCTTTCGACGTTACCGAGGTCGGGGAAAACTGTTTCATTATGGGGGCGGTCCACATAGGCCACGACTGCAAGATTGGGAACAACGTGATACTTACCGAAGGCGCAAAGATTGCCGGGGAAGTTCACATCTGCGATTATGCAAACATCGGCCTGGGCGCGCTCATCCACCAGGGCGTACTAATCCCGGCCAAGACGATGATCGGCATGGGTTCGGTCGTAACCAAGAAAGCAGCGGCGCAAATGCGGCACGCGGAGACCTGGGCCGGGAACCCGGCGCGGAAGTTGGGCATGAATCGCAAGTGGCTAAACATGGAGATATGAAAAACTGTAAAAATTGCAAACATTGGCAAAAAGCGAACCAAGAAAATTTTTCTACCCTGAAAAACAAAGGGTGGTGCAAGGCGATCGACTATGAATCGGACTTCAATCATGTTAACGTCGAAAAAGGCGGCGCGGTCGTTATTAGCAGAGATGGGGAATTGCTGACCGACGAAAATTTTTATTGCGCCAAATTTGAAAAGAAATGAAATATTTTATTCTTGGCGGAAGATCGGGAACGTCCACAATGGCAAAGCTCGCGCAAGTTGCCGGGATGAAGTTGTGGAGTACAGCAGGCGTAACAGAACCGCCCTACATTCAAGGCGCAATTTTAAACAACATCTACCGCCCGGAAGCCATTGAAAAAGCGCTAAAAATTAATCAAACCTGGGAGATTGCTAAATTGCCGGAGTTCTCGCTAATTCTTCCAATTCTTGACCGCCTCTACCCCAAAAACAAATTTATCGTCATGCAGCGCCCTTTACAGGAAAGAATGGAAAGTCATATTCGCATGGGTTGGCATATTCAAATTAGCGACCGCCTGCATCAAAACGCTAATCTCCGCCACTTCATTGAGCAAGTAACCGGGGAAAAGGTAAATAAGCGAATGATCAATAATGATATGCTGTATTTTATGGCGCTTGACATTCTTACTTATGAATTTTTAAAAGATAAACCTGAGAAAGTTCTTTTTGTCCGATATGCTGATTTCAACAACCAATTTGAGGCGGTCATGGAAAACGTGGCCGCTTTTCTTGGTTTGGACTATTCCGAAAATATTGTAACATGGAAGAAGTTAAAACAGGTTCCACAACAGGCCGGAGCTTGGAAATCAAAATAAAAAGAAGATCGTTTTTTTCGAGGCTGTCAAAAGTACCAAAACTAATATTAGTTAGTTTTAGAGCAGCAAAAAAAACTTCTTTGAGAAATAAGTTTTACGTGTCGTATATAAACGTCAAATTGTTACTAAAATGAAAAAAGTAGCAATCTGCGCTGTGACCCTGGGAAGGGCCGAATATATGGAAAAAACGTGGCGCCACAATTTGATCAGTGCGGGGTGTGATTACGATCTGTTTTGGGTGGATAATGGCACGTCTAGCGAGGAATTTGAATCTGTTAAAGCCATTGCCGATAAGTACCAAATAGATTGGTATTCTCACTATGCTACAAACCAGGGCATTGCGCCGGCTTATAATGGCCTTATGAAGTTAGCCTATGACAAAGGCTACGACTACATTATGACGATGGCTAATGATATACTAGAGCCGAATAATTGGCTGATTGCTCGCATCGAAGCAGCGGAGAAGGTGGATAATACGGGCGTAGTGGCGATACCCTGCAACGGGGCGCACCGTTACCCCACCGACGAGATAAACGGGGTGACGATTGAGCAAGGGCAGGTAATAGGAAATTATCTGATTACACGCAAGGCCATTGATACCGTAGGCTATTGGAATACTAGATATGGCATATATGGGCCGATTGACCTGGACTATTGCGATAGGCTAAGGAAGGCAGGGCTAAGAACGTACTACATTACGGGCCATGATAGCAAGCACATAGGCGAATGGAAGGAAGATGCAGACGAATACCAATCAGCTAAAAAGAAAAGCCTTAACGCATCATGGCAGAAGTATATGTATGCAAAGGAACGATATGCAAGGGGTGAAGGGCTTTATGTTCCGTGGCCTGAACCAAACAAAGTTCTGTGACCGGGGGGGGGGTGATGATCTCTAGCCTGTTTGCCAAAACAT
>Ga0208645_1001245_pt1 | contig 22968 bp, 24 predicted proteins | sample VirMetDEL_Sep_01_FD_184519 | JGI IMG/M metagenome (GOLD analysis project Ga0208645, IMG submission 184519) | Aqueous microbial communities from the Delaware River and Bay under freshwater to marine salinity gradient to study organic matter... | ecosystem: Environmental > Aquatic > Marine >... | reverse complement strand
GCGCGGCATCGCCTGCCACCCGGACCGCATCGAGGAATTCCGCGCCGGCGTCGACCAGGCCATCGCCTACGCCAAGGTACTGGGCAACCAGCAGATCAACTGCCTGGCTGGCATCCGCCCGCAGGGCGTGGACTGCGCGACCGTGGAAAAGACCTTCGTCGACAACCTCCGCTACGCCACCGACAAGCTGGCCGGCGCCGGCATCCGCCTGGTCATGGAAGCCATCAACACCCGCGACATTCCCGGCTTCTACCTGAACAACACCCGGCAGGCCCTGGAGATTCGCGACAAGGTCGGCAGCACCAACCTGTACCTGCAGTACGACATCTACCACATGCAGATCATGGAAGGTGACCTGGCCCGCACGGTTGAAAGCAACCTGGCCGCGATCAACCACGTGCAGCTGGCCGACAACCCGGGCCGCAACGAGCCGGGCACCGGCGAGATCAACTACCGCTTCCTCTTCGAGCATCTGGACCGCATCGGCTACCAGGGCTGGGTCGGCTGTGAATACAAGCCGGCAACCACCACCGCTGCTGGCCTCGGCTGGATGAAAAGCCACAACGCAATCTGAAAGTTGCACCTGTAGGAGCGGATTCATCCGCGAACACCGGCGAAGCCGGTGCCACTCACCGCGGTGTCCGCTTCGCGGGTAAACCCGCTCCTACAGGCTCGGTTCATCACCTACAACGAGGTTATCTCTCATGGCTAAAATTGGATTCATCGGCACCGGCATCATGGGCAAACCCATGGCGCAGAACCTGCAGAAAGCCGGCCACACCCTGTTCTTCTCCGAGCACTTCGACAAGGCCCCGGCCGACCTGGTTGGCGACAACGGCATCGCCCTGGCCAACCCGAAGGAAGTCGCCCAGGAAGCCGAGTTCATCATCGTCATGGTGCCCGACACCCCACAGGTCGAAGACGTACTGTTCCGCGCCGATGGCGTTGCGGCGGGCGTTGGCGCTGGCAAGGTAGTGATCGACATGAGCTCGATCTCCCCCACCGCGACCAAGACCTTCGCCGAGAAGATCAAAGCCACCGGCGCCGCTTACCTGGACGCCCCGGTGTCCGGCGGTGAAGTCGGCGCCAAGGCAGCAACCCTGTCGATCATGGTCGGTGGCTGCCCGAACGCCTTCGAACGCGCCCTGCCGCTGTTCCAGGCCATGGGCAAGAACATCACCCGCGTCGGCGGTAATGGCGACGGCCAGACCGCCAAGGTGGCCAACCAGATCATCGTCGCGCTGAACATCCAAGCAGTGGCCGAAGCCCTGCTGTTCGCCGCCAAGAACGGCGCCGACCCGGCCAAGGTGCGTGAAGCACTGATGGGTGGTTTCGCCGGTTCGAAAATCCTCGAAGTGCACGGCGAGCGCATGATCAAGGGCACCTTCGACCCAGGCTTCCGCATCAGCCTGCACCAGAAGGACCTCAACCTGGCACTGTCCGGCGCGCGTGAGCTGGGCCTGAACCTGCCCAACACCGCCAATGCCCAGCAAGTGTTCAACACCTGCGCGGCCCTCGGCGGCAGCGGTTGGGACCACTCCGGCCTGATCAAGGGCCTGGAGCATATGGCCAACTTCAATATCCGCGGCGAGTAACAAGGCGGTGCGCGCAGCGCACCCTATGGGGTATCGCAAACCGTAGGGTGCGCCGTGCGCACCAATAAGCCGGATCGCCCCGGCACCCTTTCGACCTTCCTGGCAGGAGGTGTCACGGCCCGATTGCCAGGTTGGTCGATTCCACTCCCCAGGCGCTGCCACGCGGCGCCTGCGGACTGGAATCGATCCAGCGAGAGAACATTGATCGTTCCCACGCTCTGCGTGGGCATGCATCCCGTGACGCTCCGCGTCACACACCAGCAGACGCCTGAGCGTCTCGCCAGGCGTTATCACGCGGACGTGGGAACGATCATCCAGCGTCACCCCCAGAACAAGAGAACACCACCATGACCTTCGACCCGCAACGCCTGCTGCGCGACCTGTTCGACACCGCCATCGCCGCCGCGCATCCGCGCCAGGTGCTGGCCGATCATCTGCCCGCCGACCGCAGCGGCCGCGTCATCGTCATCGGCGCCGGCAAGGCCGCTGCGGCCATGGCCGAGGTGATTGAGCAGGAGTGGCAAGGCGAGGTCAGCGGCCTGGTGGTGACCCGCTACGAACACGGCGCCGACTGCAAGAAAATCGAAGTGGTGGAAGCCGCGCACCCGGTACCGGACGATGCCGGCGAACGTGTCGCGCGCCGCGTGCTGGAACTCGTGTCGAACCTCAGCGAAGACGACCGGGTGATCTTCCTGCTCTCCGGTGGCGGCTCCTCGCTGCTGGCGTTGCCGGCCGAAGGCATCAGCCTCAAGGACAAGCAGGCGATCAACAAGGCGCTGCTGAAATCCGGCGCCACCATTGGCGAGATGAACTGCGTGCGCAAGCACCTCTCGGCGATCAAGGGTGGCCGCCTGGCCAAGGCCTGCTGGCCGGCCACCGTGTACACCTACGCCATCTCCGACGTGCCCGGCGACGAAGCCACGGTGATCGCCTCCGGCCCCACCGTCGGCGACCCGACCACCTCGGCCGAAGCCCTGGCGATTCTCGCGCGCTACGCCATCGACATCCCGGCCAACGTGCGCAACTGGCTGCAGGACCCACGCTCGGAAACGGTCAAGCCCGGCGACCCGGTGCTCGCCCGTAGCCACTTCCAGTTGATCGCCACGCCGCAGCAGTCGCTCGACGCCGCCGCAGCCAAGGCCGAAGCGGCCGGTTTGCCGGTGTTGATTCTCGGCGACCTGGAGGGCGAGTCGCGCGACGTGGCCAAGGTGCATGCCGGCATCGCTCGCCAGGTGCAGCTGCACGGCCAGCCGATCAAGCCGCCGTGCGTGATCCTCTCCGGCGGCGAAACCACCGTCACCGTGCGCGGCAATGGCCGTGGCGGGCGCAACGCCGAATTCCTTCTCAGCCTCACCGACAGCCTCAAAGGCCTGCCCGGCGTCTACGCGCTGGCCGGCGACACCGATGGCATCGACGGCTCCGAAGACAACGCCGGCGCCATCATGACGCCCTTCAGCTACGCCCGTGCCGGCATCAAGGGCCTGAGCGCCCGCGACGAACTGGACGACAACAACGGCTATGGCTACTTCGCCGCCCTCGACGAGCTGATCGTCACCGGCCCGACCCGCACCAACGTCAACGATTTCCGCGCCATTCTGATTCTCGAGAAAACCCAATGAACGCCGACAAGAAAGTGAAGATTCTCGCCACCCTCGGGCCAGCGATTCGCGACGCCGCACACATCCGCCAACTGGTGGAAGCCGGGGTCAACCTGTTCCGCCTCAACTTCAGCCACGGCGAACATGCCGACCACGCCCAGCGCTACCAGTGGGTGCGCGAGGTGGAGCGCGAGCTGAACCGGCCGATCGGCATCCTCATGGACCTGCAAGGGCCGAAGCTGCGCGTCGGCCGCTTTGCCGAAGGCAAGGTGCAACTGGTCAACGGCCAGAGCCTGCGCCTGGATCTGGACAAGACGCCCGGTGACGCCAACCGGGTCAACCTGCCCCATCCGGAAATCATCGAAGCCCTGCAGCCGGGCATGAGCCTGCTGCTCGACGACGGCCGCCTGCGCCTGAAAGTGACCGCCAAACAGGCTGATGCGGTAGACACCTGCGTCATCGCGGGCGGTGAGCTGTCCGACCGCAAGGGCGTCAATGTGCCCGAGGCCGTGCTGCAACTGTCGCCGTTGACCGAGAAGGACCGCCGCGACCTGACCTTCGGCCTGGAGCTGGGCGTGGACTGGGTGGCGCTGTCGTTCGTGCAGCGCCCGGAAGACATCGTCGAAGCCCGCGAGCTGATCCAGGGCAAGGCCTTCCTCATGGCCAAGATCGAGAAACCCTCGGCGGTGATCCACCTGGAAGAAATCGCCAAGCTGTGCGACGCCATCATGGTCGCGCGCGGTGATCTGGGCGTGGAAGTGCCGGCCGAGAACGTGCCGCGCATCCAGAAGGACATCGTACGCACCTGCCGCCAGCTCGGCCGCCCGGTGGTGGTCGCCACGCAGATGCTCGAATCCATGCGCTTCTCCCCGGCGCCGACCCGCGCCGAAGTCACCGACGTGGCCAACGCCGTGGCCGAAGGCGCCGATGCGGTGATGCTGTCGGCCGAGACCGCCTCCGGCGACTACCCGCTGGAAACCGTGCAGATGATGAGCAAGATCATCCGCCAGGTGGAAAACGGCCCGGACTACCAGACCCAGCTCGACGTCGGCCGTCCGCAGGCCGAGGCCACCGCCAGCGACGCCATCAGCTGCGCCATCCGCCGTATCAGCTCGATCCTGCCCGTCGCCGCATTGGTCAACTACACCGAGTCCGGTGCCAGCAGCCTGCGCGCCTCGCGCGAGCGGCCCAAGGCACCGATCTTGAGCCTGACGCCGAGCTTGACCACGGCGCGCCGCCTGACCGTGGCCTGGGGCATCTATTCGGTGGTCAACGAACGCCTGCGCAAGGTCGAGGAAGTCACCAGTACCGCGCTGGAAATCGCCCAGGCCCAGGGCATGGCCCAACGTGGCGAAACCGTGGTGATCACCGCCGGCGAACCCTTCGGCCAACCCGGCAGCACCAACAGCCTGAGGATCGAAACACTGCACTGAGCCGCGCGGCTCTCCTGTAGGGTGCGCCATGCGCACCGAAAGCCGTACGCACGAATAAAAGGTGCGCACGGCGCACCTTACAAAGCTCCTCCAAGTGACACGGAAAGCTCCCCTCTCCCGCTTGCGGGAGAGGGGCTGGGGGAGAGGGCTCTCTTGGCACATACATCATGCCTCCACTACCAACCTCACACCCTGCCCGGCAAAGCCTGCGCGCCCTGCTCAGCGGCTTCGCCCAGATATTCCTGCAGCAGCACCCTGGCTGCGGCCTTCTGGTACTGATCGCCATCCTCATCGGCGCCCCTGAGCTGCTGCCCGGCGCCCTGCTCGGCGGCCTGACCTCGATGCTGGTCGCGCAACGCCGTGGCTACCCGTCTGCCGACATCGCCATCGGCCTGTACGGCTACAACGGTATCCTCCTCGGCTTGCTGCTCAGCCTGAAACTGCCATGGACAGCGCTGCTGCCGGTGCTGATCATGGCCAGCGCAGCACTCTCCAGCCTGCTACTGGCGCCCTGGATGCGACGCATGCGCAAACATGGCTGGCTACCCGCCTTCACCTTTCCCTTCGTGCTGTTGGGCTGGCTGTTGCTGGCACTGGTCGCCCAATTACAGCTACCCCTCGATACGCCAGCCGGCACGGCCGCCGCGCCGCAGCTGAACGTCCTGCAGTTGCTGCTTGGCGTGTTGCGCGGCCTGGGTCAGGTCATTTTTCTCGACTCGCCCCTGGCCGGCCTGTGCCTGCTGATCGGCTTGCGCCTGGCCGATGGCCGCACGGCGCTGTGGGCGTTATTGGGCTCCAGCTGCGGCTCAGCCCTGGCGCTGATTTACGGCTGGCCCAGCGATGGCGCGTTGGCCGGCCTGTACGGCTACAACGCCACCCTCGCCGCCATCGCCCTGGCGCAAACCCATCGCTGCCCGCTGCTGCCGGCCCTCGGCATCCTCCTCGCGCTGCTGCTGCAGCCGGGCTTCAGCGCCATCGGCCTGCCCGCCTTGACCATGCCGTTCATTCTCGCCTGCTGGCTGATCAGAGCCGGCGCACAAAGCTGGCAGCGAGCGGTACGCGACAGCACGCCCACAGGCTGAGCCGTCACTGTCATTCAACTGTCATCCTCGTGCCCTAGCGTCCCTGCGCATCCAAAGCAGGAGCTACCGTGATGCATGACCACCAATTGACCGACCTCGAACGCCTGACCCTGTCCCGCCGCCGCTTCATCAGCGCGGGCGCCCTGACTGGCGCCGCCCTGTTTCTTGGCGGCGGCCTGCTGGGGCGTAGTGCGCTGGCCGAGGCAGTCAGTGCCAACAGCCGCAACCCGCTGATGGGCTTCGCCAACATTGCCGCCACCAACGCCGACACCATCACCCTGCCGCCCGGCTATTCGTTCAGCACGCTGATCAGCTGGGGCCAACCGCTGCACGCCGGCGGCCCGGCTTTCAAGGGTGACGGCAGCAACAGCGCGGCCGAGCAATTGCTGCAGTTCGGTGATAACACCGACGGCATGAGCTTCTTCCCCTGGCCGGGTGACGCGAACCGCGCGCTGCTGGCGATCAACAACGAGTACGTCAACTACCGCTACCTGCTGCCACACGGCGAGCTGCCGAAATCCGCCGAGGATGTGCGCAAGGCGCAGAACGCCGAAGGCGTGACAGTGATCGAGGTGCGCCGCCACAACGGTGCCTGGAGCTTCATCCAGAGCTCGCCGTACAACCGCCGCATCCACGCCAACCTGCCCATCGAGGTGAGCGGCCCGGCCCGTGGCCACGACCTGCTCAAGACCCAGGCAGACCCGGCTGGCATCGAAGTCCTCGGCACCTTCCAGAACTGCTCCAGCGGCCAGACCCCATGGGGCACCTACCTGACCTGCGAAGAGAACTTCAGCGACTGCTTCGGCAGCAACGACGCCAACCTGCAGTTCAGCGCCGACCAGAAGCGCTTCAGCGTCGTACACGCCAGCGTCGACAACCAGTGGCACCACTTCGACCCGCGCTTCGATCTGGCCCAGACCCCGAACGAGCTGCACCGCCACGGCTGGATCGTCGAGATCGACCCGTTCGATCCCACCGCCAAGCCGATCAAACGCACCGCCCTGGGCCGTTTCAAACACGAGAACGCGGCACTGACCACTAGCCGCGACGGCCGCGTGGTGGTGTACATGGGCGACGACGAGCGTGGCGAGTTCATCTACAAGTTCATCACCCGCGACCGCCTGAACCGCAGCGACACCAAGGCCAATCGGCATATCCTCGACCACGGCACCTTGTACGTGGCGCAGTTCGACGCCGGTAACGGCGACTCCGACCAACCGCGCGGGCAAGGCCGCTGGATCGAACTCAGCGCCGGCAAGAACGGCCTGACCACCGAGAATGGCTTCGCCAACCAGGCCGAGGTGGTGATTCGCGCTCGCCAGGCCGGTACCCAGGTCGGCGCCACGCGCATGGATCGCCCCGAGTGGATCACCGTCAGCCCGCAGGACGGCCAGGTCTATTGCACCCTGACCAACAACAGCAAGCGCGGCGAAGACGGCCAGCCGGTCGGCGGCCCCAACCCACGCGCCAACAACCTCTACGGGCAGATCCTGCGCTGGCGCGAAGCGGCCGATGACGCCGCTGCCGACACCTTCGCCTGGGACCTGTTCGTGGTCGCTGGCAACCCAGTGGTGCATGCCGGCAAACCCGAGGCCGGCAGCCACGCAATCAACGCCGACAACATGTTCAACAGCCCGGACGGCGTCGGTTTCGATGGTGGCGGTCGCCTGTGGATCCAGACCGACGGCAAATACAGCAACGAGGGCGACTACGCTGGCATGGGCAACAACCAGATGCTCTGCGCCGACCCGCAAAGCGGTGAAATCCGCCGCTTCATGGTCGGCCCGGTAGGCTGCGAAGTCACCGGCCTGACCTTCTCACCGGACTACCGGACGATGTTCGTCGGCATCCAGCATCCTGGCGAAGCGGGCGGCTCGTCCTTCCCCGATCACCGGCCCGGCGTGCACCCGCGCTCGACCGTGGTGGCCATCACCCGCGACGACGGCGGCGTGATCGGCGCCTGAAGCGGGTAGCGGTACAGGACGCGAGCCTGCGCAGGGCTCGCGTCGTCTCGTTGCTCCCCATACGTACAGGCGCAGCGGGTATGATCTGGGCCGAATCACTCGTTGATAGCCCGTATGAACCCAGCGCTCGCCAACCTAACGCGGCAAACCCCATGAACACCGGCTGGCAAGGGCGCCTGTGGCTGGCCAGGGACTATTGCCTGCTCGACGGCTGCGCGGGCGATACCCACGCGCACGCCCACTACGCTCATCAGTTGATGCTGGCTCACGACGGCGAGCTGCGCCTGATGGTTGATGGCAAGCAGGTGCAAGGCCGGCGCCTGCTGGTTCCCTCGATGCAGCAGCACGCCTTCATCGAGTCAGGCCAGCCGATGTTGGCACTTTACGCCGAGCCTCTGTCATTCCGCCTGGAGCACCTACAGGCCTGGCAAGGCGAAGCCCCGACAGAACCGCAAGCCCTCGTCGAGCACTTGCGCCACTGGCCGAGACCCGCCCTTGATCGTCGCGTGGAACAGGCACTGCTCGGCATCGACGCGCTGTTGCTGGAGAAGGTCGACGCCGTCGATCTGGCGAGCCGGGTTCGCTTGTCGCTCAGCCAGCTGGAGCGCCTGTTCGGTGATCAGGTCGGCCTTTCCATCCGCCGCCTGGTGCTCTGGCGGCGCCTGCGCCTGGCGCTGGCCATGGTGTTGCGGGGCAGCAACCTCACCGACGCCGCCCATGCGGCCAACTTCGCCGACTCGGCGCACTTCTCGCGCACGGTGCGCAGCATGTTCGGCATCCAGGCGCGGGCACTGCACAACCTGCAACCGCAGCTAGTCGACTGAGCGACGCAAACCGACCGGCAGAACGGGCGCGGCGACATGCCCGGCGCGATCGACGAAAGGCTCGGCCAGCTGCGCCAGATAATCGTCAGGGTAGCCCGGCTGACTGCCGATCCCCAGATCGTCACTGGCCACCTGGTAATGGGCGTGAAAGGCCGTGCCCAGCAGACGATCCCAGAAACTGAAGAACAGCGCGAAATTCACATCCCCCGCCCGGCCATAACGCAGGTGATGGAAGCGGTGCACCGGCGCCCAGGCGAACAGATGACACAAGGGGCCGATACGCATGTCGACATTACTGTGCTGCAACAGCAACTGCACACCGATGGCGAAGGCCAGAACGCCTGCAATATCCACCGGCATACCCAACAGTATCAGCGGCAGCGTGCCCGCCAGCGCTTCCAGTCCCAGATGCAGCGGGTGCTTCATCAGGCCGTTGAGGCCATACATGCGTCGCACCGAGTGATGCACGGCGTGCAGGCGCCAGAGCCAGGCACTGCGGTGGCTGAGCCAGTGCATCAGGGTGATACCGAGGTCGGCGACAACGATCGCCATCAGTACCTGCAACCAGAACGGCCAGGCATGTGGCCAGATGTCATGGACAGGCAGCAGCGTCGCCAACAGCGGGATACTCAGCACGCCCAGACTGTTCAGTGTTTCGTTGATCGCGGCATGCCAGCGGTCGCGCCATGCATCGAGGCGCGGCTGGTTCCATTCGGGCTGATAAGGCACCTGCGCTTCGGCCAGCGTGGAAATGCCGATGGCCAGCAACAATAGAATCGGCAGGCACCACAGTCCCAGGTGCCAGTCGCCCACCAGAAAGATCGCCAGCGCGGTCAGGCCAATACTGAAACAGGGGGCGTAGAGATAACGAAGCAGTGCATCACGCATGGTGTTCTCCTCGATGATCGGAGCACACAGCCTGCTGCCAGACGCCCTCTTCAGGCTTGAACAAACCACGCATCCTTGACGCCGTTCCTACCGCAGGCGGCCTGCGCCCTCTATAGTCGGGGCTACCGCTTGAAGGCTGTCAGCAAGGGACGACACACACATGAAAGGATGGATGCTGGGCCTGAGCCTGCAACTGCTGGCCACACCGCTGCTGGCTGATGAAGTGATGACGGTGATCGGCCCGGTAGAGCAGATCGAAGTCCTCGAGATCGGCCTGGGACCCAACACGGCCGTGGACAGCTGCAAGGACCATAGCGTGAGCGCAGAGGAAGTCGCCGACTTCCTCCGCCACGCCATCGTCATCACCAATCGCCAGGAACACGACTGGTACCTCTACGGTCCCTGCTACGCCACCGGCACACTGACCAGCCGCTACGGCCAGTGGCGCTGGCTGCTGCGCAACATGGGCACCGGCTGGCTGACGGCGGTCACCGGCGAGACCTTCGTGCTGGCTGATCCGCGGGAAGAGTCGTCGCTGGGAGACGACTAAGGATCGAGCGGCAGGCACTGCCACGGTCTTGCCCTCGCGCCTCCTTCCTGCCTAGGCTGTGCTCTTTGCTTGATTTGGACCTTGCCATGGAAAACCGGCAGAGCTGGCGTCAGCGCCTTTACATAATCATCTTCGAAACCAGCACGCCAGCGGCGCAGCGCTTCGATAACTGGCTGCTGGTGGCCATCCTCGCCAGCTTGGTGGTGGTGATGCTCGACAGCATCGAGCGCTTTCACAGCCAGTACGCGGGGGTATTCAGCGCGCTGGAGTGGTTCTTCACCGCACTGTTCGCCATCGAATACGGCCTGCGCCTGTACAGCTCGCCCAAGCCGATGCGCTATGCCTTCAGCTTCTTCGGCCTGGTCGATCTGCTGGCGGTGCTGCCGGCCATCCTGGCGTTGATGTTCGTCGATGCGCAGTACCTGATGATCGTCCGGGTCATCCGTATGATCCGCATCTTCCGTGTACTCAAGCTGCGCCAGTACCTGACCCAGGCCAACTTCCTGCTGGTGGCGCTGCGCGGCAGCAAACAGAAGATCGTGGTGTTTCTGGTCAGCGTCTCGACCCTGGTCACGGTCTATGGCGCGCTGATGTACGTCATCGAAGGTCCTGCCAACGGCTTCACCAGCATTCCCACCAGCATCTACTGGGCGGTGGTGACGCTGACCACCGTGGGCTTCGGCGACATCACCCCGCAGACGCCCATCGGCCAGATGCTGGCCACGCTGGTGATGATCACCGGCTATTCGATCATCGCCGTACCGACCGGCATCTTTACCGCCGAGCTAGCCAATGCCATGCGCCAGGATGGGCTGATGGAACACGACTGTCCGCACTGCCGGAAGAACCGCCACGAGCAAAGTGCGGCGTTCTGCAGCCGTTGTGGTGGGCCGCTGTTCAGCCGGCAGACGGCCACCTTATCGTCCGCGCAAAGCGCATCTGAAACAGACTGAAGCAAAACCGATCAGCCATCGCGTGGTCTTAAAGTCGCCCTCTGGGCTATAAAGCCCGCCTTTTAAGCTGAAGGAAGCGCGCCATGGCCGTTACCACCAATGAATCCACGGCACCCGCCAAGGCTGCCTGGATTGGCCTGATTCTGGGCCCATTACTACTGCTCGTCTGCCTGGTCACCGAGCCGCCCAGCGGCCTTTCCAGCATGGCCTGGGCCACCATCGGCCTGACCCTGCTGATGGCTACCTGGTGGTCGACCGAGGCGATCCCAATCCCGGCCACTTCGCTGCTGCCGATCCTGTTGATCCCGGCGCTGGGCATCGACAGCCTCAATGCCGCCACCGCACCTTATGCCAACCCGACCATTTACCTGTTCCTCGGTGGTTTCGTGCTGGGCCTGGCCATGGAGCGCTGGAACCTGCACAAGCGCATCGCCCTGATGACGTTGCTGGCCATGGGCAGCAAGCCGAGCAAGCAGATCGCCGGGTTCATGATGGCCACGGCCTTTCTCAGCATGTGGGTGAGCAACACCGCCACCACCATCATGATGCTGCCTATCGGCCTGTCGGTGATCGGCATGCTCACCAGCGAGAAGAACACCGGCGAGGCCGAGCGTGAGCGCTTCGCCACCGCACTGCTGCTGGCGATTGCTTACGCCGCCAGTGTCGGCGGTATCGCCACGCTGATCGGCACCCCACCGAATGCCCTGCTCGCCGCTTTCCTCGCCGAAAACTATGACGTGCAGATCGGCTTCGGCCAGTGGATGCTGCTGGGCGTGCCAGTGGCGGTGATCATGCTGGCATTCATCTGGTGGTGGCTGACCCGTGGCGGCTTCAACCTGGCCGGGCATGACAGCACGCAGCTGATTCGCAGCGAGCTGGCCGAGCTCGGCCCACTAAGCCGCGGTGAGAAGCTGGTGGCACTGGTGTTCGTGGTCACTGCACTGGCCTGGGTATTCCAGCCGCTGATCTCCGGCTGGGTGCCCGGCGTCAATGACACCAGCATCGCCATTGCTGCGGCACTGGCGCTGTTCATGATTCCGGTGGACGTCAAACAGCGCGTGTTTCTGATGAACTGGGAAAGCGCCAGCAAACTGCCCTGGGGCGTGCTGCTGCTGTTCGGTGGCGGCCTGTCGCTGGCCAGCGTGATTCGCAGCACCGGCCTGGCCGAGTGGATCGCCCAGAGCCTCGGTGCACTGGGCGCGCTGCCGGTGATCGCGATGATCGGCGTGGTGGTGCTGGTGATCATCTTCCTCACCGAAGTCACCTCCAATACCGCCACCGCTGCTGCCTTCCTGCCGCTGCTTGGGGCGCTGGCCGTATCGCAGGGCATGCCGGCCGAGCTGCTGGCGATTCCTGCCGCCATCGCTGCCAGTTGCGCCTTCATGATGCCAGTGGCGACGCCGCCCAACGCCATCGTGTTCGGCACCGGGCACATGAAGATACAGTCGATGATCAAGGCCGGCTTCGTCCTCAACCTGTTCGGCGTGGTGCTGGTGACAGTGATCAGCTACCTGCTGGTGGGCATGATCTGGGCGCATTGAGCACGGATCACAGCCAACGAAAACGGCGCCTTCGGGCGCCGTTTTCGTTAGGAATGTAAAGCGGGTGGACCCGCCGGATTGGAGGTGGCGGGTTTCACCCGCCCTACGCGATCAGCGGTTCTGGTACTGGCGAAACAACCCGGGCGGAATGCCCGAGCTATCGGTTTCCTTCCACGGCCCGCCGGCTTGCGACGACCAGCTCCAGCCACCGTCCCAGCGGTAGAACACGCGCTCACGGTAGTAGAGATCCCGCGTACCTTCGACCACGTAGACGCCCAGCGCCGGGTTCCAATGGCTTTTCACCCCAGGCGGCGGCGCATAGCGCGGATGCGATGGCTGTTGCACCGGTGGCAGATCGCCGACCGGTGCGCTCGGCTGCTGCAAGACGCAGCCACTCAGGCCAAGCCCGAGTGCACAGGCCAGCGCCAGGCGCTTCACTGGGCCTGCCCATCGCGGCTGTCGATCAGCAGCGCCTGCACGTCACGAGCGGTATTGGCAACCGGGCCGGTCTTGCCGGTCCATTCACCCTGGGTGGCGTTGCCGGCGCGGGAAACGCGGGCCACCAGCTGTACCTGATCGAATCGGGAAATCTTCAGTTCGGGCATCATCGCATCCACATCGGAAAGGCTGACTTGCACCGGCAGGTCGGAGACCTTCAACCGTTTGACTGCCAAGGGCATCGGCGGGCCGCTGAGTGCACGGGCGAAGACGAATACGGCATCGTCCGGCTGCACGTTCTGCTGCACCTCCGGCGACAGCGACACGCTGACCTCCAGCGCGTGCACCTTGACACTCGGCGCAGTGGCCGCACTGGACTGCTCGCCCTCGCCCATCTGCTGGCGGGCGCGCTCGATGCCGCCAACGATGGCTGCACGGGAGGGGTCCTGCTCCGGCAATACAGCGACCAGGCGCTCCCAGTAACGCACCGCATCAGCATAGCGCTGACTTTCATAGGCCGCGATGCCGAGCAGGCCAAGGCTGGTGACCTCCTGCGGGTCTGCCTTCAGCGCCTCATCGGTGAGGGCCTGTAGTTGCTCGTTCCACTGTTTGCCTTCGGCGAAGTACAGCGCCTGCGCCCACTGACCGAGCAGCTCCGGCGCACGCCCGGCAATCTCAACGGCGCGCTCGAATGCCTTGGCGGCATCGCTGGCGCGCTCCTGGGCCATGTAGGTACGGCCGAGGAAGTACCAGGCTTCAGCGGAGTCCGGCTGCTGCTTGACCGTTTGCTCCAGGCGCGCGGTCATCTCCTCGATGCTTTGCGGCTGCGCAGCGGCCATCTGCCGGGTCTGCTCGACCTGATCGATAGCGCCCCAGTGCAGGTACAGGACCACGCCCAGCACCGGTACCAGCAACGCCGAGATCAGCGGGATCTTGCCGCCCAGCACGCTGCTGCGGCGCTGCACGCCTTCGGTGTCGTCGAGCAGCTCGCGCGCGGCCTCGGCGCGACCGGCCTGCAGCTGCGCATCATCGAGTACGCCGGCCTGGCGCTGGACTTCCAGCTCCTGCAGACGCTCCTGATAGAGGGTGACGTTGAGCGCGGTGCGGTCTTCTTCGGCCTGCAGCTTACGAATGCGCAGCACCGGAATCAGCAGAAACGCCGGGGCGGTCAGCAACAACAGCCCGGCGGGCAACCAGAAATCGATCATCGGTCTTTCTTGTCCTGAGAGGCTTGGTCGAGCAGCGCGGCGAGACGCGCCTGCTCATCGGCGGAGAGGCCAGCGGCCGAGCGATTCTTCTGCTCGCCACGGCGGCGCAGAACGATCACTCCGAGCACGCCGAAGCCCAGTATCAGCAGGCCGGCAGGGCCATACCAGAGCAGCAGCGTGCGGCTGGTCAGCGGCGGTTTGTAGAGCACGAAATCACCGTAGCGCGAGACCAGGAAATCGATGATCTCGTCATTGCTCTTGCCCGCTTCGAGCATGCGGTAGATTTCGTTGCGCAGGTCCATGGCAATCGGCGCGTCGGAGTCGGCGATGTTCTGGTTCTGGCACTTCGGGCAACGCAGCTCTTCGACCAGGTTGCGATAACGCTGGCGTTCGGCCTCGTTGGCGAACTCGAAGGTGTCGATGGCAGCGTGCGCGCTGGCCAGCAGGCCGAGCGCCAGGCCAGCGGAAATCAGCAGGCGCTTCATGGCTGGGCCTCGTCGACCAGTTGCTGATAGACCGGCGCCAGTTGCTCACGCCAGATACGCTCGTCGATGGCACCGACGTACTTGTGGCGGATGATGCCCTTGGCGTCGATGAAGAAGGTTTCCGGCGCACCGTACACGCCCAGGTCGAGACCGAGGCTGCCCTTGGCATCCTCGATATTGAGCTGGTAAGGATTGTGCAAGTCACGCAGCCACTTCTGCGCCGGCTCGCGCTGGTCCTTGTAATTGATGCCGTGGATCACCACACCGGCTTCGGCCAGCTTGTTCAGCACCGGGTGCTCGTGACGGCAGGCCGGGCACCAGGTGGCCCAGACGTTGACCAGAGCAGGTTTGCCCTTGAGGTCATCCTGGGTCAGGGTGCGCTCAGGGTTGTCCAGCGCCGGCAGGCTGAAGGCCGGGAACGGCTTGCCGATCAGCGCCGAGGGTAGCTCGGACGGATCGAGAAACAGGCCGCGGTAGAGAAATACCGCGATGCTGAGAAAGGCCAGCAACGGCAACAGCAGCAGCAAACGTCTCATGCGTTGGCCTCCTGCAAGCCCAGAGCATCACGCACACGGGTTCTGACCTTGATCCGGTAGCGCTTGTCGGCCGCGGCGAGGAAGCCGCCGAAGGCCATCAGCAGACCGCCGAGCCAGATCCAGCGTACGAAGGGTTTGATGTGAATACGCACCGCCCAGGCACCCTGCTCAAGCGGCTCACCCAGGGCAACGAACAGGTCGCGGGTAAAGCCGGCATCGATGCCCGCCTCAGTCATGGTCGACTGCTGCACGGTGTACAGGCGTTTCTCCGGGTGCAGCACCTTGATCTGCCGCTCGCCGTCGAAGACACGCACCGTGCCCTTGTCGGAGATGAAGTTGGGGCCTTCGTGATGTACGGCACCGTCGAACTGGAAGCGATAGCCAGCCAGCTCTACCGATTCACCCGGCGCCATGCGCAGGTCGCGCTCGTAGCTGCCCAGGCTGGTGAGCACCACACCCAGCGCGCACACGGCAAAACCTAGGTGCGCCATCTGCATGCCCCAGTAGCTGCGGGTCAGGCTCGGCAGCCCCTTGATCAGGCCCTTGTGACGCGTCTTGTCGAGGATGTCGCGCGCACCGGCCAGCACCACCCAGAAGGCCAGCAGGCAGACCGCCAGCACGGCCCAGTGGAAGTCGCCATGCACGAAGGTGGCGATCAGCGCCAGCACCACGCTGGCGATCAGCACCGGGGCCAGCATGCGCCCCAGCCAGCTCAGCGGGGTGTCCTTCCAGCGCACCAGCACGCCGACGGCGATCACCGCCATCAGCAGCGCCATCAGCGGCAGGAACAGCGCGTTGAAGTAAGGCGGGCCAACCGACAACTTGGCGCCGGTCAGGGCATCGAGCACCAGCGGGTAGAGGGTGCCGAGCAGGATCATCGCGGCCGATACCACCAGCACGATGTTGTTGACCAGCAGCAGCGTTTCACGCGACCACAAGCCAAAACCGACCCGACTCTTGACCACCGGCGCGCGCACGGCGAACAGCGCTAGCGAGCCGCCAACCACCACCAGCAGGAAGGCGAGGATGAACACACCGCGCTCCGGGTCAGTGGCGAAGGCGTGTACCGAGGTCAGGACGCCGGAACGCACCAGGAAGGTCCCCAGCAGGCTCAGGGAGAACGCGGCGATGGCCAGCAGCACCGTCCAGCTCTTGAACACGCCACGCTTTTCGGTCACCGCCAGCGAGTGAATCAACGCCGTACCCACCAACCAGGGCATGAACGAGGCGTTTTCCACCGGATCCCAGAACCACCAGCCGCCCCAGCCCAGCTCGTAGTAGGCCCACCATGAGCCCAGAGCGATGCCGATGCCGAGGAAGGCCCAGGCGACAATGGTCCACGGCCGCGACCAGCGCGCCCAGGCGGCATCCAACTTGCCGCCGAGCAATGCGGCGATGGCGAAGGAGAAGGCGACCGAGAAACCGACATAGCCCATGTACAGCATCGGCGGATGCACGATCAGGCCGAAGTCCTGTAGCAACGGATTGAGGTCGCGGCCATCAGCCGGCGCGTTCGGCAGCAGGCGCTCGAAGGGGTTCGAGGTAACGATCAAAAACAGCAGGAAGCCGATGCTGATCATGCCCATCACCGCCAGTACGCGGGCGAGCATCTCTTCCGGCAGGTGGCGCGAGAAGATCGCCACGGCGAAGGTCCAGCCGGCGAGGATCAGTGCCCACAGCAGCAAGGACCCTTCGTGCGCGCCCCATACCGCGCTGAATTTGTAGTACCAGGGCAACGCCGTGTTGGAGTTGTTGGCTACGTAGGCGACGGAGAAGTCGTCGACCATGAAGGCATAAGTCAGGCACAGGAAGGAGAATAGCAGGAAGGCGAACTGCCCCCAGGCAGCCGGCTGCGCCAGGCTCATCCACTGGTGATCACCACGCCAGGCACCGATCAGCGGCAGTGTCGCCTGCACCAGACACAGGCACAGCGCCAGGATCATCGCCAGATGGCCGAGCTCGGGGATCATTGTGCACTCTCCTGCTGATAGCCCTGTTTGGCGGCCTTAGCCTCATTGTGCTGCTGCATCATTCCGCTCTTTTCCAGTGCCTGCATGACTTCAGGCGGCATGTAGTTCTCGTCGTGTTTGGCCAGCACCTCGTCGGCCACCAGCACGCCTTCTTCGTTGACCCGGCCGAGGGCGACGATGCCCTGCCCCTCACGGAACAGATCCGGCAGGATGCCGCTGTAGCGAATGGTCACGCCATGCGCACCGTCGGTGACGACGAAGTCCACTTCCAGTGAATCGGCCGAGCGCTTCAACGAACCCTCTTCCACCAGGCCGCCGGCACGAATGCGCGTATCGACCGGCGCCTCGCCATTGGCGATCTGGCTCGGGGTGTAGAACAGGTTGATGTTCTCCTGCAATGCGGTCAGCGCCAGGGCCAGGGCGATACTGACGCCGCAAAGGATGGCCAGGACGATATACAGACGTTTCTTGCGAACCGGATTCACTTCGACTTCTCCCGGCGCAAACGGCGCGCCTCGTCTTGCAGGTAACGGCGACGCGCCAGAATCGGCAGCGCCACATTCAATGCCAGGATCGCCAGGCTGATGCCGTAGGCGCTCCATACATAGGCGCCATGGGTACCCATGGCGAGGAACTCGGAGAACGAGGAAAAGCTCATGCCTTGCCCTCCACCAGGTTTTGCACTTCGATTTTCACCCAACTGCTGCGCGCTTCGCGCTTGAGCACTTCAAGACGCATGCGATAGAGCAGCACGGCGCCGAAGAAACAGTAGAAACCCAGCACCGCCAGCAGCAACGGCAGCCACATCTCCACCGGCATGGCCGGCTTTTCGGTGACCTTGAAGGTGGCGGTCTGGTGCAGCGAGTTCCACCACTCCACCGAGTACTTGATGATTGGAATATTGACCACGCCGACGATGGCCAGCACCGCGCAGGCCTTGGCAGCGCTGTCGCGGTTGCTGATAGCGTTGCCCAGGGCGATGACGCCGAAATAGAGGAACAGCAGGATCAGCATGGAGGTCAGGCGTGCGTCCCAGACCCAGTAGGTGCCCCAGGTCGGCTTGCCCCAGATTGCCCCGGTAAGCAGCGCGATGGCGGTCATCCAGGCCCCGATGGGGGCAGCCTGCTGCAGCGCGACGTCGGCCAGTTTCATCTTCCATACCAGGCCGACCAGACCGGCGACGGCCAGCGTCACGTAGATGGACTGAGCGAGAAAGGCGGCAGGAACGTGGATATAGATGATGCGAAAGCTGTTGCCCTGCTGGTAGTCCGGCGGCGCGAACGCCAGGCCCCAGACAAGACCCGCGGCGATCAGCAACACGGCAGCGATGCTGAGCCAGGGCAGCCAACGGCCGCTCATCTCATAGAACCACTTGGGGGAACCCCATTTGTGAAACCACGTCCAGTTCATGCTCGACTCATTATTCAGGCCTGATCCGGCGGTTATCCGGTTCAGATGTCAGTCACGGTTCGTTGTTATTCGCCGACGCTGATGGTCAGACCAGCGGCAATCGCAAAAGGTGTCAGGGTCACCGCCAACGCAGTGAGGCTGGCCAGCCATAACAGATGACCGGTCGCCGGCAGTCCTTGCAGGGCCGCCTGCAACGCCCCGCTGCCAAGAATCAGCACCGGGATGTACAGCGGCAGAATCAGCAGCGCCAGCAGCAGCCCGCCGCGCTTGAGACCGACAGTGAGCGCCGCGCCCACCGCACCGAGCAGGCTCAGCACCGGAGTGCCGAGCAGCAGGGAAATCAGCAGCACCGGCAGGCAACGCCCGGGCAACCCGAGCATCAGCGCCAGCAAGGGCGCCAGCAGAACCAGCGCCAGCCCACTGAACAGCCAGTGTGCCAGCACCTTGGCCAACACCAGAAGAGGCAGGGGGTGCGACGAAAGGACCCACTGTTCGAGTGAGCCATCTTCGAAATCACTGCGGAAAAGCCCGTCCAGCGAGAGCAGCACGGCCAAAAGCGCCGCCACCCAGACCAGGCCGGGGGAAAGGGTTTGCAACAATTGCGTCTCCGGCCCTACCGCCAACGGAAACAGGGCGATGACGATGGCGAAGAATACCAGGGGGTTGGCCAGGTCGGACGGACGGCGCGCCAACAGGCGCATTTCGCGCGACAGCAGCTGAGTGAAGACGTTACTCATGCGGCGTGCTGCCCCAGGTCCAGATCGCGGTAGGTCGCCGGCTTGTGCTGCAAGCTGTGGTGGGTGGTCAGCACCACCACGCCGCCGCGCTCGCAATGGCTGGCCAGGTGCGCTTCGAGCTGCGCCACACCGCCCTTGTCCAACGCGGTGAAGGGCTCATCGAGCACCCACAATGACGGCGTATCGGCCAAGTACAAGCGCGCCAAGGCCACACGGCGCTGCTGACCGGCCGACAGGGTATGACAGGGAACGTCCTCGAAACCGCGCAGACCGACCGCCTCCAGCGCCTGCCAGATGGCCTCGCGGCTGGCCGGACGGTGCAATGCGCAGAGCCAGGCCAGGTTCTCTTCGGCTGTCAGCAGGCCCTTGATACCAGCGGCATGGCCGATCCACAGCAGGTTGCGCGCCAGTTCGCTGCGTTGCTCGGACAAGGCCTTGCCCTGCAACAGGATGTCACCGGCAGTCGGCTGGCGCAGGCCGGCGATCAGCCGCAACAGACTGGTCTTGCCGCTACCGTTGGGCCCACTGATCTGCAGCATGTCGCCGGCGTCGAGGCGAAAGGCCAGTTGCTCGAAGAGCATGCGCCAGTCCCGCTCACAGCTGAGCGCCACGGCTTCTAGAAGGGGAACGGGACGGGTCATCGATACCTGGCAGGGTTAAAGTCGACGGTGCTCCGGCCGCTATACTGACGCGTGCCGGAAGTACTATGCGCAGCGGGGCGGCATTATACATGGCGCACCACTGTCCCCGCAGTCAGCATTTTCGACAGGGTGTGAATCGAGTAGGGTGTGTCATGCGCACCCGCAGTCGAGACCGCTGCGTGCACCAGCAAAGGACGGAGCCTCACGAAATCCCATGAGCGAAATCAGCAGTCCACGCCCGCTCCCCCCTTCGGCGCCCGTCATCCGTAATACGGCGACGGCCGCCGATATGGCCGTGCGCCTGCTGCAACCGCTTGAAGGCATGCTGGCCGCCGGCGAAAGCGCCAAGGCCGAAGTGATCGCAGTGCGCGAACAGGCGCAAAGCTTCCAATTGCTGCTCAAACTGACGCTGGAAGGCGGCCGGCAGGCGACCGTGCAGGCCGACAGTTCACGGCCACTGGTACAAGGTACGACCCTGACCGTGACCGCCCTCTCCGACACGCGCCTGAGCGTGTTGCTGCAACCCGGTGGCGACAAGGCCCTGACGCAACTCGACCTGCAGCAACTGCCACCCGGCACGCTGGTGCAAGGCAAGGTCGTCAGCAACGTCCCGATGCCCACGCAGAATGCCCAGGCGATCTATCGCCTGGTGGTCAACCTGCTCAACACACCGCTGGCCGGCAACAAGCTGGCCATCGACAGCCCCCTGAACCTGCCGCTAGGCAGCCTGCTCAGCGCTCAGGTGCAAGGCAGCCAGAGCCTGGCCTTTCTGCCGCTCAGTGGCCGCCTCGATCAACTGGTACTGGGCCAGCAACTGGCCGCACAACAGAACCGCCAGGCCTCGCTGGAAGGGCTGTTCAAAGGCCTGCAAGGGTTGGCTGGAACTAACGAAGCACTGCGCGGCAGCGTCGAGAAACTACTCGGAGCCCTGCCCGACAGCACCCAACTCAGTACCGCCAAGGGCCTGGCGCAGGCACTGGAAGGCAGCGGCGTGTTGCTCGAAGCCAAGCTGTTGCAGGGTCAGACCAGCGCCTTACCGCAGGACCTGAAGGCCAACCTACTGCGGCTGATCGCCCAACTGATGCCGCAGTTGCCTGGCAGCTCCGCCCCCCTTGCCGGCCTGCAGAGCGCGCTCAGCCAGAACCTGCCCAACCTGGCCCGGCAACTGCTCGGGGTGGGCGCAGCCGGGTCTGCGCGTCAACAGGCGCTTACCTTCCCCCTGCCCTCGCGCCTGCTGCAGAACATGGACGGCGAAGCCGATCTGGAAACCCTGCTCAAGCTCGCCGCAGCGGCTGTTTCACGGTTGCAGACCCATCAACTGTCGAGCCTGGCGCAGACCCAGGTCGATGCCAACGGCAACCTGCTGACCACCTGGCAGCTGGAGCTGCCTATGCGTCATCAGCAGGAAGTGATTCCGCTGCAGATCAAGTTGCAGCGTGAGGAACAGAACGCCAAGGGCGAGAAGAACGAAACCAAGGAAACGCTGTGGCGAATCGACCTGGCCTTCGACCTCGATCACCTGGGGCCGCTGCAGGTGCGTGCCCAATTATTGCGCGGCAGCCTCTCCAGCCAGCTCTGGGCCGAACGTGCCGACACCGCATCACTGATCACTGCCGAACTGGGCAACCTGCGTGAGCGCCTGCAAGCCACCGGCCTGGAAGTCGGCGAGCTGGCCTGCAGCCAGGGCATGCCACCACAAGGGCCGAAAACCTCGCTGGAACAACGCTGGGTGGATGAAACCGCATGAGCCGCAAGCAGCAGCCCGAGGCACGTCAGGCCATCGCCCTCAACTACGACGGGCAGACCGCCCCTGTACTCAGCGCCAAGGGCGATGACGAACTGGCTGAAGCCATCCTTGCTATCGCCCGCGAGTACGAAGTACCGATCTACGAGAATGCCGAACTGGTGCGCCTACTGGCACGCCTTGAGCTCGGCGATGCGATTCCCGAATCGCTGTATCGCTGCATCGCCGAAATCATCGCTTTCGCCTGGTATCTCCAGGGTAAGACACCTGCAGGCTTCACCCCGGCTCAGGAAGGCGAGCGCGACGTCACCCCGCCGCTGCCATTGCTCAAGGGACCGGTGAACTGAGAGTGATGTAAATCCGCAAGATCTGCCTGACGGCGCATCCAACTTAACGTCGGGTGCAGGGCCGCTATCGCGGCTGACCTGCCTTGGGCTTGTGCAATCGGCTGATCAGCTCGGCCTCGGCCGTGCTCAGACCGCAGGACTGAGTGAGATCGTCGACGCTGGCGCCCATGCCGACCAGGCGGGCGGCCTGGGTGAAGGAGAGACTATTGGGGTCACGCTGCTCGATCTGGCTGACCTTGTCCGGCAGCGGTGCCACCACGCGACGCAGCTCGTGCAGCTCTTCGCCCATGCGAATGCTGCCGGTCAGGTAGGCATCAAGGCGCTTGTTCAGCTCCTTGATCCGCGCGTCGCGTACAGCGTCACGCTTGGCCTGCTCAGCCAGCAAACGCTGCTGGTTGCGAGACAGGCCATGGCAGACGATACCCAGTGCCACGCATAGCAGCGCCACGAAGGCCAGGGCCGCAGCAAGCATGGCAAACTCGGACATGGCTCAGATGCTCTCCAGCTCCGACCACTCTTCCTCGGACATCATCTTGTCCAGTTCGACCAGGATAAGCAGCTCGCCGTTCTTGTTGCATACGCCCTGGATGAACTTGGCCGACTCGTCGTTACCGACGTTCGGTGCGGTCTCGATCTCGGACTGACGCAGGTAAACCACTTCAGCCACGCTATCGACCAGGATGCCAACCACCTGCTTGTCTGCCTCGATGATGACGATGCGGGTGTTGTCGGTAACCGGCGCCGAACCCAAGCCGAAGCGCTGGCGGGTATCGATGACGGTGACCACGTTACCGCGCAGGTTGATGATGCCCAGCACGTAGCTCGGTGCACCCGGTACTGGAGCGATCTCGGTGTAGCGCAGGACTTCCTGTACCTGCATCACGTTGATGCCGTAGGTCTCGTTGTCCAGGCGAAAGGTCACCCACTGCAGAATCGGATCTTCGGCACCTTGTGCAGAACTTTTCTTCATGTCCCTAGCCTCGTCAAAAACCGCTCAGTGCGGCATGCGCGGGTCGACCCGCTT
>Ga0208645_1001243_pt1 | contig 22999 bp, 15 predicted proteins | sample VirMetDEL_Sep_01_FD_184519 | JGI IMG/M metagenome (GOLD analysis project Ga0208645, IMG submission 184519) | Aqueous microbial communities from the Delaware River and Bay under freshwater to marine salinity gradient to study organic matter... | ecosystem: Environmental > Aquatic > Marine >... | reverse complement strand
AAAGCTCCACACCCAAGTCAGCTATCGCGAGCTATATGCCGCGACTAACTACCGCAGATTGTTTCTGGATGACATTCACGTCAATCCAGAGCGAACGATTTACTTCTTCACCGACAGCTTTGGTCTGGGCGAATCTCACGCATTCGAGATCCAGCCCTCGTACACCGACCTTGTTGCGGTGTCAGATGCGCCAACATTCCATGCTGACAAAGTAACTTCAGACTTCTTCCCGTTTGCCGACTCACAGGTTCTTAGTGTGAGCAAGGTGGCAAGCGACTCGATAGGTGTAAGCGAATCTATTCATCTGGCGATGCACTTCAATCGATCGTTCGATGACGTATATAGCTTTGTGGATTCACAGGCGATCGATGTTGCCAAGAGCGCAACAGACAGCTTTGGGTTTGGCGACTCTCAGACATTTGGTGTCAGCAAGGGTCTGTCGGACACATACACGATGTCGCAGACAGTCACCTTTGATTTCACAAAGGATCGCGATGACTCGGTATCAATTATTGAGTCGATACACTTAGCAGCGCATTTCAACCGAGATCACGCGCACGAATTTGATTTATCTGACAGTCAAGCATTCGACTTTGCCAAGTCTGCTGCTGACAGCTACAGCTTCGCAGACTCACAAGCGTTTGATGTAGGCAGGACAAACACCGACACGTTCAGCTTCGCAGATGATCCAGACTTCGACATCGAGAAGGCGCTGGCACACTCATATACCTTGGCTGAGGATGCGGCATTCTCCTTTGGTAAGAGCCTGTCAGATAGCTTCCCGCTGACCCAGACGATTACGGTCACCCGTAATCCCTTCTCGTTTGTCTTTGACTTTCAAAACGGCTTTACGAATGTATCGGGATCGCCAGCACACAGCTTCCCGATGTCGGAGGCGCATGCGACTGCCTTCTCCAAGGCTCTTGCAGATGCCTTCACACTGGATGATTTCAGTCAGATCGATAAGCTAGCGGCGGCTGGCAAGACAAACATCTACTCGATGCTAGACGACCATGCTTTCGCTATTGCCAAGATATTGGCAGACAGCATGACCATGAGTGACTCCCCGGCGATGGCGGTCAACAAACCCGCGTCCGACGCCTTTAGTTTCAGCGACAGTCACGCAATGTTGACCGGTAAGGGACTAGCTGACAGCGCGTCTATAACGGAAAGCTCCACACTGGCGGTTGCGAAGGCAGCTTCCGACTCGTTTACAGCCACAGAGTTGGCAACGTTTAGCTTTAATAAAGCGACCTCAGATAATATAATCACCACTGAGTCTCAGGCTTTCTCTGTGTCAAGAGCCGAGACAGATTCTTTTGCTGTATCTGACACACAATCACTGTCTCCACGGAAAGGCATTTCGGACGGTGTGAGCATGGGCGATGAAGTTATTGTCCAGCCACTTGTCGCGAGCGCGGAACTCAATAAAGGGTTACTCGGGTTCGTACTGCTTAATGCTGATTAACTGGAGATAACCATGATCCAAGACGATCTGAAACTCAAAGGACAACTCGAGCTCGTTGTCACTGCTCAAGACGGAACCGTCAAGCAGCGTGAGTGCGTCAAGAACCTTGTTGTAACTTCTGGTAAGGGCTACGTTGCTTCGCGCATGAAAGACGCCTCTTCCTCTGTTATGTCACACATGGCGATTGGCACAGGCACCACTGCGGCGGCAGCAGGAAACACAGCGCTCGTATCTGAGTCTGCTCGCGTTTCTCTGACTAGCACCACCGTCAACAACAATGACGTGGTTTACGTTGCGACCTTCCCTGCGGGTACACCCTCAAGCGCGGCGGCTGTTACAGAAGCTGCGATCTTCAATGCTAGCTCTGGCGGCACAATGCTTTGCCGCACGGTGTTCAGCGTCATTAACAAAGGTACTTCTGACGCTCTGACCATCACTTGGACTGTTACTGCTAGCTAAAAAAGGGTTAAGCCATGGCTGTTAAGTTCGCTAACCTGGCTAGCACCACGTTAGCCAGCAGCTTGTCGAATACCGCTACCTCGATCTCGGTTACATCATCGAGTAGCTTTCCTACGCTCGGATCTGGAGATTACTTCTACGCCTCTATTGGCGAAAGTACCGGGTCAGAGATTGTTAAGGTAACGGGTGTTTCTTCTAACACCTTTACTGTCGTGCGCGGTCAAGACGGGACATCGGCACAGAACTGGAGTTCTGGGTCTTCTATTGCCTTGCGCGTGGTTGCGGCAGCTCTCGACGATATAGCTGAACAGGCTCAAACAGCCGCCGACACCGAATCTGTCTCCATCTCTGGGGATACGATGACGGGCAACCTGTCATTCGGTGACAACGACAAGGCTATCTTCGGTGCTGGTTCTGACCTACAGATTTATCACTCAGGCACAGGAAGCTACATAGAAGAAAACGGCACTGGTAATTTATTTATTGAGGCTACAAATCTTCGTATCAAATCTGCTTCTGGTGAAAACTACATTGCCGCAGACCAAGATGGCGCAGTAACGCTTTACAACGACAACTCAGCCAAACTAGCCACCACCTCCACAGGCATCGACGTTACAGGTAACGCTACGTTTGACGACAACGGTAGAGCTATCTTCGGTGCTGGCTCTGACCTACAGATTTATCATGATGGTAGTAATAGCTACATTGGCGAATTTGGCACTGGTTCATTAAGAATTAGAAGTAGTCAGGTGAGACTAGAGGCACCTGATAGCCAAAACATGGTTATCGTTACTGAGGACCAAGGCGTACAAGCCTTTTATAACGGTACGCAGCGCTTCCAAGTTACGAATACAGGCATCGACGTAACTGGCTTAGTACAATCAGATGAGGCACTTATTGCCGCTGGTACAGGCACCGATGCTATACAAACATTGCGGATGGGTTCTGGTAGTGGCGGAGCAAACAAAGCCTCTATTAACTTCCAAAACAGCGCCTCTAGTGAAATTTTTTCATTAGATTTTAATAACTCCACAGGCACGTTTGACGTTAGCGGCGACCTTGGTGGACTTGCTTTGTCTGTTACTCGTGCTGGCGACATCAGCTTCTACGAAGACACTGGCACGAGTCCAAAACTCCAATGGCTGGCTAGTGATGAAGACTTAAAGTTCGCTGATAACTCTAAGGCTATCTTCGGTGCTGGCGCTGACCTACAGATTTATCATGATGCGTCTAATAGCTACATTAGCGATGTAGGCACAGGAAAATTAATACTTAAAAGCAACGGAACAGCAACGTTAATTCAAGACTCTGCTGGAGGCGCTCAGGCTGAATTTCATGCCAATAATAAGACAGTAAAGCTGTTCAACAACAATAGCCTTAAACTAGCCACCACCGCCACAGGTATCGACGTTACTGGCGCTATTACTGCCTCAGGAAAATCGTTATTTGGCAACACCTCGGGTATTAAAGGAACCACCAGCGACGACACAAGTAATGTTTCGTATTTTAGTTTCTATAAGTCGAACGGTACGTCAAGACAGGGCTATGTCGGCTTTGGCTCGACCGGTAACCAGACCCTTTATATAAACAATGACTTAGACGCAAACATCATTTTTCGAGTAAACGGCTCGAACAGAATAACAGTTAGCGACACGAGCACTACGGTAATAGGAAGCATATCTACTGGCGACATCACCAGCAGCGGTACGTTGACTGTAAATGACTTTGTCAAAGCGTCAGGCAATAACCTTAAGTTTAGTGCTGGCGGTAGTCACATAATGAACATCGACCTTAACGGGAAGGTGTATCCCCAGACTGATAATGCTTATGACCTTGGTTTTAGTACCAGCGCTGCCCGTTGGCGCAATCTGTATCTCTCAGGGACAATAACCTCAGGCGCTATCAATGCTAGTGGTCCAGTCAGCATCACTGGTAACGCTTCTTATGTAGGCAACTTCGGATACAGCACTCTTGTGTTGCAGGATGCTAGCGGCTATCCCGGAATAAATTTCCGTCACGGCAATAAAAACTGGCTTGTAAGAAAACGAGGCGACAATGACGATTTAGAGTTTAACTATTCGTCAAATGCGCCAGGTACGGGTGTAGGAACATATACCCAAAGACTCACCATAAGAGATTCTGGCGGTGTTAATTTTCATGGCGGCAGTCTTGAAACCGTCGGATCTATTGCTTCAGGCGTTATAACTGCAACCGGCGAAGGACACACATTCTACAATTCGTCCAATAGCATCAAGTTTGGTCGTAACGCTAACGAAAACATCCAGATCATTGTTACAGACGGCGCAAACAAAATTGTTGCGACTCAAGATAGCGACGGTGACACTGGTCATGACTTTATTCTTGATCGGGTCTTTAACGCTTCCGCTGGCTCCAGCAATTTCTATATTCGAAATGCCGGTTCTAATCAATTAAGTATCGACAAAAACGCCAACGTCACCATTGCCGGTAACTTAACTGTTCAAGGCACTACTACAACTATTGATACCGCCAACCTGAATGTCGAAGACAACAACATCACGTTGAACTACTCGACTGGCGACTCGTCTGGCTCAGCCAACGGCGCAGGTATAACCATTCAAGATGCGGTCAACAGCACTACTGACGCATTTATGAATTGGAATGCCACGTATGACATTTTCCAATTCAGCCATAGCGCAACTTTTGGTTACACAACAATAGATCCAGACCTATTTTTAGGCACTGCGGGCGGCTTTGGCAATATCTCCGATGGCAGTGGTTGGTCTGCTAGAGGCTTATACATACATGGTGGCGCTACAGGCGATGCCGCCGCTATAGGTCACAACGGTGCTGGTTTGTATTTCGGCATTCAGAACAACAGCACCGGCAACAGTATGTCAACGTGGCTCAATGTCACGCCAGCCAAGGATGCTACGTTTAGCGCAAACGTAAGTGTAACCGGCGACTTAAAGATGATTGGCACAGATAGCTATATCTGGACGCCTAGCACATCGGATGGCTTCACAGGATTTTACGACCCGATCAGCGGTGATATTGCGCTGCGCTGGCAAAACGATGTTAGAGGCTGGGGTATTGCCGGGGTTCCCGAATCTGGCTACAAGCTAAAAGTACACGGCGATACGAGAACCACTGGTGCGGCAATATTCGGTGAACAAATTAGTATTGGCACTACAGACACAAGCTCAGGACATGTTGTAGACGCGAGAGAAAGTCGAAACGGCAATAGCTTGATGCGGTTGTGGAATACAAATACAGGCAGTTCTGCGGTCAGTGCTATTCGGGCGGCGTCCAACGGAACAGGTGCAGAGGCGCGTCGTTTTGAGCTAACTGATGCCGCTGGCTGGCTAACTACTCTGGCGTCTGATAACACTAATGGGTTCCGATTGCGTCACGGAAGCTCTGCCTCTGGCGGTGCTTTAGTAAATGCTGTTCGCTTTGGAATACTTAATAGCGGCGACGCTTATTTCACAGAACAGCTACGCATCCGCGCATCAAGTTACGCGCCGTTTAGCAATTTGTTTGAAGGAACTCTCGTTGTTGAAGGCGGTTTTGGTGAAGACCCTATAATTACAAAAACCGACTCAGGCACAGCGGGTGCGGCGGCAGGTGTCTTTCATCAATCTTCTGCAAGCCCTACTTTCCCCGCGTTCGTTGTAAATACAGCGGCATCATCTGGCACTAACAAACTGTTAAGTCTGCGAACAGGAGTTAGCAACTCAACAGGCACTGGTGGTACTGAGAAATTCTCAGTCGATAATGATGGCAGAACGTGGTCACGCAACACAGTCGTCGTCGGCGACGTAACAAGCGTCAACTCTGGTTTCGTAGGCGCAGATGAAACCGATGCCTTTATTATTGCTGACGGCACTAAGGTGCGTCAGTACATTTTAACTGACAGTAACGATGGTGGGGCATGGCACCAGTGGGTTAGGTATCGCAACGGCGTAAATACTTGGCGTGTTGGTACTTATGACGGGGGTTTTCAAACAGGCGCGTCATTCTGGCGTCTTGCTGGGCTTAATCAGTTGGGTGGCGAACTCAACTATATCGTCGCAGGACCAAGAGCAGGCAACGTTTCAGGTACAGGCTGGTCAAACCGCACGGTGATTTATGAGCCGTATGCGCGTTACGGTAGCGATACCGATTACACAGGAAGCGGCACCCTTCGCAAAATACTAAGCACCAACACGACAGGCGAGTCCGATATCACGTTTCAGCACACTGGAACAATGGACATTAACCTTATCGGTAATCCGCCAGAGCTTAATTTTGAGGATACAAGCTCAACCACTGGATTGAAGCGAGCACGGTGGACGCTAGACAGTGACAATTTTAGCGCGGAGGGTTTATCCGATAATGATGGAGCTGTTACTCAGGAACTTTTAAGGTTCCCACTGAGTAATGGCAACGGTATTTTTGGCAACGATGTTTTTGTTGAAGGCGGTCAGGTCTATTTAGGCAAGCCCGATGTCGCCTCGGGTCACTTAAACGCTTACGAGGCGATGACCTTCAACATTGACGGCGATAACGACGACGCTGATACACGCTACTTTAGATGGTACAAAAACGGCAACTCAGGCGGCGGTAATCAGCTAATGGCTTTGACCGAGGGCGGATTGCTCGGAATCGGTACAAACCCAAGCTCCTTCCGCTTGCACGTCGAAGCAGTAGTAGGCGGCAACGCTTTCAAAGTAACCCGAGGCGCAGGCACTCAGTTTAGGTTGTTCCAATCTGGTGACGGCACGACCCACATGGGAACAAGCGGCACCAATGGTCACTTTATTTTCAGAACAGGAACTACGGTCGGATCTGACGACGAGAGACTACGCATCACAAAAGACGGCTTAGTCAAACAAACCATTGCGGGTAACGTACAAGACGGCAGTTATTACTCTGGCTACACGATGAACATTACGGGCGCATCTACCTTCGGAGGTATGCGCTTTGATCGTAACGGCACGCCGGCGTATCGCGTCGGTATGCGTAACGACGATAAGTTCCAGATTGCAAACTTCAACTTGTCCAGCGGCGTGGATGACCAGTTTGTTATCGACTCTTCGGGTCGCGTCTATATTGGTCAAAGCAGCAATAATGCAGGCGTCAATGCGGACAACCTTATAGTAGGTACGGCGGCAGGCAACAATGGACTAACTATCCTTTCTGGCACAGGTCATGGTGGGACGTTAGCTTTTGCCGATTCTACTGCGGACGAAGACGGTTTCATTTCTTTCAACCACCCAAGCCAATTCATGCAGTTTGGTACAGGCTCAACGGAGCGGATGCGAATTACCTCGAATGGGCGTGTTCGCATAAATACTCAGGTCGGTTCAAGTTGGGATTCACTAGGCACGTTAGTCGTAAAGCAAGTCGCTGACGGCATAGGCATCGGCGTCGTGGACGACCTTTCCACGAATACGTTCATGATGCGTAACAACGGCACCTACGCCGAAATACACTACAACGTAAACGTTCCGATTCTTTTCTCGCAAAGCGGTGGCGAGAGAATGCGTATTCATGCCAACGGTAGCGATGCACAGCTTGCACTTGGAACTGTAAGCCCGCAAGACGTTGGATCAGGTTATGGCGCGTTTACTGTAGGCGGCTCAACAGGCGGCGGAATTATTTTTGCCAGCACAGGCTCAGGCTTTGCGGGTACGTGGGCGAATACAAACGGCTACGTCATGTCGGCGTTTGGTGCTCGCCACATTGAGATGAAAACTAATGATCAACTGCGCTTACGAATAGACAGTGACGGGAATGTCAACATTGGTGACTATACGAGTGCAAACGTCCTCAAATTTAGAGCGTCGCAAAACAGCACCTCAATCATCCGCTTCAATGATAACAACGATACAGAAGGCACTTACATCAAAGGTGTTGGCGTTGCAGGAGGCGGTGATATTCGTCTTGGCGCTCGCTGGAACGACGATGAAGACAAGATATACATCAAGTTACGCCAAAGCTCTGATGGGTATTCTCCTGACCTTTCTGTTGGTTTGGGAACAGACCCCAAGGTTTGGTCTAACTCATACACATCAGTGCAGTTTGGTACAGCAGGTTCACTGTTTGCACAAAACGGGGACTCCTCAACGTGGCTTACATCAAACGTCTATATAAACAGTTCTGGCAATTTTGCTCGGATACAGACTGACTTTGCTGGTACATACGATATAAGCAACGGCACCCATCGTTGGGGTGTACAAGGCTCGGGCAATGCTAACTCAACATTTACATTGTATCGAGCAATGTATCTTGATAACGCAGGCAAGCTGTTGCTTGGACCAAATACTACTGGCGTTGGTATCAGCGGGGGCGATTTCCGTGCAGTTAGCAAGATAGATCTTCATGACACAACGACAGGCGCGTTCCGAATCTACAACGGCTCAACCTTCCGTGGTGGTTTAGGTACTGGTCAGTGGGCGTCAGGCGATACAGCCAATGTCAACAAAATGGCGTTGTATTCTGCGCACGACATTCAGTTTTACAATAATAACGCTAGCGCCCCGTCCGCTCATTTCACACTCGCTAAGCTGATAAAAACCCGTGCGTCTGAAGCTACAACAGGACAGCTAGAGCTTCGAAATGAGGGCGGCATTACTAACGGTAACTTTGACGGAATTTACTTCACTCAAGGTTCTGCTGGTGCGACCCCATTAGCAAGTATCCGATGTGCGTATTTAAGTAACGGATACCCTGAACTTAAGTTTTACACTCGTAGCGGATCAGCACAAGAAAGCGAAAGGCTTGTAATAAGAAATGACGGGAAAGTAGAGCTTACAAAGCAATTACAAGTCGGCACTTTCGCAAACAGTCAAAATAACACTGGCGAGGCATGGATAGGCAGATCAACAGACAGAGAAGACGGGACTTTAACCGTCCAGCTTGGTGGCAATAGCGCAAGCAACACGTTCTTTGAAATTGTTGACAGGGCATGGACTAAGGTCATGTATCGCTTCGCTGGTGATGCACCCCAAAACTCCATGTACGTCACAAGCGCAGGTAGGACAGGCTTGGGTCTCGGCTCGCCACAATCAAGATTGCACATTACAGAAACAGGCGGCAACGCTTACAGCAGTACCATCACGCGAGGAAGCAATCATAAAGGCTTGACCATTACCCAGCAGAGTAATGGCGATGATATGACGGGCATTTACTTTGCAACAGGAGGCTCGGGGCAAGGTTCGCACTGGAGCGGCATAACAGGTTCGCGTAGCGCCAACGCGGCGCACTGGGGAACCCAGCTTAATTTTTATACCCATGCTAACGACGTGGCAAACCTTAACGACGCCACCCAGAAAATGGTCATCAAAGGCGATGGCAAGGTCGGTATAAACAACAACTCCCCGACTTATATGCTGGATGTAAAAGGTCTAGCTACTGAGGCAGAGCCTTACGCGACTATTCGAGCGCAAGCCGCTACTCAGTTCGGCGGTTTTTTAGCGGACGCACCGACACAGTCGCACATTCGTTTTGCCATCGGCGGCAATGTGAAATGGCAGTGGCGCACAGGCACCAATGTCAGCGGCGATCTTCGTGCCTACTCATGGGATGGCAGTGGTGACGTATTTCAGCTAACCACGGCAGGCTACCTAACACTGAGCAACGGAATCACGCTTGGTGGACGTTTGCAGATGTCTGGCGACAAGCAGATTTTCACATATTCAAGTACGGTTGTTTTCGAGCACGACACCAATAACACTCCCGTTGCGTTCCAAATGAACAAGGGCGGCAATTACGCAGGTACTACACGTAGTTTCGGCGTACTGAATCTTTCAAGAACTAACGGGTCGATTGCAAACGGCAACGGATCAAGCATGTTCTTCATGTTGAAGGCTGACGGCGGTTCTCTTGTTGAATACGCAGGGATTACGGGCGTAAGAGAAACCAACACCACAGGCTCTCTAGACTTTCATAGCTACAACCGCAACGTTCAGATGCGGATGGATAACTCGGGCAACCTTACTTGCGCGGGTAACGTCACTGCTTACAGCGACCCATCTGATCGCAAGCTAAAAGAAAACATCGAGAATATCCCTGACGCAGTTGAAAAGGTTAAGGCACTTAATGGTGTGACCTTTAACTATAAAAAGGATGGCAACCGATCTACCGGTTTGATTGCACAGGAAGTGCAAGAGGTACTGCCAGAGGCTGTCTATGAGTCTAAAGACCTAGATGGCAATGAGTTCTTAGCTCTTAACTATGGAAACACTGTCGGACTTTTGGTTGAAGCAATCAAAGAGCAACAATCAGAAATCGACGCCCTTAAGAAAATCATCGAGGAGATGAAAAATGTCAATCACCAAGACTGACGCTATTGAGCGAATCACAGTTGTTTTAAAAACCCCGGCGGATACTAGTGATGTAATAGTACAAAGTAGAGTGACGTGGGATGACCCAGACGACGATCAGCTTCCGATCACGCGCGAAAACGTCCATACCGTTCAGAAGTACGAAACTAGCTATGATGAAAATCAACAGGAAGTTACTACTGAAAACGATATTACTGGCGAAGACCAACTCGTACAGGACATCTGCGCGGCAGTCTGGACTGACTAATGGCTCTCCAGACCTCTGGTGCTATATCGCTGAATGACATCCACGTTGAGGCTGGCGGGTCTACGGGCACGTCGGCTTCGATGAATGATGCGGACATTCGGGGTCTTATTAGTAAGGCTTCGGGTGCCACTATGTCTTTTAGTGAATGGTATGGGGCTAGTGCTGGTCAGGACATTGTTGTTACGCAGGGTTCTGCTACTACGGCGTACTACAGCGTTTACGGCTGGAATAGCTCTGGTCCTACGGGGTCCAGAAGCCCAACGACGTACACAAACTCAAGCAACAACGCTCGTGGAATCGAGGGGATATATAGACTGACATCGTCTGCTGGCACGTTTTTCTATGTAACTCTTAACTGGTCAACTGCTAACAGCATTCCAGACAACGATTTCACCAGCATCAGCATGGTTTGTAATGGCACTACAACAACGCTCCTATCCTCTGAGGCATCCACAACTTACTTAGCTGGCGGATACCAAAAAAGGTGGGGCTGGGATAGCTCCAACGGCTTGGACTCGACTGAGCTTGCCAACATCAATGCGGAGTGGGACGGCTCAGGCAACATCACGGTGACGTTTACGACATGAGCAGGACTATTAACTATGACACACCAGCGGCAGATGCGATTTATCTGGAGGGCACTATAACGTCCCCGTCGATAACGCAGGAAACGCCAGTGACGTTTAGGGTTCCAATGATTAGGACTGACGGTGTAAACGACATAGAAGCAACAGTTGCCCATCTAAACGTTATGGAGGATTTGCTCGATCGAGAGATCGAACTGAACCCCTCGCTTGCACGGGTTCCAATGGACCCTCCGGTGATTGAGTGATGATTACGTTTGCGACAGTAAACAGTATTGATGATTCGGAGTTTGACACACTGTTTACCGCGTCACTGCCAGATATGGATGCCGGGAGTTTTCCGTGGCGTATCCATGGTCAGCTCACGGACATAGAAAAACGAGACAAGCTGCGAGCTGACTACGAGCAGTTACTCAGTGAAGGTTTCGTATGGCGTGTGTCAGATGATGACGGTGTATTGATGCTCAATGCGGGTATTCAAAATGGCACCTCTGCGAACTGGATTTTAGGTCTAGTTGGCACGAATGCTGCTGGCAGTAAGTCGTACCTGTACTCACAGGAGTACGTCGATGCTCGGAATGCTTATTGGGCTTTGATCGGCATCACCGGCTGGACCTTGGAAGCATCTGGTGCAAACACGCCAGTACACAACCACATGGTGAGTCGTCAGAATGCTAATGCACTTGGTGCCAGCATGACGACCCAAGAAAGAGTTTTCAGCCCAGAGCTGACGTTTACGGATATCACTTTAGGATGAAGCGATTACTAACGCTTTTGCTGGTTCCAAGTATCGCCCTGGGACAGGTTCGGGAGGATGCCGAGCCGGACATGGATCCGCGTGGTGGAGACAACACCGAGATTGAGGGAGATCTGTCAGAGATCAACATCAATAGTCCGCGCACGACCAAGACATATCAAGGTGCGGGTGCTGGTAGATCGATGCCGGTATCTAGCGCAATCAGCCCATCGCTGATGTCGTCGGGAACTGCATCCTGCTTGATATCGAAGTCTGAGGGTTTGCAGCTCGTGGGTATTGGTGTCAGTCGAGGTAATTATGAGATTGATCACCATTGTGAGAGACGCCTTAACAGTCAAGCCTTGGCTGGCGCGGGGATGCGAGTGGCGGCAGTAGCTTTGCTCTGCCAAGAGGCAACCATTTGGCGGAGTATGTTGGTTTCGGCAACTCCATGCCCGGTCCTTAAGAACGGCAAGCTGCTGGTTGGTAAGCGGGCACTACAAGAAATCAAAAGCAATCCCAATTTATGGATTCCTGACTGGGAGGGAAATGAAGACTGGTACACACAAGTTTTAGCGGGAGAGGACAATGTTGAGGAAAACACTTCAGGCTCTATCTCTGATCGTTATCGCACCTCTAAGCGTAGCGGACGAACTGGGCGACCTAATAACAACCAGTGAGGACATCAGAGCAACATTTCGTTACGGTATCTCCGCAGTTGGGGGTATGGCTCACTACGCCCGTAATAATGGCATTGCCAACTCTGGCGTCGTCGATCCCGGACTAATCGATAAAGCAAAGCAAGACGCATACAACAATGCGCTTCAGAACTTCAAAAACGCCACATACACATGGGACCCCAATGCTGAGGATTACTTCACAGAGCAAAGTAACAACAGCCTAAACACCATGTCAGAGGCAATCGATGCCTACGTTGATGCGGCTACTGCCGTCATCATGGTGACCACCATCGGCACCATGGCTGAGGAAGCAGCACAAGCACCTGATGCCAGAGAGACAATCGCCCTCCAAGAGTACGCAGAAGCAAACGATGTTTACCTAGATGACACTGAGGTAGAAGACTACAACTCCGCTCTGGAAAGCGTAGAGGTGGCAGCACAGGCGGCTGCTGCTTATACGACAGTGGCAAACGATGCCTCCCTCCTAGAGAGCGCAAACGATGCGGCATATGCCATGAACGTCACGTTCGAGGAATCTAACAACACGTTCTTTGACGCAGCCACAGGAACATTAACGGTCGAGTGGGAAGGCGAATCACAGTCAATTGCTCTCGACCTCAACGCATATTTCATGCAGGACACAGACATCATAACTACCGGCGCGGATACGCTCTTCTATCGCACAAGCCCCGAAGGCGGCTGCTGGTTCATCGAAGATCAAGGGGAAAAAGAGGCTTGTATGTATGGCTCTTAGTGACTTGGAATTATCTGTAGGCGGCGTCTCTTTTAAGGGGGTCTACCTAGCTATAACTTTCACTGCGGCATCGACGCTGGCAGGTGGCATCTGGACTGCGAGCCAGTTTTTCGCTCAGCTCAATGAGCAATCTGAGGCAGTTGTTGCGGCAACAGCACAGGCTGAAGGTCTGTCGAAAAGGTTCGACGATCTGCGGGAAGGCAACGTGCTTCGGCTTCAGGACATGGACAAGAAGCTCAGCAACATGGAGCAAGCCATGAGTGCTGCTGACGTTGAAAACCTGCAAGGTAAGTTGAGCGAGTTAGGTGCCAACCTAGAGCAGATTATGGACGCACAGAAAGAGCTTTTAGATATCCGGGACCGCATCGCTAGTGCAGAGAAGATCTCTTCAGAGAGTGAAATCAAGGTCAACGCCAGACTAGAAAGTCTTGCCAATCTGGATGCTCGCTTGGCTAGATTAAGTCAGGATATGGATGACCTCTGGGCAGCGATTGATGACATGTCACCGCTGGGAGGCTAATAGTCTCCAGACCGCGTCAATGGTAGAATGACGTGACAATTTAACCGCACGGACCGCAAAACTACGGAGAGGATCATGAGTATTCTCGGGTCTGTGCTGGGCAATCTAGGCGGCAAGGTTGTTGAGGCAATCGACAGTCGCGGTCAACGAAAGCACGAGCAGAAAGTACAAGCGCTTGAGCTAGAAAAGCTACGCCATTCGAAGCAGATTGAGCTGATCCAGCAGGGTCAGCAGATGGATAATGCGTGGGAGCTAGAGCAGATCAAGAACTCGGGATGGAAAGACGAGTTCGTTTTGCTTTTGCTGTCGATTCCTCTGGTCATGTCATTCATCCCCAAGATGCAGCCTTATGTTGTTGAGGGCTTTGCCGCGCTGTCTACAACTCCAGAGTGGTATCAGTGGCTCATCCTCGCTGTATTCACTGCGGTCTACGGCATCCGCGTCTGGAGACGCAAATGACCGGCTTCAAACTACAAACCTTTGGGGGCAAGGCTCCCAAGGTATTTGCGCGTCTTCTGCCTGAGGACATGGCACAAACAGCAACTAACGTAAGGCTCGACTCCGGGAGACTGGAGCCGTGGAAAGACAATGCGACTACGACGATCACTCCAGTTGCGAGCTACTCTATATCTGGAAGCACTAAGACGCTGTTTAAGTACAGTGACTCTATTTGGATTGGGCGAAATGAAGAAGTTGATTTTGTCCGCTCACCGCTTGCTGAAGACCAACACGAACGGATATATGCTACTGGCATTGGGGGTGGTTCTGGCTATCCTCGGATGACCCTGGCATCGATCGTTGGGAACGGTACTTTTTATGCGTTAGGAATACCGAAACCTTCACAATTTTCATCGGTCGCACTATCTCCTGCAACATCTACCAAGCAAGATGAAGAGATTCCGCAAAGCAGAGCTTATTCCTTCACGTACGTTAGTGCGTACGGCGAGGAAGGACAGCCCTGTGATGTACCGGCTAGCCAGATCGTCGATGTTTACTCAGATCAGAGCGTGGTTTTGACGTTCCCCTCGAACCCTTCTGGCAACCACAACCTCAGCAAGAAGCGAATCTATCGCACGGATACCGGCGGTACGTTCCGGTTTGTTGCGGAAGTAACTCTAGCAACCACAACACATACTGACAGTAAGGAAGAGGCAGACCTTGGTGAAGCTGTACCCACCACAACATTCGATCCACCACCTGACAATGTGTCCGCTGACCATCCTGATGGTCCTATGTTGGGTCTGGTCTCTCTGCCTAACGGAATACTGGCGGGATTCGCCGGTCAGACAGTATGTTTCTCCGAGGCATTCCAGCCACATGCTTTTCCAGACGAGTACAAGCTTACGGTCAAGTCGGACATCGTTGCTCTTGCCCCAATGCCCTCAGGTGTACTGGTCTTAACCAAAGAAAAGCCAGCCATCATTTCAGGTCTTGATCCGTCAGCGATGGCGCTGTCTGAGATCGACTCAAACCAAGCGTGTGTTTCCAAGCGATCAGTGGTCGATATGGGTTCTGCTGTCATGTACGCAAGCCCAGACGGACTGGTTATGGCTACCGAGACTGGCGGTCTCAAGGTGGTAACAGAACAGTTGCTCACCCGAGACCAATGGCAGGAGCTAGTACCTAGCTCAATCGTAGGCTTCAACTGGGAGGGGCACTATATTGGTTTTTACAACACCGGATCAGCACAGAAAGGCTTCATTTTCGATCCCCGTGGAGGAAAAGATTCATTTGTTGATCTTAGCTTCCACGCGAGCGCGGGGTTTAATGACCTCGAGGAAGATGAGCTATATCTGGTAATTGGCGGTGCGGTGAAAAAATTTGCGGCGGGAACAAATCTTTCCTACACATGGAAATCCAAGAAGTTCTACGCACAGCGACCAATCAATCCGGGGGTTGCCAAAGTTCAGGCAGACGCCTACGGATCAGGCATTACATTCAAGCTGTATGCAGACGGCTCTCTGAAGCACACAGAGACAGTTACCAACGACAGCTTGTTCCGACTGCCATCCGGCTACAAAGGACATGAGTTTGAGATTGAGTTGAGCGGTAGTGATCCGATCAATGAGGTCTGCGTCTACGAGTCTGCCCGAGAAATCTATGGCTAAGCGCAAGGCTAATTTAAGTGTCCCCATCAAGTGGGGCGCACCGGAGAAACGTTTCGGTGAGTCAATCAAGGAGAACCTCGATATCCTCATTGGACATCGGGGTAACCCTATTGATCGTGCGGTTACTTTTAAAGACCTACTCGATACGAAAGTGTTGTCTCTGGCGGGAAACGCCTCGCTGAGTACCGCCGGGGACAACCCCGCAAACTACATCGTTCCAAGTCAAGGCGATACGACCGTTCAGTTTCCACCCGCACCAACAAGCTTGGCTGCAAGCGGTGCGTTTCAGAACGTGGTGCTTACTTGGGACTTAGACACCTACGTCGGTCACTCTCACGTTGAGATTCACCGGCATACGTCCGACAGTATTTCAAACGCAACATTAGTGGCTCAGGTTTCTGGCTTTACTGGGATCTACTCGGACGCTGTTGGATCGAACGCTAACTTTTACTACTGGGTTCGAGCGGTCAATATCAACAACGAGATTGGTCCGTTCAACAGCTCAACCGGTGTCAATGGCACAACTCAGCCAGACCTCACAGTTATCATGGATTTGCTGGCTAACCAGATCACGTCGAGCGAGCTGGCTCAAAGTCTTGCATCGCCCATAGCTCAGATTCCGACCATCGATTCCTTGCTTGGCTCGATTGAGACCTATACCGGCTACACAAGCTCGTACTCTGGTAACAACCTGCTGAGCAGGATATCGACCACTGAAACGACCGCAACACTTGCCAATACTCTTGCAGGCAACCTTGAGACGTTTACGGGCTACCTGTCCAGTTACTCTGGAAACAGCTTGCTGTCGCGCATCGGATCTGCCGAAACTACGGTTTCAGGGCACACAACTAGCATTGGTACGATCAACTCATCGATCACCTCGATTAACAGCTCGATAACGTCGCTGAACACGGCGACCAGTAACTTACAGACCTCACTATCTGATCTGTCTGCAAACACCGCCGACGTATACATTCAGGCGACAGCCCCAACCGGTACGATTGCGGCGAACTCTCGATGGTATGACACATCTGACAACAACGAGCTGCACATCTATTTCGACAGTGATGGCAACGGCACTAGCGAGTGGGTAGAGGTGAGCGATCCTCGTGTTGAGTCAAACGAGACAGACATTGCTGCACTCGAAACCGAGGTGTTCAACACTGACGGGTCAAGCAGACTGGCAACGGCATCAGCGTTTTCGACCCTCAACACGACCGTGGTGAATCAGGGCAGTAGCATCACCAGTCTTACCACCGATGTGACTAGCCTTAAAAACGAGGTGTTTGATAGCAATGGTGGAAGTCTGCTTGCGACTGCCGCCGCGCTTGGAACGACCAATACAACGGTATCTAACCAAGGCACCAGTATCAGCTCGTTACAGACCGACGTTACGGCTCTAGATGGCGCTGTATTCAATGCTGACAACAGTCTGAAGTTAGCCTCCACCTCTGCGTTAAACACGCTTACGAGCGACGTGAGAGCGATCTACGACGGCACTAACCCGAGCATCGTAAAAACCATACAGGCAGACGTAACTTCGCTAGAGGGTCAGGTATTCAACAGCGATGGCACCGCTAGACTTGCCACGGGATCAGCACTCAATACCCTGACCAACACGGTCACAACACAGGGCAACAGCTTAGGTACGGCTCAGGGCGACATTACAACACTCGAGGGAGCTGTATTTAACTCGGACGGTACGGTCAAGCTTGCGACAACTACGTCGGTCACCGCGCTGACCAATACAGTCAACACCCAAGGCGGAAACATCACGACGTTACAGGGCGATGTTACTGATCTCGAGGCTGAGGTTTTCAACAGTGACGGTACTGGTCGCTTGGCTACTGGATCAGCGCTGACAGCCCTGAGCAACACGGTCACTACGCAAGGCAGCTCGATATCTACCGTGCAAAACGACGTGACCAGCCTAGAGGGAGCCGTCTTTGATTCTTCCGGCAACGTAAAGCTAGCAACGACCACGGCGCTTGGGGGTCTTACAAATACAGTCGAGGCTATTTACGATGGCACCAATCCTTCTGTTGTTAAAACAATTCAGACAGACGTTACCTCGCTTGAGTCGGAGGTCTTCAACTCAGATGGTACTGGTCGCCTAGCAACGGCGTCTGCGCTTTCCGGGTTATCGAGCACCGTAAGCTCCCAAGGTGGCAGCATCACGACCCTCCAGACCGACGTAACAGATCTTGAGTCACAGGTCTTCAACAGTGACGGGACAGCGCGTTTGGCTACGGCTAGTGCCCTGAGCGGCGTTAGTAGTAGTGTCAGCACCAACTCGGGCAGCATAACCACCATACAGGGTGACGTGACCAGCCTTGAGGCAGAGGTATTTAATTCAGACGGTACATCCCGTCTAGCTACTGGGTCTGCTCTTACGTCGCTTAGTAATGATGTTTCGGCAATCTACGATTCAAGCAGTAACAGCACGATCGTTGGCAGTATTCAGTCAGACGTGACCTCGCTACAGGGCGCAGTGTTTGACTCGAACGGAGCGGTCCAGCTTGCTAGCTCTTCGGCTGTAACACTACTCAACAACGAGGTATGGGGTAACGGTGTCACTCCATCAGGCGCAGCATCCTCAAGAATCGACTCCCTAAACAGCGCAATTACCAACCCATCGACAGGTTTGACTGCTCTGTCTGGTGCGCTCTCTACACTCAATACAGAAGTGTTCCCAAATGGCACTGCAAGCGCCAGCAGAATAGATACCCTGGACACGGCAGTTTTTGACTCTAACGGAACGGTCAAGCTTGCTACAGCTCAGGCTGTCAGTGCTTTAGAAACCGAAGTATTCGGCTCTTCTGGAGCGTCTGCTAGCCGCATCGATGGCTTGTACACAGCGATCTACGACAGCAACGGCGACTTCGAGTTTGCGACTGCATCGGCGTTCAATACTTTAAATACAGCCGTAACCGGCACGGGTGCTATTGCTGACAAGGTAGATAACATCGCCGCATCCATGTTCGTAAACGGCGACACCACCGGCACACTGCAACTAGCTACGTCCTCAGCTCTCAATACTGTGACTACTGAGGTGTTCCCCAACGGCACCACATCAGCAAGCTCAATCGATACGCTACAAAGCGCGGTGTTCGACTCAAATGGAGCGGTCAAACTAGCCAGTGCTACAGCGCTTAACAATTTAGAGACCGAGGTGTTCGGTTCGGGCGGTGCATCTGCCAGTAGAATCGACGGCTTGGTCACCGAAGTTTTCAATGGCGATGGCTCCTCCAGACTTGCTACCGCAGCAGCTCTTACTACGCTCAATACAGAAGTAAACGGTAGCGGAGCAATCAGTGACAAGGTGGACAACATTGCCGCCGCAATGTTTGTTTCTGGTAACACTGAAGGCACACTGAATCTAGCAACCGCTGCGGCTGTCAATACACTCACGTCCGAGGTATTCCCTGACGGAACTACAAGCGCAAGCAGACTAGATACTCTCGATGCTAGCGTCTTCAACTCTGACGGCACGGTAAAGCTAGCAAGCGCCACTTCAGTTTCAGACCTACAAACAGAGGTCTATGGCTCTGGTGGTGCGGGAGCTAGTCGCATTGATGGGCTGTTCTCAGAGGTGTTCAACTCAGACGGTTCTGGGCGACTCGCTACAGCCGCAAACCTAAATACCGTCACCACAGAAGTGTTCCCGGACGGGACGGCAAACGCTAGTCGCATCGACAATCTAGCGACCGCTGTTTTCGACAGTTCCGGCAACGTGCAGTTGGCATCGGCTCAGGTAGTTAGTGACCTCACGACAGAGGTGTTTCCGAACGGATCGGCTAATGCCTCATCAATCGATACCGTTACTGCCACAGTTGCGGGGCAAACCAGTTCCATTCAGACACTGCAAACTGTTGTAGGTGACGCCAATGGCGGTCTTTCCAGCCAGTACTCGGTCAAGCTAGACAACAATGGGCACATAGCTGGTTTCGGAATATCAACCACCGATAACGATGGCACACCAACATCCGCGTTCATCATCCGGGCGGACAAGTTTTCGATTGTCGCTCCTACTGCCAGCAACCAGCAGACAAATAGTCCCGGCAACTCTTCAGAGCTGATTGTTCCGTTTGTCGTTCAGGCAGCTCAGACCACTATCAACGGTGAAACGGTTCCGGCTGGTGTCTACATGGACACTGCCTTCATCAAAAACGGCTCGATCACCAATGCGCTGATCGGTGACGCGGTAATTGATGATGCGAAGATCTCAAACCTGTCGGCAGCAAAAATTACGGCGGGAACAATCTCCACATCACGCCTAAACATCGATGGCGCTACTCTGACAGCAGACCCCGTTACAGGTGCTCTGCGTGTAGATGAGATAAATGCGAACCAAATTACCGCTGGCAGCATTAGTGCGACAGTCATGTCTGCCACTGACATTTACGCCAACAACCTGCTGGGTGATGTAAACGTTATTCAGTCGTTTAGGGACACTCAAGTACAGCAGTTTGCAGGTGGCGCTAACACGGGCACCTATGGTGGTGACCTGACGTTCCTCGAGGCGACCTTGGCGGCAAGCACCCACACGGGCACGGGGCATATCCCTTACGCTCAGGCTAGTGGCTGGTTTAACTCCACAAGCAGCAAGACTTATCGCATCCAGATGTGGATGAAAGACAACTCGACCGCACTAACCACGATTGGCACACCCGTTACGGTACAGACCGGGGGCTTCAAAAGCTCTGCGTTTATTGAGTTTAGCGGCGATGTGCGAACCCTTGTGCCTCAGGGCAACACATTGGTGAGTGGAACCAATACGACAACGGTTAGTAGCGCCTTCTATACAGCCTCTACCAGCCGGACGAGGGTTTACGTGGCAAGTGCAGTCGGCTTTTCAACGAGCGCCAGCGTCAGCACCCGGTCATCAGGGGCTTACCAGCTCGTTGGAGAGACTCGATTCAAGGCAAGTACAAACCTATACATGCCGTTCTCAATATCGGGTACACGAGGCATTGCGACCACCGGAACAATCGACATGAAGCTGGTGATGACGCGCTTCGGGTCAAGTGGTGTCACAGCCCCAGATACGGGCAGCTCAGTGGATTCGATAGGCGAAGTAAGCGGCATGATTATAGGCATGCGTTAATAGAGATTTTATGGCAAAAAAGGTACACTTGTGGCTCTAGAATTTGTTGACATTCGAAAAGTTTGGGATGTCATTCGACCGGGCTTAGAACTAATCCATTCTGAGAATAACCCGGACTGGAGAATCGAGGATGTTTACGCCGCGTGTGTAAACCAGCGCTCGTTTCTTCTCATGGATTCCGCACGGACCGCCTCAGGCTTCATCGTTCTTCAGACGAAGTCTCACCCTTTCAGGGACAGCAAGATAATGCTGATCTGGATCGCCTACGATCCTGTCCCCGGAAGCTTGATGACTTATGCCGACGAGCTGGAAGCCTTAGCCCTGAACACAGGGGGGCACTCAGAAATAGAGTTTTTAACGCCTCATCGTGGGCTATGGGATCTGGGACAGCAGTACGGATACCGACTTCGATGGGCGACTTTGACAAAGAAGCTTGAGGGCGAGAAATGGGCGGCGGCGATACCCGAGTCAGGGAACCAGAATCACAAGCAGCGTTAGCTGAGCAAGCGGCGATTATGTACAACAACTACAGGAGAGACTTTCTCCCTGTAGAGATGGGCTTTTTAGACAGCGTTGATCGTACATTCGAAGATCAGGCATATGCTGATGCCGGCGGCAGGGCTTCTACCCAGATTGCGGGGCTGTATGAGCAGCAAATGCCCGAGTTCAAGCGATCTTTAAATAACGCCGGTTTCGATCCCAGTTCAGGAATGTATCAAGGTCGATCCAAGGCTTTGGAGGCAGCTCAGTTCCGGGGCATGGGCACAGGCGCAGCAGACGCCATGATGTCAAACACTGATCAGGGAATCGCAGGACTCACAAACTTTGTTCGCGGTGGTCAGAACCTCGAAACGCAAGCCATGCAAGGAAACATTGACCTAGCTCAAAACCAACTAAGTAGAGCTGGCAACATCGCTCGCCGTGACTTCGCTTCTGCAAGCGGGACTGCCGGTGCTCTAGGAACCGGAGTAGGAATGGCTGCTGCCTATGGGCTTGGAGGTCGTTACTCATGAATTTTGATGCCTATATGTCGATGCTTAACCCAGAAATGCAAGCACAGGTTGGCTCCTACTATGGTCGCGGCGGTTACGGCGGACCGTTTGGTGGCTCAACTCAAAACTACGGTAACGGGTTCATTAACCCATATCGATATAGCGGGCTGAGTGTAAAGGAGTCTCCAGGTGACAAGCTTTATGCGGACATCATCCGTCAATCTACCCGGGACTATGAAGAGTTTTATGCGCCACAAGAGCGCCGGCTTCTCGGGATGATCACCAGCACTGGAACAACCTTCCTGCCTGAAGAGTTGGAACGCACTCGAGGTGCGATATTGGGTGCGGCAGAGAATGTTCAGGGAACTAGTGACCGAAATGCAGCAAGACTGGGCATTCGCAACACCGCGATGGATCAAAACAACATCACCTCGACGCTTGTTGGCGGTGCCAATGAGACCCGAATGCGCGACGTTGATCGACGACTGCAGATGATTACGGGCGGGCTATCCGGCGTGTCGGGCAAGGCAAGGAGTATCGGCTAATGAGTGGATTAATTAGTTCAGGTCACGCAAAACGCGGTATCGCGATGAAAGGCTTTGCAAAAGTTGCAGAGCTAGACACTCAGCGAGCGAACATGCAGGACCAGCTTGATGCCGCAAAAGACCAGCAAGAAAAAGCCCTGCTCGGAACCGGTGCCGGCATAGGAGCGCAGTACGGAATTAGCAAGGCAATTGCTGCTAAGGGTGCTACGGCGGCAGGAAGCATGTCTCCGGCGATAGCAGCGCCTGTGACTAAGACGACTGCAGCTCTTGGCAGTGCTGTACCGGGAGTCAATACAGCAGCTACCGGTAAGGCTGGCTTGGCGTTAGCAAAAGCCGTTCCCGGAGCACCGGCTGCGGCGGGTGGAGGTCTTGCTGCCGGCGGTACCGGAGCAGCGGCAGCTAGCTCAAGTGCGGCAGCGGGAACCGGCGCAGCTGCGGCAGGATCGACTGTTGCTGGTACTGCAGGAGCTGGTTCAGCGGCGTCTGGCGC
>Ga0208645_1001242_pt1 | contig 23026 bp, 39 predicted proteins | sample VirMetDEL_Sep_01_FD_184519 | JGI IMG/M metagenome (GOLD analysis project Ga0208645, IMG submission 184519) | Aqueous microbial communities from the Delaware River and Bay under freshwater to marine salinity gradient to study organic matter... | ecosystem: Environmental > Aquatic > Marine >... | reverse complement strand
TGATGCCATAAATTTTGTTCTCCTATGCCGCTTTAGTTGTATCTACATCTGTATATGAGGTATTTGATCCTAAGTCAACATTTCCATAGTGTAGAATTCCAAATTGTGTACCTATATTAGCAGTTATCTCAAATCCAGTCAATCCAAGAACTATGTCTGGTGTAGTTACATCAGAAGCATTTAATGTTCCTGTAGCTAGTAAACTATCTGTAATAGTAACACCCGTGTTGTTACTAGGTGTTATAGCTCCTACTGAACCAGTGGCCAATAAGCTTGTTGTTATAGGGACAATTATAGTAGTAGCATCAATAAGATTTCCTACTCTACCTGTTATCTCTAAACTATCTAATAAAACATTAATATTATCTTTTGGTGCAAGTGTGCCTAAACTTGCAGTCATAGAAAATGCTGTTAATCCTATTTGAATATCAGCACCATCTAAAATAGTTGGTGTACCTAAAGAACCTGTTGTTAATAAACTTTCAGATAATACTAAATTGTTATCAAAGAAAGGATCTAAAGCTGCTAAACTTCCTGTTATTTCAAATCCAGATAAGACTATTTCTTGTTTAGTTTCTGCTGTTAAAGTTCCAAGTGACATTGTCATTGGAAAAGCTGGAAGTGTTTCTTTTCCTGCATCTACACTACCCCAACCGTTTTCTCCCCAATCTAAAGTACCCCAACCAGGAAAAACTGTAAATTCTAAATCAGTATCAAGTGTACCCGTTATTTGTAAACCTGTTAATGTAACTGTTTCATCTCCTTGAGCAGCCCAATTACCTTGACCCCAATTCATTGCACCCCATGAAGTTTGAGTAAGGTCTATAATTCCACCCATACCAATACCATGCACCCAGCATGCAAAATAAAAATCAATGGTGTCAGGAGCAGTTTGTGTAATTTCTATCCATCTTGTACTAGCTGCATTAAACGAAGTCGTGTTCATGTAAGTAGCTTCACTAACTGCACCATCTAAATAATAATCTACATTATTTGTAATAATGCCGGCTCTCATTGTAGAGGTACTTAAACTATCTGAATTTGTAAAAAGTGCAGGATGATTATCGTTAGTTGCATTAGATTGATCTAATCTAATAGTAGCACCTGCTACCCACGGTAATTTATAATTAGTTGAACTTGGGTCAGTAGTGGGTTGTGCACCATTAATAAAATAAACATTACCAGTACCACCTGCTCTAAATGTAGTTCCTGTTCCGACTGTAACTGTGAAAGTTGTGTCAGCCATAGGGTTTAACTCCCTATGATGTTAATCTGATGATTGCAGATGTTGCGTTGTTAGTTGGAAACTCAATAGAAAAAGTTCCGTTAGAAACTGTTTTGTTTCCACCAAAAGATACTACAGCTACTGCTTTATTAGAAACGGATGAATTATAAATCACACATCCTGCTGTTGTAAAAGTTGCTGAAGTCCAGGCATTACTGTTTGCTACTGATAAATCTGCAAAAGAAGTAAATGATGTTACTGTCGTAGTACCAACACCTGATAAAGTTAAAGTTCTGCCACCTGCTGTGTAAGCAGTGTTTGAAGCTCCACCATCAGTTTGACTTTGACTAACTTCATTTGTTGAAGTTGGAACAGCGTTAGCTGAAGTAGGTGCTGCATAAGCAGTTGTAGTTGTACCTAAAGATGCTGAAGTTGTAAACAAAGCTAATTTAAAAGTGTTTCCACCTGCTGCGAAATCATGTTCGCCGCCAAGTAATTCTGCTTTAAAACTGTTTGGAAGTGCTGATGTTATTGCCATAATTTTTTATCTCCTAATTCCTTTTACTTTGAAGGGGAAGGCGAGTCAATATATAATCTGATAGTTCCATCATCATAATCATCTCTTCTTCTTCTTCCAACTTGCTCAATTGCAAACTGTTGTAACTCTTGTTTATATCTGTTTTCGTAATATGTCAACATATCCATTGGACCTTTTAAAAATCCAAATGCCTCTACTAAACAAGCATATAATAGTCCATTAGGGAAATTAACGCTTAAATAGTTAGATGTAACGGTAGAAGACAAACCAGGTGGTCTTCTTACAAAATTAACTTGAAAAGTATATGTTTTATCTGGACATGGTGCAAACATAATAGTTCCTGAACTACTATCAGTATTACCTGTCATCGTAGTATCTCCTCCAAACATAGCATAATATTTAGGTAAACCTCTTCCAGTAGTTGCACTATTTCCTTGGTCTGCAAACTTATTAAATTCATTTAAAAATGTAACATCTCTTTTTTCTAAATATACTTGAGTATCTGGTGTAGTATCATCCTCAGTAATTTGAATTGATCTAACAGCTAAACAACCAGCTGGAGCATTAATGTATTGTTGTCCAATAACTAATGAACCTACCATAGAAGCTCTATCTGAATCTGTGTTTAAATCTCTCATTACTCTTAAACAAGCATTTCCAATAAATTGATCTGTAACCGTTGCAGTAAAAACAGAAGTATCAACTTCACAGTAATTTTGAATTGCTGAAGTTAAAGTTGCGTATGTGAATCCGTCGTTTACAAATGCCATTATTGTGGTCCTATCGCTTTTAATGTTACTGGTCCTGAAGATGTATTATATCCTCCTCCACTAATTTGTCCAGTAATTGCTGTTCCAGCAGTCGTTACATTATAATTATTCAAAGGATCAGAAAGACATCTTGCAGTAGCTCCAGCATTATGTGCTGCAGCGGTGCTTGAAAAAGTCCCTCTTACAACCCCTTCTAATTCATTTGTAGAACTAATCCCAGTATAAACCAAAATTTCCGTACCCATTTTAATTGCATTAATAGGTGTACCTCCAGAAAAAAAATTTACACTTCCTGGTGTACGAGGACTTTCTACTCCAAATCCAGTTGCACTAGTTAAAATAATTCCAGTTGTTTGCGTTGCATCAATGGTAGTAGTAATAGTTGTAGTTGTTGAAATACGTTTACCTGGAATAATAGTAAAGCCATTAAGATCACAAATTTGAGCTCCAGTTATACCATCTATATTAGCAATATTATTAAAAGCACCTGCAATACCAGAAGGCCCTCTAAATTTTACAAAACTTCCATACTGTCTTCCATGGTTTTCTTCAAAAATATTTATAATACCACTACCAGCTGATAATGTACTAATAGGGTTAAAACTTAAAAATCTTAAACTATCTGGTGAATCTTGTTGAGGTCTTGTAGTAGGTAAAGCTGTTGGATCTGCGGCACTTGGTTTTGGATCTAGTTGAGGTTGTTTACTTTCAAATTCTGAATAATGTACAAATAAACCATTCCACTGAGTAACCATTTCATTCCAGGGGAATGCTTGACCACTAATGTCTGATATTGCTAATGCGTATTTTCCTTGAGCATATCTTGCCATAATTAAACGCTAGGATAGTAGGTTTTCGGTGTAATGTACGTACTTGTTTCCGAACCATCCGCTGCCTCCGCTCTTAGTAATTCATCTTCATATAACAATTTTAAATTTTGTGTTCTTTCAGGTGCATATTTTAAACTTAAATAATATGCTAATCCAGCACACATACATGGCATATAGTAATAAGGAATATCAACACCATTAGTGTAGTTTCCAACATCTTCTATTCTACTCATGTAATAAAATTGAATTTGATCTCCTGCCTGACTTGCACTGGGAGTTGTATATAAAGTTATGGATACTCTATCTATAAATCGTTGAACCCAATATTGAGAAGGTTGTCCTTGAGCTAATTTATTAGACAACGAAGAATAAGTAGATCTAGATATTTTAGTTAAAGGTGAATCAGATTGACTTGTTGTACCGGCATTATTTCTATAAGACGCTTCAAACACATCATCAATACCATAAATTGCTGCTCCTGCAGCATCTAACAAAGTAGAAGTACCATCAGTGTCTGAACGATAACCAATGTATTCGTTTGTACCTGCAACTAATGTAGCGTATCCATCAGCAATTTGCCAAAGATGTATTCCTCTATTAGCCCATTCTTGAAAAAGTAAATTTAAAGATCTTCTAGCAGTTTTTAACTGGTAACCAGCAACTCCTCTTAGTCCACATCTTTCATAACCTTCTTCGATAATTTCGTCGATAGAAAAGTTTTTTCCAAAAACTGTAGTTCCTGAAGTTGTATTTGCCATGTAATCCTAACCGTCAAAGAAGAATGTTGCTGAACCTAAACCTGTTACGTCTGTGTATGCTCCATTTGAAAACAAGATACCATTATCTGGAATATACGGATCTGTTTGATTAGTTACTCCACCAGGAATTCCAAGCTGTAATCCAATTACTCCTGTAATAGATGAATCTCTAACAATTAAACTAACTGCATTTGTTGAAGAATGCACATGCATTCCTCTTAATCTTGTTCTACCAGAAAAAATTGGTCCTGACGCAGAAGCATTAGTTCCTATAGATAAACTTGTAGCAGTTGTTGGTTTTGAAATTTGTGTGACTGAAGTAAATACTTGTGTTGTGTCATTGTTTGCACTTCCACCGGGTCCTGTGTGTGTAGCTGTAACAGGTAAACCATTTTCATCGGTACCTGTAATTGTAAAAACAATTGCGTTAGTTGTAGCACTACCTGATGTAAATTTTAATGTAGTTGCAACATTACTCCAATTATCAAACCCTGCTGCCGTAGCTGCTAAAACAATATCTGTAGTCCCCGTAGTTGTTTGGTTGGCGGCTACATTCGTTGTACTAGCACCTAAAGGTGCCATGAATTTTGCTTTTACTGCTGTTACATTACTCATAATTTTTTTCTCCTAATTTATTACTAGAGCCCCGAAGGGCTCTAGTTAAATTTTATTAGTTAGTTGGCGCGTAAGTAATGCCTCTGTCTTGTGATGCCATAAAGTAATCACTAGTTAGAGTATTAGTTACTGCTGCTGTTAAAATCATATCCCAAGTCAATCCCATTCTTGCAGCTGCAGTTGCAGTTGGTGGAAAGGTATCATAAGCTACTGCTGCTTGTGATTGAGTTCCTGCTACAAATTGAGAACTAGATACACCATTTGCTGTTCTAGAAGAACAAGAAGCGTAAAGTCTTCTGTTAATGTAATAATTAACTGAACTTGATTTTACTTGTCCGTTAGCTGCTGTTGCTGGTGAGTTTACTAATTCAAAACCTAAAGTAACAAAAGTGTTTGCCGCCATTGTTCCTAATGTAACTAAGTTTGGATCAGTAGGAGTAAGTTGTAATTCAGCACCATTTGGTCCTTTAATACAAGCTGTTAATTGAGCAGCTCCTGCTAAACTTTTAAAACCAACAAGGTTTGTAACTGCTGCACCAAAAGTACTACCTGCTGCCGCACCTTCTTCAGCTAATCCCCAAAAAGTATTGGGAGCGCCTGCGTGAACGCCAGTTGTTATAGTTCCTGTTAATTTTGTTCTACATTCAAAGTATAATCTATTGCCTCTTGATGCTGGAGTAGCGAAGTTCATGTTACCTTGAATTAAAGTTCCATCATTTATTGCACCTACTGGTACAGTAGAAACTTCTCCATTTAAACTACCATCATTACCTAATGTAGCTAATGTAGTTGGACTGTTAACTGCTGCTATTACAGACCAAAAGTTTCCTGCTGCAGCTCCTGCATTGAAGACATGATCTAAAAAATCGTCCATGTAATAAACTTGATCCGGCCAATTTCCAATATTTAAATTTTGAAGTGCCGGTGTTGCGCTTGAGAATTTTACTGCGCCTTTAAAGTGTGTTCCTGCCATTTTATTTTTCCTTTGTTTCCCAGTGTTAAATTGGTATTGCAGTCTCTGGGTGCGTACTACTACACAAGCCTGAATACCTATAATAAAAAATTATTATATGTAGTGTGTAATTTATATCTTAGTTTTAAGTAGAGTGCAAGAGAGCCCTAGGTATTTATGCATTTCAGCGATGTAGCTTTTGATTAAGTAGCTACAGAAACTTGTGGAGCAGCGCCTTCGACAGAATTCTGTCTATGTGCAATGGCAGCTTCTTCAAGCTTGATCTCAGTGATAACTTGTTTAACTTTGTCATCAATTCTGACCATTTCAAGAGTATATCTATTATTGTCAATATGCTCCTGTTCCCACTTCAACTCCAAGGACCTTTTTTGTTTGTATAGGTCTTGTATCATCTATAACCTCCTCAAAAGTTATTCGATTAATTACAGGGTTATATAATTCCCCCATATGTTCCCAGATAATACTTTTTTCTCCGAGTTTGTCAAGGATTGACTGTTCAAGAGAAATAGGGTCATCTTCAGCTAAAACTTTAAATTTAGCATGATGATCATACGCCCATATATTTACTAGGAAATTTTTCATTTACACCTTTATAATTAAAAAAAGGGCCGTTTTTAGGCGGCCCCTTAATATTCTATTTATTAGTTACCTTCAACTCCGAAAATACCTCTATAGTCAGATACACCGAAAGAATATCTTTCTCTCGCTTTGTATCTTACGTTTCCTGTTGAGAAATCACCTTCCATTTTAGTTTGGATAGGTAGTCTTTCAAAGTACTTCATACCATTTGGTACATCAGTGATGATGTAGAAAGAATCAATGTCTGTTAGGTAGTGGTTTACTCTGTAACCTTCAGGTACCATCCCCATGTTTTTAAGTGCATTGATGTCATTGTCTGCAGTACCAGTTCTACCTTGAGATTTTAATAGTCTCTCAGCGTTGAATTGGTTTTCAGAAGGAACAATCATTTTCATTCCTCTAGCTGCAATCTTTAACCCTCTTTCATCAGTCATTCCAGCGATGTCTATCATAGACTGCTCTAATGATGTTTCATTAAGGTCTGCTTGTGTTGCTAGTGTGTTAGACACAGTTCCAGCAATAGTCGGGTGCGCAGTGCTAAATAAATTAACATTGTCACCTGATTGGAATGCATTTGCTGCTGCAATTCCAGGTAGACCTTGGTTTAACGGTGTAGCAGCTTTAATCTGCTTTGCGTTAGCCATAGATCTTGCTAGTGCTTTTGTGTATCTAGACGCAAGTCTATCATACAAGTTATCTTCCATAGCTTCTTCAGTTAAAGCAAATGCAAGTGCCACAGTTTCATTTGTGTATCTTGCAGTATATGTTTCTTGTGCGTTGTCGAATGCAACTGCAGAACCCTCAGGTTTTACATAAGCATTGGCAAAGCCAGATAACATTACTTCTTCTTCAAACGCTCTGTCTGATGTTTCCTTCGCATAAATTTCTTCATGCTCAGAATCGTATCTTTTATACTCAAGGCCGAACAAGGCGTTTAAACCTGGCTCAAGCTCTTTTACGAGTTGTTGTCGTGATATAGCCATAATTTATACTCCTTATATCCCAGCTACGCCAGAGCCTAGTAAATGAGTATTAATCATTACTCTAAAATTCACATTCGCTGTTGCGTAATCTGAATTTTCAGGGTCTCTTGACTTGCCGATTATTTTTAGTTGTTGAACAGTTTGAGCGATCGAACCTTGATCTAACTCCATAGCTGATACTCCGTTTATTGCTGTACCAGTTCCCATTGAAACAACGTCTGCTGTCGAAAAAATGTCCGCTTGTGACATAGCCGCTGCCGCTGCGTTTGATTGAATCTCAAACATTTGGTAGGGGTTGTCATATACGAACGCTTCGATTTCACCGCCATTAGCAGGTGTAATTGCACCTGGGTACTGATTTCTAAACGTAGGTTTTTGTGTTGTTGGGTCATCGTAGAAACATCCCCAGAATGCGCCGAGATTAGAAGTATTACCTGCTGTAGTAATATCTATGTAACCTGCTGCTACTCCTATAACTAAATCACCTTGGAAGATCGTTGAAGCGTCTCCAGGTAAAATGTTATATTGAGTCATCCCAGTGGAATCATCTTGCTGACCGACACTTTTTAACGGTCTAAGACCGAAAGCTGCATCTTGATTAGCCATATTATTTATCCTCTGTTTGTAACTATTTCTAGTTACGATTAATGTAAATTCGTTGGGTCGTAATTGTTAAAAAACTTTTACTTACCACCGAAAGATTTGCTAGAGCGACTATCATAACTGATAGGCATGCTCGGGTGCTGATCCCTCAGTAGATCGTTTTTAACTCCTTCAACTCTTTCCTTAGCTTTATCTGAATAAAACTTGGCTCGAGCTTCTGCGATCTCGTTAGGTATTCTGGCCAGCAACAGACCTCCAACTCCGATGATTCCCTTGTATTTGCCGTCTCCCACAATTGGAAAACTGGTACCTTCGTATTCGTCGGCTCTAACTAACTCATATCCTGATCTTAATTTACCAGCAATATTTTTAGTGTCGTCGAATCCTAGGCTTTCAGCTCTTATCCATCTGTGTCGGAATCCATCCGGCGGCGCTGGGGCATCTAAAGCATTCGGTTCTTTCCACTCAACAGGACGCTTGGTAGCTTCTCTGCTGTCGGATGCACGGGAGTCTCTTACTACTTCTTCTGTAACCTCCGTTTTAATTTCTTCAGTTACGTTAGTTTCATTTTTTTTCATATGCGATTACTCCTCTATGTTTAATTGTTTAGCATATTCTTCAAGTGGCACATTCAGTTTTCTAGCAATTGCTACCTGTGATGATGTGAGTTGCACAGTTCTGCGACCAGCTTTATTTACCCCTCGCGTAGCCGAAGCTACAGTTTGAGTTGGCTTAGTCGTATTTGTAGTATTATTACCAAATTTGTGGGGAAATTCAAGTTTTATTCTTTTATCTAACTCGACATAATAATCCTCACTCTGTGGGTCAAATCCTTCTTCTTCCACCAATTTTTTGTGCATATCAAACGCTGTGTAGGTCATGGCGTTATCTTTGCCAAACCATGCATTTTGTTCTGCCCATTCTGTTGCTCTCGCATCAGGTTTTGGTGCTTGATCTTGTTGAATATTAAGTGGTTGTTTTAATACTTCACCTACCTGTTTTTTTTCTCTAGCAGTATTTTGTACCTTCATTTCTGCTAGTCTTGCTTCTTCATAACCAAGTTTAGCAATTTCTTTTTGTGCATTAACTTCAGCTGTGATATCGCCATCTTCTCTAGCTTTTCCTAATTTAGCTTGAGCAGACTCTAAAGAAGAAACAATTCTATTTTCCATTTCTGAAACATATCCTGTATCTAATTTAGATAATCTTTCTTTAAGAGTTTTTTGTTCGGTTAAAACAGAACGCGCATACTTAGTAGCTTCCTGTTCTCTTCTCTCAGACTCACGCATACGTTTAGTAAGTTTAGCGATTCTTTTCTTAACTCCATCACTATAGTCTTCAAGTTCTTTTTCTTTATCATTTACTGTTTTTGTTTCTGTAATAAGTTCTGCAGGTTTTTCTTCTGGAGCTGGTGTTTCTTTAATAGTAACCTCTCCTTCAGGTTTTGCTGCAGGAACATCAACTGGTTGTTGTCCTTCTTTTACAGTTTCTTCTGGTAATGTGACTTCGGCTCCAGGACCGTCTGTTGGTAAGTCTATGATCTTATCGTTTTTGTCCTCTGGCATAGTTTCTCCTATTGGTTAGTATTGATGCAAGATATCCGTTGGATCCTTGACTGTTGCTAAAATTTCGTCGTCATTTAGCAGACGTACTTCACCACCTTCAATTTGAATTCTTGACCCAGAATAACGTGCAAAGACTACCCAGTCTCCTAACTTGCACCAAGGTCCAGATTTCTCAAATCTTTTTCCTGTGTAACTTTCAGGTCCCATTGCTAAAACATTTCCAACTTGAGAACCTACTTGTTGTTTTTCTAAAGTAGACTCATTCATAATAAGTCCACCTTTAGTTTTTTCATCCATTTTAAATGGTAAAACTAAAATTCTCCAACCTGTTGGTTGAGGAAGTAAAGACTTTACATCTTTTTCTTTTTTTGGTTCTGATTTTTTTACACCAACAAGTGGTGTATTTGTTAACTCAATTTTTGGGCTTGAGTTTGTGGATATTGTCGTCTTCGTCATTGTTTTGCTCCTTGTCTTTTAGCAGGTTAGAGATTTCCTGTAAAACTAGTTGATATGCTTTTAGTTGTCCTACCATATACTGATATTTGTCCCAATTGTCAACTTGACCATTTATCAATACGTTTGAGATACCATCTTGAGTATCTTTAACTTGTTTTTGTAACTTAAATAGTAAATTAATGCCGTCCATTATTTATCCTTTCTTAACTGGTATACCACCACTTGGGTAACCAAATTTATTACTTCCCATAACTGGGGAATATCCTGCTGCATTCGATAGGCCACCGTCAGCCATTTTTTTAGGCACACAATTAGGTACCATTTTTTTGCCTTTCTTTTTCATGCCTTTTTTTTCGTAACCATCCCAACAAGCCATTATTTTTTTCCTCCAGCTCCTAAAGGTTTACCGATTAAACCCCCCTTTTTTTTAGCTTCTTCTCTCATTTCTGCTAGGACATATAATATAGCTGATTGTAACGACATATCAGCACCTATTTCTTTTACCCGTCTTTCAATTTCTTTTTTATCTTCTGCACTTTTATTTTTTGTGTAGCTATCTAGTAAACCAGCCATTATCTTCTAAACCCTTTAGTAGCTAGTTTAGGGAAACCTTTGATCAATCCTCCAGAAGCTTTTTCTTCTACTTTTTTCTTTTTTTGAATATACTTAGATTCACCTTCAGTTTTATCTTTTTTAGTAATCCATTCTTTTTTTTCGTCAGCTAATTCTTTTTTTACTTTTTTAGTAATCCAGGAATTTTTTTTTTCATTTGTTTTATCTTTTTTTTGAATCCATTTATTTTCAACTTCTTTTTTAATTTCTGGTTCTATTTCTTTTTTTTTAGTAATCCAATCAGACATTATTTTTTACCTCCATTATTACGAAATATTTGTGTTCCTTTTATACCATAGATGCTCGCAACGACAAGAATCCATAAATTTGTAAACCATGACGGGAGTGCCGCAAAATGCTCAAAAAAAATATTTACTTTGTCCATCGCTGTCGGATCATCTGATACGACTGCCCAGGCCAGGATTGCTATTGGCGCCGAGAGAATTATCAAAACTGCCTCGTCCTTCCAATCTGATTGTCTAGCCTCTAACAATTTTCCTTGGTAAGCTTCCTTACCTTCGGCCATACGAGATGCATGCATAAGCTGTGCATCTGACATAGCTATTTTCGTCTTCTGTTTGTTAGCGTAAATTTTACTTCCAGCAGAAACGGCTAATTTAATTGCCGACAACCACATAGCTTAATACCAAGTTGCTTTAACTGGTTTTTTATCTTTTCTTAAAGCTTTGGTTCCTCTAACATTTACTGTTTGAGATTCTGTAGGGTTTGTAGTTTCAATTACAACACCACCTGTAGCACAACCGTCTTTTGTAACTCCTGGTCCTACAGTAACTTTTGGTTCTTTAACAAAACCAGATCCTATTTGCCAATTTTTCATTATGCTAGTCCTCCCCCTCTAAAAGCTTTACCAAGTCCTCTTGAGGACATTCCACCACCTTTTAAACTTTTAACAATTCTTTTCTTTTCGTCTTTTAAATTTCTTTTACCTTTTTTAGTAAAAGCTTTTTCTGAATCAACTCTTCCAAGTTCTTCCAGTTTATTCATTCTTGATGAATTCATTATTCTGCTCCTCTAGATTCGTCTCTTCTATCTTTATAGCTTTGAGTCTTTGTAGATTCTTTGCCATCTCTCATTCCTAAAGATTCGTCAAGTCTATCGTTCGCGCCTTGTTTCTTAGATCCACTAGCTTTACTAGAATTAGGGTATCTTTCAATATAAGGTCTATTTCCAAAATCATTTCTCATAATATTTTCTCCTATTGTTTTTTTACTTTAAATAATCCGGCAAGTCCACCACTATTTGCATTAAAAAAGGACTTACGTCTTGCTTGCCTATCTCTAATAAGTCTTAATGTAGCTAAATCAGATAGCGAAGATGTGGGTTCTTCTACTATTACTTTTTCTTCTAAAAACTCTGGAACTACAGGGATAATAGCGTTATTAGATCCATCATTATCTCCACCATTAAATGTCGTTGTTTTAGTAGTGTTATTTTTAGCAGTATTTTTATTTGTAGTATTAAAGCTATTAAACTTATCCACAACAGCTTTACCTATTTCAGTATCTAAAGCTTTTTGAATAGTATCTATTGTAGTATCTATCGTCTTAACATCAATTCCTGTTTTTTTAGATATTTCTTTTTTTGCAGTACTTGTTAAAACATCTTTTACAGTCTCTTTGACTCCTTTAGTTTTAGTTTTTTTTGAAACTAAATTTGCAACGTTAAAAGCTGTTTTTACATTAGAAATTGATTTAGCAACTTTTGTAACTGCAGGATTAATTAACCCCAATGAACCAATAGTTAAAACAATATCTAATAAACCAAATTTTGAAGGATTAAGAGTTTTATCTACATCTTTTATATTTTTATTAATATTTTTAACAGCGCTCTCGTGCCAAGTGTCTTTTCCTTTTTTTCCAAAACCAGTTCTACTAGAAAACAAATCTTTTTTATTATAATCTTGATAAGAAACTGGAGTTGTATACGTATATGTTTCACCCGCTTTTGGTCCTTTTGTAATTGTACCTGTAATAGTTTTATTTCTTGTTTTAGGCGCATTTTTCCATTGGTTCCCTCTTGCTATATCTTGAGGTGTAGGTTCTTCGTCCGATGTTTTAGTTTCAGCTTTTGTAGATGTTTTAGAAGTTCCTGAAGGTGTGTGTGGGTTAGGTCTATCTTTATCGCCACTTCCAGTTTTATCTGAACTTCCATGAGTTCCTCCATAATTATCACTTGGTGGATAAGCAGGGATTCCTTCTTTAGTCATTGTTTTTTGTCCACCTAAATTTTCTAAAGTCTTAGCTTCTCCAGGTGTAATGTAAGCCAACATGTGTGGCTGACCTTTAATATTTTTTGTAGCTTTTCCACCTTTATTCATAAACAAAGTTGTTGCAGATTGGTCGCTTGATAAAAAAGGTTGTTTCTCTGGTGCAGCTGCCATTAAATTAATTCTGTCATCAACCATAACTTCTTCACCGTCATCGGCTTCAACAAATTCCATGTTAGCTTCTTCAGTTCCTAAAATACCTGCTTCACCTGCATCCGATGTAGACATTTCTAAAGTGTATTTTTCTAAGTACTCATCGTGCTTATCATTTAATGCTGCAAGCTCTGGATTTGTTTCGTAAATTTTTTTCCAACCTTCGTATTGTGGATCTGTTCCGTCTGCTTGTTTTTTTCTAAACATAGAAGCAACACCACCTTTATTGTAATCTTCAGAAAATTTTTTAGCTACCTCTGGTTCGTTAGCAAATAAATATCTTCTTTGTTTTTCAGATTTAAATGGCATTAACACTTCCACTTTCTTAATGACTTATTAATTCTTGAATTAGGATCATTAGCTGTTTTAGAAGATGTTAGTTTTTTCTTCATCCCACCCATTCTAGCGCAAAAAGATTTTTTTCTTGATCCGCCTTCTGGTTGTGGTGCTTTTAAATTAGATCCCGGGTTTGCTTTATTATATGAAGCTCTACCTTTAGCATTTAATCCACCGGACTCAGATTTACCTTCCTTACGCTGCCAAGCAGGCGTTCCGCCTCTCTTGAAAGAAGCACGAACCGCTCCCATTCCAAGAGTGGCTCTCATTACGCTTTACCCTTATTTTTTTTACTATTTGGAAACCCTGCTTTCATATTAGCATAAGCTTTAGGTGTAATTGTACTTTTAGCTTTACTTTTTGACGTCCCAGCTTTTTTTTTCGCATTAATGTTCGCGTATAGACTATTTTTTACCATAATTAACTCCTTGGTCCTTTTAATGTACTTACATCAAATCTTTTAGTTGCATCAGCTTTTGCTTTTGCTTGATTAGACATTTTTTGTTTAGTTAGTGAAGTTTCAGCTCTAAGTTCAGCTAAATCTTCGGTTTGATCCATTTTTTCTTGTTGATAGCTTTGGTTCATCATAGCTTTCATCTTATCTAGATTCAACCTTGCATCGTCTTCTTTTTGTTTTCTTAAATTGTCTTGAGCTTTAATATCCAGTTCTCTTGCTCTTAATTTAGCAATTGGATCATTACCTAAATCGCCCATTATTTTATTTTGTTCTTTAACAAACTCTTCAGTCATCTCAGAAATTAAAACAGCTTTTCTAGATTCAATTTCCATAACTAATCTATCCATTTCTTGTTTAAGTTCTGGATTTTGTTGTGCTTCAGGATTTTGCATCATTTGCTGTAATTGGCCTACTTGCATTATTTTTTCTTGCATCTCCATTTGTACCTGTTCATCAGCCATTAATGAAATATGTTCAAAAATATTTTTTTCTAATGAACCCATAATAACAGGACTATTTTGTGCCATAGTTGTAGACATAAAAGAAAGATGAGCTGCAATGTGAGCTTGATGATCTTGTCCTGTAAAAGCTTCAAAAGGAGTACCCGCTAAAGCATCGATATGTTCTAGAGCTGGATTCTTAGGAGCCGGCTCTGGCGGTGGTGGTAATATTTGATCAATATTTTTAACACCAATCGCTTGATACATATCTTTGTAAGCTGCATATAAATCGTGCATTTCTGGATTAGATTGAGCTAATTGTAATTCTGTTTGAGCAATAGAAACTCTTTGAGTTGATGAAAATATATTTGGATCAGCAACTGGTAAAACATCTATTCTGTCGTCAAAGTCAGCTTGTTTAATTTGTTTGTCCGCACCTACTACTTCATATGGATAAACCGCGGGAAGGTAAGTTGAAAAAACATCCGACAATAAAGTAAACTCATTTTTCATAGAAGCATACAATCTTTTGTGGATCGCTGACATGACTCTTGAACCACGTTCTAAAAGAGCTACAGTTGTTCCAACAGCCGCCTGCTGGTTCCCGTCGCCAACTTGCATGTCAGCAATTGACGCGAATCTCTGTCCAGCCTGAACACAAATACCCATCAACTGTAATAATGTTGCAGAAGGTTCCTTGTAAGGCAAAGTCATAAAAGCATCTCTTAGATTTCCACCAGGTGCATCGACATCTCGAAACTCACCTGGTTGCAATGATTGAGCATCGTTGTTTACACGAATCCCTCTCATCTTAAATCCTGCTGGTAAATTGGAGAGTGTACCAGCATCAATTAGTTGTCGTAAGGCAGACGTCGCTGCTCTTGTTAAACCACCAATCATATGAATTAATCCAAAACCATAAAAGCCTAAACCCGGTAAAAATTTAAAATGAACAAAATAATCAATTTTTCTTTTTTTCGGATCATCAACTTTATAGTTTCTTCTAATTGATAATACTTTTCTAGAACCACTGTCTACTGTTATGATGTAAGGAACTTTAATTCCTGTAGGCATTCCATCAGGTGCTCTATCTTCAAAGCCTTCAAGATCTAAATCAGTATGAACTTCAATCAACGTATACATTTTATTGTTTTTTTGTTGACCGTTCATTTCGGTACCTTCTAGTTCTCGTTCTTTTTTCTTAACTTCAGTTTCTTCTGCATAAGGTGCAAAAATTTCTATGTCTCTATAGAAACCTGCAACTTGTTGTTTACGTAAATCATTTTCTGAAATTTTTATTGTATGACAAATTGCTTCAGCATCTTCTAATGAAGTTGCGGTGTAAGGCACTACTAAATCATCAGCAGGGACAAATTTAGAAACTGCTCTTCCTAACAAGTCATCGTAATAAACTTTTTTAAACGTCGAACCAGCTAATGGCAGATAAAATAACATCTGATCAAACTCAGGTTCATACTCTTTCATAACGTTCATAATTTCATAATTCATGAAATCTCTAACCCGTTGTGACTGAGCTTCTTTTTCTGGAGTTGAGGCTCCTAGAATTTGAGTTCTAATTGGACCATCGGCTGGTAATAACTCTTTGTAAGCTTGCGCTTGAAATTGTGTAACAGCTTCTGCAAGTACTGGATGCGTTGCACCACTTGCTCCTTGAAACGGTTGTGTACGTTGCTCAAACTGAAAACCTAAAAGATCTAACCCTTTAGAGTATGATCTTTCCCATTCTCTTCTTGATTCTTTGTAATCTGTGTAGTTACCAAAAAGTTCTGAACCTAATGGTTGTAAAATTGAATCTGGTAAAATTGCTGCTAAATTTGAATAATGCTCATTGCCTTGTGAAGGCGCTGCTGCACCTGGATCAAAATCTACATCAACTGAACCATCTGGATTTTCTGTAATCTCTGTATTATCAGGAGAGGGCATAGATTCTTGCATTTCTGCAACAACTTCTGTCTGTTCCTCTTGTGAAGGTATAGTTATATTTTGCCTTACGTTCGGTAAGGATTTATCTACGTCTGCCATTTGTTTTCTCCAATCTTTCTGGTTTATCTTGTTTTTGTTCATTAATCAAGCCTCTAGGCTCCGGGCCCTTTAGCGGAGGTATTTCTTTCCATTTCACGTGTTTCATGTTTTTAACTAATGTTGGGTTTTTCATTATCTTTTTCTAAAATGATTAGCGATACCGCCTTGAGCAAACAAAATATCATCTGTTGTAAAATCAATATCAATTGTTTCTCGATCAAATTCTGGATCTTCAGCGCCACGGCCTCTGTTATCTTTAATATCATTAAGATAATTTGCATAAGCGGCAGCAACTTTAGTACTATTCTCGTTTGGAATATTTTTAGTAGCTTTCGTTCCATAAATTTCTTCAAAAACCATTATTGGGTCCTTACCAGCTGCTAAATCTTTAGATTGTTTTTCTGATAGGTAATCTGAGTTCATAACAATGTAACGAGCCACTCCTTTAGCGTTAGCAAACTCATTATTTTCATTATAATTCATTTTTAAAACAGACTCAGCGTCTAATGCGCTTTTGTCCGTAATTTTTGGTTTAAGTTCTCCTTTAGCAAAGGCCATTTTTTTTGCTTTCTCCGCATCCGCTATTGTTTTTGCAATTTCTATGTTTTGAATTATTTTATCAACCAATGGACTAACAGATTCTGGTTTCTTGACGCTAGGTACTGGCGACTTGGACTCTTTTGTTAGTTTAATAACTTGTGCAGATTTTAATTTAGAAGGATTTTTTGATTTTTCTATGTCTTTTAAGTTTTGTAAAAATTTTTCTTGCTCTTTTGGTTTAGAATTTTTTAAAGTTCGAGCAGTTAACTTAATTTCTTCAATAAATTTTGCTGGAAGCTTACGATTTTTTGCAATCCATAACAAAGCTTCTTGAGATACTGGGTTGTTATACAAACTTTTACCCATTTTTTGAATATTGCCACCAATCCCTAAAATATCTTTAGGTTTAATTCCTAGTCTTGCTAGAATTTTATAAATTTCTATTAAAACTTTCATTAATAATATGTTTTGTTAACTGTTGGCATAATTTGATCCTTATAATCTTCAGGGTGACCTAAAAAACCACCTTGTCTAAATCTCATTACTGCTTGAGTTGTACTATCGACTAAGTCATCATTATCACCAAAAGGAAAAGCAGCACATTCCTCTATGACTTCTTGCGCAAACTGTAAATGTGTAGGCGCCCACACTTGTCCACTCTCAAAAATGGGAGCAACGGAGTTTACTCTAGAGTGTTTATCATTACCTCTTGAAGGTGTAAAGTTAATTACAGGGATTCCCATGGCTCTAAGCTCATAGGTTAATGGTAATCCTGATGCCTTAGCTTCAATTAAAACTGTTTCTGGATCCCAGTACTTATATAATTTTAAAGCTTCACGTCTGAGTTCTGGAAATTCAAAACGATCTTTAACTGCATCTAATAAAATTAGTTGTTGAGGACTATCTTCATTCTCACGAAAAATACCCCAGGTCGTAATGGCTGAGTAATCGGCAGTTTCTTTTTTTAAAAATGCAGTATCGTAAGATTGGATAACATGATCACACGCGGGTATGCCTCTATCCTCCGGCCACTTCTTCCACCAGTCCCTTTTAATTAATGCACCTTCTTCAGAAGTTGGATTTTGCATATACTGTGCATTCCATTTTGGAAGGGCAACCGATGCTTTAACATTTAATAATTGTTCTAGTTCCCAGTACTCTGGCCACACCGGTGTATTGTTAGGAAGGATCGCAGGAAACTCAACTACTTCCCACTGATCTGCTTTGGGGTCTGCAGCTTGTGCTGCTTGTAACATGCCTGTTAGATCCTTGGTATTCCATCGAGTCATAACGAGTACAATCATTCCACCTGGTTGAAGACGTTGACGTGGACCTGACGTGTACCATTCATAAGCCCGCTCTAAAGATTTAGCATTCATAGCGTCTTGCTCTGAATGAGGATCATCGATGATAAGTAAGTCCGCACCACGACCGGTTACTGCTCCCTCGACACCAACTGCAAAATACTCGCCCCCTTGTGCTGTCTGCCAGCGACCAGCGGCTTTACTATCTTCTTGTAGTCTCGTTGGAAAAACTTCTTTGTATTCCTCACTGTCCATTAAGTGTTTAGCCTTACGACCAAACCTTACAGCAAGTTCGGCTGTGTGAGTTGCTTGAATTATTTTTAATTTTGGTCTGTTACCGATCATCCAGGCTGGTAGTAGGAAGGATGCAAATTCAGATTTTGTATGTCTGGGTGGCATATTCACAATAAGCCTTTTAGACTTTCCAGATTTTAAATTATTAAATTTTTCTGCAATAATTTTATGATGCTCCCCCTCTATAAAATCAGGCCACATATGTTTTACAAAATCCATAAAATTTTCCTGAATTTTTCTATGCCTTTGTTTTTCGTCTTTCTTAACAACTAGCTTTTTTAACTCTTTCCTAGTTTCAGGGTCTAGGTTCTCAATGTTTAAATTTTTTAAAATATTTTTTATATCAGGCATAATTTTACTTATGGGTGTCAAAATGTTTTTACAGGGTACGTACGCCTAAATCAAACATATTATCCGAGAGTAGTGGGACCCCTTTTGACGTTGTGTGTAATACTTTTTATATATTACAGCTTTTTTCGGATTGGGTCTGGTACCTCTATTAAAATGCCGTGCGCGCGAGCGGGCGCAAAATGCGCTGCAACCTGTGGTTGCATGTGTCCTGTTCCTTGCGCGTGACATATATGTCACATGTGTGTTGCATAATTACAACTACTATATTTAGTGTGGCCCAACCGCTGCAGTCTATACGTTACCGTTAGATAATCACGGCGGGGTTGATATAACTATATAAGATAATCCTATATTAGTCAAGTGCAATAGTGTCGCAGGCCAGATTAGAACCATTCTAAACGTGAATACAACCTGTAGTTGATGCAGTATCTGCATACATTCTATAGTTGCATTGTATAATATATACCGCCATCCCCAGCCACCGTCCAAGTATATAGGATAATCTTACATATGTCAAGAAGTTTATTTCACTTTAATGTAAATAAATATCTTGTTTATATAGGATAATCTTATATACTTTTAATATGACACAAATAAAACAACATGGAGGACACTAATGGAATATGTATTATTAATCGTAATACTAGGGATAATTGCGGCAGGTGTTTGGGTAGCTAAACACAATCAGCAATTTATTGATGAGCAAAATAAAAGAATAAGACAGGACCAAAAATGGAGGGATAACAATGCCGGCTGATTATGGACTGACAATAGATAAGTTAATTGATCATAATAAACTTCAAAATAAAATGATCGCAGGTCAAATAGATGAGCTTACAATTCTTAGAGGTAAGCTCGCAACTGTGGAGCATGACGCCAAGGTTACAAGATATATAAGTTTATCTTTTGCTGGTCTGTTCATGGCTTTTTTAGTGTCCGTAGGATTAACGGCCTAACAAAATTTAAGAATTTGGGCGGGTGCTGAATAGCATATCCCCGCCCGGATGGGTGATACAGTAATCCCGAGTTAAAAAAATAATAGCTGGCAACAGCTTCTAAAACACTAGAATTGTAAGTTGTAAACTTATTGGCCTAACAGTGCCACCTTAGCGGGTTTAAACTGTGGGTTGATAGCAGGACCACAAAAATGCCGGCGGGCCTGCTACTGATCCCTGAGCCTAGTTGCATTGCAATCAGTGGGATTTCCCGCCTAGGCTCTGGGATCAGTGTTGAGAGGCGAGAAGTTTTACTTCAATTGAGCTAAACTCTTTAACTATGAGAATAGGCTGATCAAGGCCCTCTGTTAAAAATTGCCGCCCCTTGCGGGCCGCCTTATAAACTTTGGGCCAATCCTCAAGCGGGCCACAAGCCACAAGCAACGCTTGACAATAGTTATAAGATAATATAGGATACATTTAGAAAGCGAGGAAGTATGAATATAAAAGAAGCAAAAGCAATTACAGGAAGCCTAACACGGACAAGCAAAATGCCGGGCCTGAGTTATAGCCTGCCAGCGTGGGAGTGCAAAACGGGTTCAAAGTTACGTAAGATTAAAAACTCAGTTTGCGCTAGCTGTTATGCACTTAAAGGAAATTATGTTAGATACTCAGCAATTAAAGCGGCTCAGTATGTAAGATTAAAAAGCTTGACCAATCCGCTTTGGGTTGAAGCTATGGTTACACAAATAAAACGGCAAAAGTTTTTTAGGTGGCATGACGCCGGAGACATCCAATCAATGGACCACTTAAACAAAATTTTTGAAGTGTGCAGGTTAACCCCTCAAATTCAACATTGGATGCCCACACGTGAGGCCCAGTTCTTAAGTCAAATTGAGAACCCGACTGAGGATGTCCCACAAAATTTAATAATTCGTATGTCCTCGCATATGATTGACCAAGCGCCCGTTAAATTTTGGCCGTGGACGTCAACGGTAACAAGTAAGGGCGGCGCGAGCTGCCCAGCACCGTCACAAAACAACACCTGCGGAGATTGCCGCGCGTGTTGGAATAGAGGCTCAAGCAATGTAAGTTACGGTAAACACTAACAGGAAGGAAACAATGACAAAAAAAAATAAAGATTTAGAGCGTTTTAAAACTCTCACTCAGTTTAAACAAACACCGCCCGAGGGCTGGACCGAGGAAGCAAAAGCAGGCGCCAAGCAGGCGGCGGCGATTGGTTTAAGTCTCGATGACCTTGACGACAGCGGCGACATGGCTGCTGAGTTTAATGAAATCATGGACCTTAACAGCGATCTATATAAAAAATAAACAAGCGGAGATAATATGAAAAAAATTAATTATAATGATCTGACACATTATTTCTTGCGGCCACACTCAGGGCTACCGCGGTCATATATAGATAGTTGTGAGAAGTTTTTTAGAGAATTAAAAAATTTAAAACTTGCTAGATTGACTGCAGAAAATGTTCAAAAGAAAAAAAACACCAACCACAACCGGAGATAATATGTCAATAATAAGAGATCTAATAGAAATTGAGAAAGTATTTACAAAAAACAAAAAGACGCCCTGCGATATTGCAGCGGCGTTAGAAGAGGAACTTTACTCGGAGAGTAAAGGAGAAGACATCAAGCTCGGAGATATGCACCTCACCCATTACATAAGAAGACAATTAAAAGATGAGCGCGCGGATGATGAGATCATTAAGAAGCTTAATAAAAAAATAAGACATCTAAAAGAATTTATTAGATTGAATATAGAATAATGTGGTTTTTTAAAAACGGCGTCGGCTGGCTTGTTAAACACAATAAAGGCCTCAAGCCACAAGCTAGTCGCAGGTCTCAAGCGCCTATATTCAGGCAACAAGCTACTGTAACTTATTTAAAAATTCGTGACAGGCATCAAGCCCCAAGCAACAAGCCTCTGAGGCATCAAGCCTCAAGCCGCAAGCGTCAAGCTGAAGAATCTTGTCTCCAGAAAACAAATGGTAAGTGCCCTGAGCCAGGGACTTAACCAAGATAAATGAATGCTTAGGATGCCTAACATGGAATGCTAATTGGTGTGCCGACAGCCGAACTTTGTAACGCGATGTAACTGGAGTAACTTTTAATTCAACAGTGAAAAAGATCCCAGAATTATTATACCCCAATAGATCGGGAGTACCAAGTACGCTACTATTTTCCAGTCTAGTCCAACTAATTTTTGATAAACTTTTCTTAACTTCATGCCATAATTTTGTTTCAGGATTCACTAAATAACCACCGTTACAAATTCTTACAGAATGAGTTTTGCTTTCCCCATCTTAGCGACTTCTTCATGTGTATGAATTACTAAACGATGTGATTCTCTAGCACCTAAAATTTTATTTTCAACTAAATTCACACCAGCAATATCAAAATGTTTTCCGTCTGGAGTTCTAACTTGAACTCTAGCGTCTTGGGTTACACTTGCTTTTTGTTTGGGTCCTAAGAACTTATCCAACAAAGGCATTAGATCTCTTCCTTTAAACATTACAGTCCCGCATCTCTCAATCTATTCGTAAGAGTAGCAACATCCATAGCAAGTAATGTGTTGTCTCTTTTTAAATCTTTGACTTGTTGCTCAAGATCTAGAATAGCAGCGCCTGCTTCTCTACATTTCTTTTGCATATATTCTTTTTGTTTCGTTAACATATCGATCTGTTCCTCTAAATCGTTAGGTCCTCTTTTATTAAATATAGCTGCACTAGCTACATTTCTTGCATGAGTTATTGGGCTTAACACGGTTTTAATTGCTTGATTCACATGACTCCTTTCATTTTCGTATGTTTTATCTTCGTCTTTCATTAATTGACTTTATAAGATAATCTAATTATATTGTCAACCATGGAAGTACAGAAGAAAAAAAGAGGCCCATTACCTAAGCTTACTCCAATGCAAGCAAAATTTGCGGAAGCATTAGTATTTTTTGAGGGCCGTAGATATGCCTATGAAGCAGCTGTTGAAGCTGGTTATACCAAAGATAGGGCAAGACAAACAGCATATGAACTGCAGAATCCAAAGTTATATCCAATGGTTGCAAAATATATTGGTGAACTAAGGGATGAACGTAATAAAAAATATGGTGTTTCTTATGGTGGTCATTTAACAGAATTAGGTAGAATTAGAGATGAGGCTATAAAAGCTAGATCATATTCTGCTGCAACAGTAGCTGAAAAAGCTAGGGGTCAGGTTGGTGGATTTTATTATGATCAAAAAATTATACGTACTGGTAAACTCGATGAGCTAAGTGAGGAAGAATTGGATATGAGAATTAAAACAATCAAGGAAGACAACGCTGTGTTATTGGAAGTAGATCCAGAAGAAAAACCAGAAGATAT
>Ga0208645_1001240_pt1 | contig 23042 bp, 32 predicted proteins | sample VirMetDEL_Sep_01_FD_184519 | JGI IMG/M metagenome (GOLD analysis project Ga0208645, IMG submission 184519) | Aqueous microbial communities from the Delaware River and Bay under freshwater to marine salinity gradient to study organic matter... | ecosystem: Environmental > Aquatic > Marine >... | reverse complement strand
ACCGACCGCGCGCATCACACGTCCGAGCCGGTAACGGTCACGACCCCAGGAGGCCCCACCATGCCCGTTGAGCGCAGCGCCGTCGTCACGACCCGCATCACCCCGCACACCCGAGCAGGGCTCGAGGCCGAGGCCAAGCGCACAGGCAGCAGCGTCTCGGGCGTGGCTGCCGCCATCCTCCGCGCCGCAGTCGAGGGCTTCGAGCGCCCCGCCTCCGACCAGCCGACCGGCGACACGGGGGTCGCATGGGACGCCGGCTTCTGATGCCGCTCACCGAGGAGCAGCGCACCGCCATCGCGCTGCTCGCGAACGGGGCGACGCACGCCGACGTCGCCGCGACCCTCGGCACCACGCGCGCCACGGTCGGCAAGTGGCGCACCCGTCCCGACTTCGCTGCCGAGCTCGAGGAGGTGACGCGCCGGGTCGAAGAGTACGCGAGCCATCGCATGCGCGCCCTCGGGGCCGTGGCCCTTCACCAGCTCGCCAAGATGGCGACCGACCCGGCCACACCCGCGAACGCTCGGGTCCGCATCTGCGAGAAGCTGCTCGAGCTCTCCCAGCTCCGACCGGCCGACCGGACGAAGGACATCGCCGACATGGACGAGGGCGATGTCGTCGACCTGGTCGTGCAGCTCGGGCCCCGCATCGTCGAGGAGGCCTCGCGACGGCTGAACGAGGCGAGCGGGTGAAACTGTCCGCCGCCGTCGCCGCGTCGAAGCTCGCCGAGGTCGCATCGGTCCATCCCATGCTGACCTTCCGACCGAGCCCCGCCCTCGCTGACTTCGTCGCCAACGACCACGACAGGCTCGTGCTGGTCAGGGCGGCCAACCGGGTCGGGAAGACGCGCCACGGCACCTACAAGGCGGCTCGGTTCGCCGTCGAGCACCCCGAGAGCCGGGGGCGGTTCGTCGGGCCGACTCGCCGACAGGTGCAGGACGTCGTCGGTCGCTACCTGTCCGAGTTCCTCGGGCCCCATCTGCACCGCTCGAGCTACTACACCCCGGGCAGAGGGTGGAACCAGCCCACCATCAGGCTGCGCAACGGGTCGCTCATCCAGCTCCGCAGCTACGAGGACCATCCGACGGCGCACGCTGGCGACGAGCTCGATTGGGCGCTGCTCGACGAGCCGCCCCCGAGCCACATCCTGATGGAGACCCTAGCCCGCCTGATGAGCCGCCGAGGGCGCTGCTGGTTGACGATGACGCCGGTCGGGCGCCCGGTCGACTGGTTGCGCGAGCTCGTCGAGGCGCAGGGCTCGCCGTGGCGACAGTACGTCGCCGAGTTCAGCTCGGCGAACTGCCCCTGGTACACCGACGAGCAGGTCACGAGCTGGCTCGAGACGATGGAGGCCTCGCCGTGGGAGTACGAGCAGCGCATCGAGGGCGCATGGGATGGCGTCACCCTCGACCGCTTCTTCGCGGGCTTCGGCGAGTCGAACGTCGACCCGGCGGCCATCGGGGCCGGCACGTCGGTCGAGGTGGCGCTCGCCATCGACCATGGCGAAGTCGGCTCGAACACCGTCGCGCTCCTCATCGTGTGGGGCGGTGGCGAGTCGCGCGGGCTGTCGTGGGCACCGCAGGCCGGGCGTCACGTGTGGGTGCTCGACGAGCACGTGAGCGAGGACGGCGACAGCGAGGTGCAACACGCGGCGGGCATCGTGGACATGCTGCGCCGTCACGCTATCCGCCCCGCTGACGTCAAGGTCGCCGTAGGTGATACCAACCGCCGAGGAAACTGGCGCGTCAACGACATGCTCACCGCCGAGGTCGCTCGCCAGCTCAAGCGCCGGACCGCGCCGTTCCGGTTCGTGGCCGCGACGAAAGACAGGTCGTGGGGCCATCGCGTGGTCAACGGGGCCTTCAAGCGGCGCGAGCTCTTCGTGCACCCGCGTTGTGAGTCGACCCTGCGCACGCTGCGGCACTGGAAGGGCGGCAAGACGGGCGAGGATGGCGACCTGTCCCACGCTGCTGACGCGTTACGGTATGGCGTGCTGGGCATCCTCGGCGACCGCCCCTTCTACGCTGGACTCCGATTCTGACCTCGAGGTGACGATGCCCTCCCACTACGGACTACCGCTCACGATTGACATGCACGAGCGCTCTCGCATGCAGGAGAGCGCGCGCCGTCGCCGCCTCCTCGATGGCGTGTGGGAGGCCGACCTGGTCGAGACGATGTCGCAGTACGTCGCCCCCGAGCAGATGGCCGCATGGGGCCGACCCGACCTGACGAAGAATGTGTTCCGCAGCGTCGTCTCGCAGTTGTCGATCCTCTACGACCGCGAGCCCATCATCGAGCACGATGACCCGGTCGCCGCCGAGCGGATGCGCGAGCTCTGCCGGGGCGCCGGTGTCTGGACGCAGGGGCCGCAGCTACAGCGGCTCGTCATCGGGCAGCGCGAGGCGCTGCGTCGGGTGTCCTGGGAAGACGGGGCGCTGCTCGTCCGCCTGGTGCCCGTCGACACCGTCGAGGCCTCGAGCTCCCCGAACACCCCCTCGGTCCCTCACACCGTCATCGAGTATCGGCACCGCGAGCTCGATGGGCAGAAGATCCTGACGCGCGATGTGCTGTCGGTCGAGGGCGGTGTCGGGGTCTATCGCATCGAGAGCGGCGACGGAAAGCGCGACCTCACCTCGATGTTCCTCGGGTCCGACTACAGTGGCGAGGCCTACCCGTACCGGCGCGACGACGGCTCGCCGGTGCTGCCCTACGTGATGACGCACGCCCTCGACAGCGGCGCCCTCTTCGATTCCTACCAGGGCAAAGAGCTCGTCGAAGGGTCGCTTAAAGTGTCGGTGCTCTGGACGTTCTGGTCGCACATCGTGTTCGACTGCTCGCATCCGCAGCGCTACGGGGTCAACGCGCGCCCGGCCGGGCTCGCCGCCGATGCGCGCAGCGACGAGCATGCGACCTTCATAGCTACCGACCCTGCCTCGCTGCTGCTGATGGAGGCGAGCAACCCCGACGCCCCGGTCACCTTGGGGCAGTTCGCCCCGGGTGGCGATCCGGTGGCAGTCGGGCAGGCCATCAGCCACTACTCGGCGACGCTGGCGATGGACTTCGACATGACGCCGGCTGACATTCAGCGAAGCCACGGCGACGCGCGCTCGGGCTACGCGATTCACATCGTGAACGAGGGCAAGCGCCGCGCACAGGTCAAGTATGAGCCGCAGTTCGCTCGGGCCGATGTCGAGCTGCTCGAGGTCATCGCAGCGCTACACAACACGTACAGCGGAGACGCGCCCCTGCCGGAGAGTGGCTACTCGGTGCGCTACCAGGGGCTTCCCTTGTCAGTCGACGAGCGGCGCACCCGCATCAACGAATTCAAGATGCTATTTGAGATCGAGCTAGCGTCGAAGGTGCAGCTCCTCGCCGAGCTCGAGGGCATCACCGAGGACCAGGCCCGAGCTCGGCTCGGCCAGATTCGGCGCGACCGCGTCGAGTTCGGCACCATCTAGACAGGAGAACCCCATGAAGTGCCCGCACTGCAGCGAAGAGGTCGCCGACGTCGTACCGCGCGACCGCATCAACACCAAAAACGCAAAGATCCGCGAGCTCGAGGCGCAGCTCGCCGAGGTCAGCGAGAAGGCCGACGGGCTCGACAAGCTCGCCAAGCGGGCCGCCGAGGCCGAGTCGGCACTGGAAGCGACGCGCGCCGAGTTCGATGCCTTCAGGTCAGAGGCCTCGACCTCGGCCGACCTGATGCGGGCCGGCATCGTCGACGCCGATGACCAGGAGCTCGTGCGCTGGCGCTACTCGAAGCTCGGCGACGGGGCGCCCGACTTCGCGACCTGGCTCTCGAGCGGGGCGAAGGAAGACCGGCACGTCGCTCGCCTCTTCGACACGTCGGCACCGGCCGAGGCTGTCGAGGTGACACCGGCCCCCGAGCAGGCCGTCGCCGCTGCGCCTCCTGCGGCACCCCCAAGTAACGCTGGGGCGGTGCCCTCGCAGGCCGCCCCTCCGGCCCGCTACTCGCCGCAGGACGTCGCCTCGATGCCGCTGGAGGCATTGAGAGAGGCTATCGCCGCTGGTGCTTTCAGTTGATTCCTGCTATGACATAGACAGTGCCGCGAGTCGTGGGCGTAACCCAGCGTAGGCGAGTGACGATTCACCCCCTTCGCATTGAGGTCTATCCCATGACTGCGATCCTCCAGAGCAACCTCGAGACCGACCTTCGGCTCGCCTCTTCTCTCGCCGCTAACCTGCGCGTCCTCCTCGCCGACCAGGCCTCGCTCCGGACCTCCGGTGTCGTGACCTTCCTCGGCAGCGTCAACGGCGCCCTGACCGACACCCTGTCGGAGCGGTTCGCCGGCCTCGACGGCTACGATGCGTTCGCGGCTGCTTCTTCCGAGGCGAGCGATGAGAGCTCGACCGCGCTGACCGATGCCTCGGCGAGCGTGGCGGTTGCTCGGATGGTCATCCGTCGCGACATCAGCGACCTCGCAGTCCTCACCGGAAATGGGGCCATCAACCCCCGCCGGCTCGCCGCCTCCATGGTCGGCGAGTACGAGCAGGGCTGGATGCAGCTCCTCGCTGACGCCATCGACGACGCCGCCACTGACGTCGGCTCCTCGGGCGTCGACATGAGCGTGAGCGACTTCTTCGATGCTATCTACCAGCTCGAGCTGTCCTCGGTCCCGACCCCGCTGACCGCGCTGCTTCATCCTCGCCAGATCGCCGACCTGACCGAGTCTCTGCGCGCCGAGGGCGGTGCTATCCAGTACATGCCCGCGACTCAGGCGATGCTCGAGGCCAAGGGCCAGGGGCTGGCCGGTGAGCTGCTCGGGGTGTCGATCTTCAAGTCCTCGAAGGTGAACAGCGCCGGCGGCAACCGCCACGGGGCGATGATGGGCGCCGGTGCTGTCGGCTACCGCATCGGAGTCGTCGAGGAGGTCATCGGCTCGCAGGTCATCCGCGCCGACGAATTCATTGTAGAATTCCAGCGTGACAGTTCGGCCTCAACCACGGAAATCGTGGGATCGAGCTACCTCGGCATCGGCATCATCGAGCAGGCTCGCATCGTCGGTATCGTCACCGACGCCTAGCTGCTCGGCTTGCTCGCCCGCTCGCCCGAGACCGTCGCGTCTCCTGGGCGGGCCCGGGCCGAGCGGGCAGCATCTACACGACACAGGAGGCCCCCACCATGCCCGTCTACACAGGCGAGACATTCGACAGCAGGACGACCCGCACCGAGACGCTACCCGACCTGGGAAGCGACGAGGGACACCGCGAGCCGTTCCACTTCATCAGCTCACCGGGCTCGTGGGAGTGCATCGACCTCCTCGAGCTCGCCACGCTGCACAGTCAGCAGCAGGGCATCGAGCTCGCCGAGGCGCAGCGCGACCTCCTCATCGACCCCGAGGTGCGATGGGAGTGGGTGCCGAGGCTCAAGAAGTTTCACCACACGCCCGGTGTGAACGGGGTCTCGGCTCGGGCCGGCGGTCTCGCTCGGGCGCTTGGGGAGTACCGGGGCGCGGGCTGGACCATCATCGAGCCCGACCAGGGGCCCGGGGGCACGTCCTACATTCGCCGGCTCAAGACGCGCCGAGGCATCCGCTACGTCGACGCCTGGACGAGCTACGTCGCCGTCGGCATCGGGCGCATGGCGCCCCGCTTCGACGATGTCGGGTGGCTGCAGTGGCGCCGCGAGCTCGTGCGCGAGGGCATCGTCACCGCCCCGCCGCCCGAGGTGCTCGAGGGCGCAACCGACCTCGTCTCGCGCGAGATCGGGCGCCTCGAGAGCCGCGCACACCTGCCGCACGTGCAGACCCGTATTGAGCAGCTCATCGCGAAGCTCGCCGGCATGCGCGCGGGCAAGTTCCCGACCGCGAGCGCGGCAAAGACGACCAGGTCGAAGAGGTCGAGGGCATGAGCCGCCGACCCACCGAGACCGAGGGACGGCGCGCGATGGAGCGGCTCGCCGGTCGCCTCTCGGAGCAGTCCGAGCGGGGCGGCCGCAAGATGACCCATGACCAGGCGATGGCGAAAGCCCGCGAGGTCGCACAACGAAACGACAAGAAAGGGAGCCGATAATGGCGACACAGCTCATCAAGCGGGCCATGGGCGAGAGCCTCATCCACGAGGTCTATCGCATTGACTACACCGAGCTCGACGCTGCGGGGCTCACCGAGTCCATCTCGCTCGTCACTCTGCCGGCCGGCGCGATCGGTCTCGCCTGCTACATCGACAACGTCACCGCCGCGACGGATGCGGGCTCCATCTCGGCGCTTGGCATCGAGGTCGGTGACACGGCCGACCCCAACGCCCTCTTCGTCAGCTACGACCTCTTCGGCGCAACGGGCCGAGTGCAAAACGTTGCGGCCGGATCGACCGAGGTGTGGGGTTCGATGGCGGTTGTCGCCAAATTCACGGCGACCGGGGCCAACCTCGGCGACGGGGCCGGCACCACGGACCTCGACTCCGGAGAGGTGGACGTCCACCTCATCTACATGGACGTGCGATAGATGACCCTGATTGCGTCGGTACCGTATCCGGACGAGCTTCAACGGGGCGTCACGCAGACGCTGTCGTTGACCGTCTACGATGACGCGACCGGCGCGACGAAGACGGCGACGAGCGGCACCGTGAGCCTCTACGCGGGCTCGCGCAAGGTCATCGACGAGGCGACCGTCACCGCCGGCAACCCGTCGACCTACTCGCTCGCCGCCTCGGCGACCTCGACCGAGTCGCTCGCGGGTGACTGGCTCGAGGTCTGGTCGCTCGTCATCGACGGCATGAGCCACGTCTTCTCTCGCCCCGCATTCCTAGTGCGTCGCCCGTATCGGCATGTACTGACGCAGGGCGATGTGACCGAGCTGCACCCCGAGCTCGCCGACCGCGAGACCGCCGGCACCCTCGACCTCGACGGCACCATTCAGGCCGCCGACGCTGTCGTCAGAAGGGACCTCATCAAGCTCGGCAACCGCCCCGAGCTCGTGTTCGACGTGTGGGCGCTGCTCGATGCGCACAGGGCGAAGACGCTCGAGCTCATCTTTCGGGCCGATGCGCAGTCGGTCGGTGACGGGCGCTACCGCGAGCTCGCCGACTACTACGCCGAGCAGTATCGCGAGGAGTGGGGCCGGGTGTCCTTCACCTACGACAGCGACCAGGACGGGGTCATCGACGACACCGACGCGCGCCGGGGCGGGCATCCGGTCGTCATGCTGACCAGTCGTAAGCGCTGGTGGTACTGATGGCGCTCACTGCTACCGCCGAGGGCATACTGCAGGCCATCCAGACGCAGCTCGAGGCCAGCATCGCCGGGATTCACGTCACCGCACAAATCGACGTCGTGACGCAGGACCCGAGCTCACTCGCCCACAAGGGCACCGCCCTTCTCCGGGTCAGCGACAGCGTCGACGACGGCTACCCGACCCGGCTCTCTGGCATCGTCCGCGTCATCGACACGGTCGAGGTGCAGACGGCGTGGCGGGTCGACCCTCGCGACCAGCTGACGAGCCGCGACGACTGCCTTGCTCGAGCTCGCGCCATCCGCGTCGCGCTCACCGGCACGTGGGGCGACCTCAACACAAGGCGCGCGACCTACCAGGGCTCGACGGGGCCCGAGCGGCACCCGAGCAGCGCCGAGTGGATTGTCGTGGTGCAGACCTTCACCTTCTCTCGGTTCGCCGAGCTGGGGGCCTGATGCTCGACCTCCGACTCGACATCGACTTCGGCACCGGGCCCGATGTCCTCGAGACCGTCACCGCCGAGCTCCATCAGGCCGGCACCGATGCCGAGCGCGACATCGAGGCCCGATGGCCCGTCGACACGGGCCGCAGTCGTCGAGGGTGGACGCTGCGCCGCACCCGTGAGGGCTTCGACCTGGTCAACTCCACCCCCTACACCGCGTTCGTCCAGGGAGGCGAGGCCATCGTCGACCGCGTGCTCGGTGACGTCACCGAGGCGACCGTCGAGCGGCTCGCCGACTCCCTACCCCCCGCAATTCTCGCCGAGGTGAACAATGGCTGAAAGTGCAGTGCCCAAGGTCCCACGCGACGGAACACTCGTGATCAAGGACGGCACCACGCCGACCGCGAATGAGTACACGGTCCAGTACTCCGACGCCGTGAGCATCACCGACACGCAGACGGCAGCGATCCACATCTACAACAGAGGAACGCGCGTCTACACCCGCCAGGGCAACACCGCGATTCCGACCATCAGCTTTAACGTCATCTTCACCGCTTGGACTGATGGCACCGACGGCAGCATCATCGACGCGATGAAGGGCGAAGGCGCGTTCAGCTCGTGGACCAAGGTCCTGACGAACGTGGAGCACTTCAACACGACGGCAGTGTTCACGACCGAGGGCACGGACTTCGGCGACGATGTCGATGGCACCGCGACGTGCACGGGCCTCCGTCTGGTCGACACGAGCTTTAGCGAGGGCGAGCCAAACACCCTCACCATCAACTGCGAGATCCTCGGCACCATCACCTACACCGGCGGCCCGTAGGGCTCGCCATGAGCCACGACAGGAGACACCATGAACCTCGACGACCAGCGGCCCCGCCGCCTGGACTTCGCGACCGTCCGCGAGCTCTGCCTCTACTTCCAGCGGAACCAGACCCGGGCGAGCTACGCCGCCCTCGGTCTCCTCTATCCGGGGGCGCTTGGCTTGACGGCTGCGCAGGTCGACCAGCGCTATCGCGCCGTCGGCAACCTGCACGACCTCGGGGGCGCGCTCTACGAGGCCGGGCTCGAAGCAGGAGTCGACGAGGCGCAGCTCGCCGAGCTCGTGCCGCCGTTGTGGGAGAGCTTGATGGCGCAGGCCTTCCCCGCCGAGCAGGAGGTCGCCGAGGAGATGGGAAACTCCTGACGCGGGGTCGGGCCGACCTCGTCGCGCATCGCGTGGCGCAGTGGTACGGACAGGAGCCCCGCTGGTTCTACGAGCTCAACCAGGTCGAGCAGGTGCGGGCCATCGCGACCTGGCGCATCGCGCACACCGACAGCGAGAAACTCGATAAAATCCGACAGGCAGCCAAGCGGCAAGAGCTGCGCGACCGCTTCGGGGTGTAGACATGGCCGAGGGTACAGTCACGATCAAGGGGCGCGCGGACCTCGGGCAGCTAAATCGCGCCGTTGACAAGCTCGATAGCCGGGTCAAGAAGGTCGACCGCAGCGCGACCTCGATGCGCGCCTCGCTCCGGGCCGCCGGCACTGCCCTCGTCGGTCTCGGGGCCGCTGTCGGGGTGAGCGGTGCGGGGCTGAGCAAGCTCATCGACGACACCCTGCAGGCCCGCCTTGAGCTGAACAACCTCGCCAACACTGCAGGGGTGACGGCGCCCACCTTCGGGACGCTCGCCAAGGCTGCCGAGCTCGCCGGCAAGTCGAGCGAGGCCCTCGTCGGTGGCCTGTCGGCGCTGCGGATCGCTGCCTTCGAGGCGAGCCGGGGCAACGCGACAGCGGCGCAGAAGTTCGACGAGCTCGGGGTCGCCGTCGTCGATGCCTCGGGGCAGCTCCGGAGCACTGAAGACGTCTTCAAAGACGTGCTCACGCAGCTCGGCGAGATCCCCAACGAGACGGAGCGCGCGGCACGTGCACAGCAGCTCATGGGCGAGAGCGCCGGGGCGCTGCGGGCCGCGTTGGGCGAGCTGTCCATTGAGGGCTTCGAGGCTGCCGAGGTCAAGGCGCGCGCCTTCACGCGAGGGCTCACCGACGAGGGCATCGCAGCGGCCGCCAGTTACGAGGCCGCGCTCACCAAGCTCGACGCCGTCATGCGCTCGGTCGGTGACGGGGTGAGCGACTTTGCTGGTCCTGCGTTGAATGCGCTTGTGGATGGGCTGACCTTCGCTTCGGTGTTCATCAGCGAGACATTCAACGCGACGATGGAGCGGCTAGGAGAGCGCGTATTCCTGACGGTCGAGGCCGTTAAAAGCCTCGGGCCGGTGCTGACCAAGGTCTTCGAGGGTGACCTGCGGGGCGCGTATCAGGAGATGCAGAGCGCCGACGAGGCCATTCGCGAGCTTCGAGAGTCGATGGGCCTCGGGCTGGTGCCCATCGTCTCGGATGTCGGCGACATCTTCGACCGGGCCTCGACCAAGGCGCGCGAGACCGTCGACGCGCTCAACCAGGTGCACGACGCAACGCGGGACGTGACGAGCTCGTCGTCGCCAGCGGCCGCGAGCATCCGCGACATGTCGCAGGCCCTCGGCGAGTTCAACGAGACCGCCATCACCTTCCTCGACAGCGCTGACCAGATCCGCCTCGAGCCTCTCGGAGAAGACCCCGAGGAGGTCATCGGCAGCGTCGACCGACTCAACGAGGCAACGCTCTCCTATCTGCACTCGGTGCACGCCCTCGCCGACGCCCCGCCCCTCATCTCCGAGCAGGCCCTCGGCGACATCGACGCATTCGTCTCGGGCTTCACCGCCGTCGCCGGCATCGTGGGCGACCTCGCCGGCCTCTACGTCGACGCTGCCCTGCAGTCCGACAACCTCACCGAGAAGCAGAAGCAGGCCGCGAAAACAGCCTTCAACGTGCAGAAGGCGGCGAACCTCGCAACCGCCGTGGTCAATACCGCGCTCGGGGTCACGCAGGCCCTCGCGAGCGCCCCACCTCCGCTCTCCTTCGTCAATGCGGGGCTCGTCGGGGCTGCGGGCGCCGTCGCCATCGCCGAAATCGCGGGGCAGCGGCCGCCCTCGTTCGCTGCGGGCGGCATGATGCCCTCGACCGGTGGCCCGGCCATCCTGCACCCCGGCGAGGGCGTGCTCTCCGCCGGTGCAGTCGACTCCCTCGGGGGCGTGAGCGCTCTGGACGCACTGAACGGTCGTTCAGCGATGGGAGGGGGCGGCACCGTGGTCGTCTCGTGGAAGCACCTTCGGCAGTCGTTCGCCTACGAAGCGCGGGACGCCGCCAACCGCCCCGGGCCGCTGCGGTCCATCCGGCGCGACGGTCGACGAGCTGGTCAGATGAGGCGCGCGGTGCGCGCCGACTATGGGAGCCTGTAGACATGGCAGAGAAGACCAAGACAGCGCTCCGGGGCTTCCTCATCCCCGACCGCCTCGTCACCGCCTACGACGCGAGCTCGGTGGTCGGCACCGGTGCGACACAGGCAGGGCCCCGAGCAGGGCGCCCCGTGCTCGAGTCGACTGCCGACACCAGCCTCGTGCTCGAGGCGACCGGCGACCAGGTCGCCGACTCCGCGCTCGAGGTGCGGACGCTGCAGGGCGGATACCCCGAGCCTGATGGCGCGGGCTACGTGTGGAGGCGCGACACAAGCCCCGCCGATACCTACCGGGGCTGGGACTCGCCGATCGTCGTCACGGGCTGGGAAGCGGTGAGCTGGACGACGGCCCTCGTCGCCGACAAGCGCTACCCTCACGCCGTCGTGACGGACGATGACGACGTCGTGGTCGTCTACACGGACGTCGACACCACGGTCGCCGGGGGCGTGAGCTACGTCTACGCCAAGGTGCGCAGCGCGAGCTCGGGGGCCTGGGGCTCCGAGGTGACGGTCGCCAGCAACCCGGGGCAGGGCTACGCCTACCCGAGCGTGGTCAAGCTCCCGAGCGGCCGACTGCAAGTCTTCTACGTGGTGCACGACAGCGGGGCGAGCTTGGCACAGGTCTCGATGTCCTACTCGGACGACGGCGGTGCGACGTGGACCGTGGGCGCGCGCTGGGTACTGCCTGCCGCCATCTCGACCGCGACCTACACCCTGCAGCGGCTACGGGTCGCGACCAGCGGCGAGCAGCACCTGCTCATCCTCGGCATGCGCACGAGCACCGATGCGCAGCTCTCGCAGTACGCGAGCGACGACGGGGGCTCGCGCTTCGAGCTCGTCGAGGACTACACCGCCAGCAACCCGACCGCGCCGGGGCTGGCCTACGTGCGCGGCTACTTCGTCGTCGGCTACGCCGAGGCCGCGACCATCGCCTCGGGGGGCGGTGCTGCGGGCTACGTGGCCCGGGTCGCGTCGGCGTTCTCGAGCATCTCCTCGGCAAGCGAGACAAGCCTCACCACCCTCGTCTCGGGCGGCATCGGCGGCTCGCAGGCCGGGAGCTACTACCTCGGCGACACCGACTGCGCGGTGTCCGTCGACGATGACGACGTCGTCTACCTCTGGGTCCGGAGCTTTCGCACGGGCGTCGGGGGTAGGGCAGGGCTCCTGCTCCGCTCGACCGACTACGGGGCGAGCTGGGAGGCCGTCGGCTCGGGGGACACCGGCACCGGCCTCGGCACCTGGTGGAACATCGACGACGCATCGACGCACCCGAAAGAGTTCTCGGTCGTGCACCAGCGCGGCCGCGCCGTCATGCTGCACAACTGGGACGCCGACCCTGGTGACGAGGACTGGTCGGTGGGGGCGATGTACCTCGGGGGCTACTCGACGGTGACGATGCCCGCCCTCGACCTGCTCGTCTCGGGCTCGTCGCAGGTCTCATGGTTGAGGACCTACCTTCCCCTCGACCTGCCCGGCGACGTCGGCTTCGTCAAGGCGACGACCGGCACGCCGACCGAGGCGCTCTCGAGCGGGGCGCTCGCCATCGGCGCGGGGCTCACCGAGCTCATCACCTATCAGTGGGACGGCCCAAGTGGGCCGACGGTCGCCGAGGGTCTCATCTGCAGGCTCCGCCTCGACGTCAGCGCCGGCACCATTGATTGGGCAATTCGCAACGACGACGGCTCCGAGGACTACGTCATCGAGGTCAGAGTCAGCACCACGAGCATTGTGCTGCGCGACCAGAACGCCATCAGCGAGCTCGCGAGCGCCACAGGCCTCGGGGGCGCCTACGACATCCTCGTCGGCATGCAGGACGACCAGGCCGTCGTCTGGTATCGCGAGGTCACCGACGTCGACGAGGACCGCAAGTGGGTTCTCCTGCACGAGGCGACGGGGCTGTCGGACGGTGGCGGCACGGTCGGCACGCACCGATGGACGCTCGGCAAGGCGCGCACCGGCATCGCCGGCACGGCGAACATCTACGAGCACCACATCACCTACGACGAGTACGCCGGCAGCGGCCTCGGGGCCGACCTCACCCGCCCCGATGACCTGCGGCCGAGGTCGTACTCGGCGGGGTCGCCGGTCTACGTCGCCGACCAGGTGCGACTGCGCGCGACCGACGGGCCGACAGTCTCGGGGGACACCTGGGGCATCGACACGGCATACGACTACCCTATCGACGCAGTGCTGCCCTCGCACTCGCCCTCTCCTCGGGTCGCGTGGCGGTCGACAAACACCCCGGGCGACATGGAGCTCGTGTGGTCTCGTGACGCGCTCGGGTCGCTCATGGGCGGCTACGCGATCGGCTTCTACATCGACGGCGTGAACTTCCCCAGCGCGACGCTCTCGGTCTACGTCGGGGCGTGGGTTCCAGCGGCGACGGTCGACTTTACGCAGACCGTCGACTTCGTCAGGGTGGGCGGCACCGTCAAGCCCGGCACGACGAGCTCGGGCGTCTCGGGCTACTACCTGCAGCAAGACCAGCTCGCGGGGTGTCGGTTCTACTTCCCGACGTCGGGCGACGTCCGCGTCATCAGTGGCAACTCGGCAGGTTACTGGAGCAACGGCGCAGTCGCCGAGCAGCGGGCCATCCTCTATCTGGAGGACTGCGACGGGGGCGAGGATGCCTCGGGCACGGCGGGGCAGATCTGGTTCTCGAGAGCGCTCGTCACCGTCGCCCTTGCGAGCGAGAATGCGCTGTTTCAGAAGCTACGCTTTGAGATCGACGACGGGGGCACCGCCGTCGACCCGCCAGAAGGCTATTACACCATCGGCACCCTTGCCATCGGTCACATCGTCGCCCTCGACGACTACGACTGGGGCTACAGTCACGAGCGCGAGCTCATGGTCGACGTGTCCGAGTACGCTGACGGCACGATGCGCACCCGTCGACGAGGCCCGAGTCGTCGGCGCTACCGCATCAGCTACGGCGAAGGCATCGACGTCACCGCAGCGCGGGGCGGCAGCAACACGCCCGATTACGTGCGTCTGTCGGACGCTGCAGGCGCCCCGCCGACCGCCTCGACCGATGTGGCGCCCCTCCTCCTCGACGGCCTCCTCGATGCCCTAGACGGCGCCGACGGGCCTGTCGTGTTCTGTCCGCGCCTACCCGTCTCGACGGGGGGCTCGGGCGACCAGGTCGTCATCCACCTCTGGGACAATGCAGCGGGCGCCCTCTACGGTCGGGTGACCTCGAGCTCGGTTCGCCTGGAGTCCGTGGTCGGTGATGACTACGAAGACGAGGTCTACCGGGTCGCGACCATTGAGATGACGGAGATCACGTGAGTCCGCAACCGCTGACCAGTGCCGAGGCCCGGTCGGAGTGGGTCTACCTGCTCGAGCTCGTGTGGGCGTCGCGGGTTTTCCGGTGGACGTCGGGCCGCAGTATTGAGGTCGTATCTGATGACGGGGCGCTGCAGTTTCGGGCGGGTCTCGATGTCGACCTCACCGACGGTTCCGACCTGCTGTCGATCGACTCCGAGCAGAGGTCGGTGAGCTTCCCCGAGCTCTGGATGCCCGACGACGTCGATGTCGCCAAGCTCGTCGAGGCCGGGCACGACCTCGCCGGGGCGCGGGGCGAGCTGTCGCTGTGGGCACCTGGTCGGACGTATGAGGAGCGCATTCCGGTTCTCGCAGGGCGCGCGGTGGCGCCGACCTACGGCGGGCGAGACGAGCCGGTCGCCCTCACGCTCGAAGACCGACTCTATGACGACCGGAGCCTGCTCATCGAACCGACGGCGCGCGTGACGCCCACGACGTGGCCAGGTGCCGACCCTGCGATGATGGGCCGGGCCTACCCGCTCGTCTTCGGCAAGCCCGGCATTTACGAGGAGGCCGACGGCACCGCCGGCACGACGACGGGCTCGCCCGCCCTGCTGGTCGATGTCGCCGCCAAGCGGTTTCTGGTCGCCGGGCACCACACCAACGCCACGACCGTCCGCATCATCAACACGACCAAGGGCGAGGCGCGCGATGAGACCATCGAGCTCGCCCTCGACGGACTCGGGCGCGAGGTGACCATCATCGACGGCAGCGGCACCGGGCTCTCGGTTGTCGAAGGTGACGAGTACTGGGTGCGGTGGGACGATGGCGAGGCCCTCGTCGGTGAAGACGATGCGCGCCCCATCCGACAGGCCGGCGACCTCCTGCGCTACATCCTGCGGCGCTCCACCCTTCGAGTCGACCTCGGGGCGATGGCGAGCGCGGTGCGCTACCTCAACCGCTACCGCCTCGACGGCTACGTCGACGACCCCGAGGTGACCGCGTGGGACTGGTGCGCCGACAACCTCCTGCCGCTCGTGCCGATGGCCATCGTCGGAGGCCCCCGAGGGCTACGCCCCATCCTGTATCGGTACGACGCTCGCGAGCTCGACGCCATCGACGCCATCGAGGCCGGCCCGCAGGCACTACGGGCCTCCCCGGTCGGCTACTCGGTCGAGGAGCCGGTGCAGCGCGTCGCGGTCTCCTACGCGCCTCGAGGCGGTGAAGGCGACATGCTGCGCGAGGTCGTGCTCTCGGGTGACCCTGACGAGCTCGGGGCCGACTCGCATCGAGCACTCCGCGCGAGCGCGCTGCGGTACGGCGAGCTCCGCACCCTCCGCGTCGAGTCTGACATCGTCTACGACTCGGCGACGGCGCAGCTCATCGCCACGACCCTCGCCAGCGTGCACGCCCTGCCTCGTCGCGAGGTCGTCTATGAGCTCGACCCGGCGCGCTACGCCACGCTCGAGGCCGGTGCCGTCGTCACCCTCACCGACGCCGAGCTGCACCTGGTCGACCAGGTCGCCGTGGTGCAGTCCATCGGATGGGGTGCGACGACGATGTCCGTCACTCTGCTACTCGCGCCGAGACCCGTCTGACCTGTTACAATTTCAGCAACCGGAGGCCCCATGGCATCGACGATCACCGCCCTCGACACCCCGACCGATGTGACGCTCGGCACGACCACTCTGCAGGTGACCCTCCCCGCGAACGCGACCCGCTGGTCGGTCTCCTGCGGCTCGGACGTCCTCTGGTATCCGACCGGCACGGACGGCGGCTCCGTCAATGCGAGCGCCGAGACCCTGCCCCTCGCGTCCGGCGCGGTGGTCGAGCTCAACTGTCCCGGCGCCTCGCCACCGGCTCGCAACCTCGGCGGGCACGTGGTTTACCTTTCGGTCGCCTCGGGGTCGGCGACGGCCACTGTCACCGCGAGGGCTGGCCGGTGATCCGCTACCTCGCCAACCAAGCGAAGGCCGACTATCGCGCCTTGACTTTGGACCTCGCGGGCTCCGGTGGCGCTCTGGCGGACCTTGCCTCGTTGACGATGACTGTCCGGGACGAGGACGGACGAGCAGTGCGGACCGCTTCGGCGATTGCCTACGGAGTCGGCTCCACTGCGAACAGCTGGATCTATCTCTCCAGCCTGCTCGGGATCTTTCCGGACTACGACGGCTCGCGGGACTCGTTGGACGTGGTCCTGACGCCAACGGGCGCCCTGACCTGGGGCGAAAACGGGGTAGGAGCGCGCATCATGCGTTTTAAGGCTGACAGTACACAGTTCAACGATTGCCAGTGCTTGCGGAACACCACCGGGACTGATCGCCTTGTCGGGGCTGGTATCACAGGTGCAGCCGCATACACTTATGTGAACTCTGGCACGTTTGACGCTCGGGCGATCTCTGCAGTGTTTACCGTTGGAAGCACGGGTTCGGGCTGGAGCGATACGCCGCCAACGCAAGGCGAACAGATTTCGGCGGCCAAGGCTATGTCAAGGAGAGCTGGGGCTATCGTCGCCACGCAGACAGAAGCCGCGCTTCTGGACCTTGGGACGGATGACGCGCTAGCGGTCGGTTTGTCAAGCTTCCTGGGCAACAAGACCTCCGCAGTGACGCAGGCCGCGACCGGGGTGACCTTTGACTTGGGCTCGTGTCAGATGGAGGTCAGATACCTTCACCTCTTCCACATTAAGGGCGAATAATGTTCACAATTCGAGATTCCGCGGGGCTTGAGATCGCGACCGTGAGCATCGACCCGGTCAACAGCGCGACCGTCGCCGGTGCCGTGCTCACCGCGCTCGCCGCAGGGGATGGCGCGACCCTCGAAGTATCGAGCACCGGGTCGGTCTGGCAGGTGCGCAGCGGTGCCGACCTCTACACTGTCGAGCCGGTCTAATGGGGCGCGTGTCACGAGCGCGGGCCGACCTGCGACGAGCTCGCCGAGGCGTCCGCAAGCTCGAAGATGAGCAGGGCGAGCTCATCGAGGACCTCGCCGACACGATGGCCGAGCTCGACCTCGAGAGCATCGCGACCATCCAGGCCGGGCTCGACCGCATCGAGCGTCACATCGGATTCGAACGGGCGCGCGTCATCCGCCTCGACGAGGAGCTCGAAGAGCTGGTCGAGCAGCGCCGCGAGAAGAGGCGCGAGGCCTGGGAGGACGTGCGCCACGCGCTGCGGCAGTTCGGTCCTTCGGTGCTCGATGTGGTGGGCGACATCGTGCTCGTCGCCGCCTCGCCTCGTGAGGAGCGCATCGCCCTCGCGTCGCAGACCTTGCTCGAGCACGTCGACATCCCCATTCCGCCCCGAGACGTCGCCCGACTTGCCGAGCGCATCGTCGAAGCTCTGGAGGACTGACATGGACGCACACACCCGACCCGTACCGCGCGAGCTCTACGTCGCCTTCGGCTTCCTCTTCGGTGTCCTAGTCGGGGGCGGGACGGTCGAGATCGTCGACCTGTCCGGTGTCCACGAGGTGCAGTGCGAGGAAGTGCACGACGTGCCAGGCTTCTCGGTGCGACCTGCGGAGGTGACCGGTGAGTGACACCCGCGACCGTGTGCTCGCGTCGCTGGGTCTGGATGGCGCTGCAGTGCTCCGGGCTAGCGTGCTCCTCGCCGCTCTGTCCGACCTGCATGCGAAAGAGGAGCCCGCCGGCTCCAATGACGGGCCCGAGATCCATCACCTCGTCCGAGGCATCGCCGACTACTGGTGGAGCGACCTGGTCGGGCCCGACTGGTGTGCCGCATCGGTCTCGCAGTGGGTCAGACGAGGGCTCGCCCTGCCCAACTGGCGACTCACGAGGACCAAGCCCTTCGCACCGGCCCTCGACGGGCACCCCTGGGGCCGCTTCCTCGTCGGGGTCAAGCAGCTCTTCGAATGGGCGGTGAGCGTCGAGGACGAGCACCCGGGCGTGTGGCTCACCACGCCCGAGCCGGGGGCGGTGTTCGTCATCTGCAGCGAGCGCGACGGGCGCACCATCTATGAGCACACCGGCCTCGTGCTCGAGGTAGAAGGCGACCACATCATCACCATCGAGGGCAACTGGGCGTCGAAGGTGACGTCGAGGCGCCTCGCCGCATCGTATCCGCGCTACTACCTCGCGTGGTGGGCGGTGCTATGAGTGCCGAGCTCGAGGGCCGCATCCGCCAGCTCGAGCGCGAGCTCGATGAGCTACGGTCGACGACGCAGCGCGACCGAGAGCAACTCGCCGCCCTCACGCGCGACCTGTCCGAGCTGACCGTCGCCCTCCGCGAGCTCCGGACCTCCCTGGATACGTGGTGGCGAGACCGGTGGCCCCATCTCGAGGGCCGACTCGGTCGTATCGAGGCGACGGTCGAGGGCGTCTCGCAACGCGTCCAAAGCCCGAGCTCGAGCTCGTCTCACCCGGTCGATTGGCGCGTGCTCGGGCTCCTCGCTGCGGCCATCTTCGGGGGCGGGCTCACCGTCGGGGGCGGTGCCGGGGCGGGGCTCGTCCCGCTCATGCAGCAGCAGGCCCCGGGCTCCAAGTGAGCGAGCTCGCGTCCTACATCGCTGGCGTCTGTACGGGCGCCGGTGTCGTGTGGATGACGGCCCTCCTCATCTGGCGCGCGGTGTCGGATGAGTAGCGAGGACCTCGACGAGTGGGTGCGGCGTCACTGGCGGATGCACGGGGTCGAGATCTGGGGCTCGGGCCTCAACCACGGGCCGCAGCGGCGCCTCGGCTGGAAGAGCATTCGGGCCCGTTGGGGCTGGACGGTGCGCCAGTCGAAGGCGCTGTCGAGGTACGTGTGCGCGCATGGGCCGCCGGCCTCGGATGTCCGGGTCGAGGTGAGCGGCGACGATGACGCGAGGAGCGTGACGACGAGGTCGAGGGAGGTGCGCACCCTCGACGACCTGCTCGACGTCGCCGAGGTCGACCGTCGGACGTGGCGCGTCGCTCGATGGCGCGCGAACGTGTGGCACCAGGCCTCGAAGGCCGACGATGGGCGCGTCGTGGTGACCCCGCTGCATCAGGTGCGGGCTGACCTCGAGCGCAAGGTCATCGACCAGGTCGAGCCCCTAGGCGCATGGCACGAGCCGATGCCCCGCGACTTGTCCGCACCGACGAGCTCGTGCGCGGTCATCGTGCCGGACTCTCAGCACGGCTACCGGTGGAGCTCGGACAAGACCCACCTCGACCCGCTGCATGACCGTCGGGCGCTCGATGTCGCTACCCAGGTCATCGCACGACTCCGCCCCGAGGTCATTGTGCTGCTCGGCGACATGCTCGACCTCGGGCCATGGTCGACCAAGTACCCGCGACCCGTGGCGCTGCGGGACACCACGACGCCGGCTCTCCGTGAGCTGCATTGGCAGCTCGCCCAATGGCGCGCGGCCTCGCCCGGGTCGCGCATTGTGTACGTCGAGGGCAACCACGAGGCCCGCATCGCGCGCGCCCTGACCGAGAAGCTTGACGAGGCAAGCGTCACGATGGCAGTCGGTGCCGAGGCCCCGCTCGGGTCGGTGCCGCACCTGCTTGCCCTCGCCGAGCTCGGGGTCGAATACGTGGGCCCGTATGGCGCGGGCTGGTGGCTGTGGGACGCCGTCAAGGTCGTGCACGGGACGAAGCTGCGGCTGTCGTCGACGCTAGCAGACAGCACCTCACACATCGTCATGGGGCACATTCATCGGGTCGCTCGTCTCGGCAGGACCATCGACACCGCGTCAGGGCGCCGGTCCATCACGGGTATCTGCGCGGGCTGTATGTGCCGCACCGACGGCGCCGTGCCGGGCTACCCGGGCGCCCCGGACTGGCAGCAGGGCATCGGGCTCGCGTGGCGCGATGGCGACGAGGTGCACCTCGAGGCGCGCGAGATTCGCTCGGGCGCGCTCGTCTACGACGGGGTGACGCTGCGCGGTGCCGACCAGGTCGACGCCATCGCCGAGGCTACGGGCTATCGGGCGATGCGTCCTGGGTAGGCTCTCGGCCGTTCATCCGCGAACGGAACCGACGCAGGATGCCGGCTCGGTCGGGTGACTGGTCGACAGCGTGCCGCAGGGCTTCGAGCTCGCGTCGCAGCTCGACCTGGTGCCGCTCGATGGCTCGCAGGTCATCGAGGGCGGGCCCGATGCCGAGGGCGGGGCGTGAGACGGCGAGGCCGGTGAGCAGATCGCGCAAGTAGGACACAGGTAGACCGTATCCGCCCCGGGGCGCTGCGCTTGTCACGGCTTGTTTTGCGCGTTGTTTTGTCGTGCCGTTATGCCGGTCGTAGGTGCCGATACGCGCTGCCGTCGCAACTATTTTGCGCAAGTTCTTGCGCTGCGCCGTGGTGCCGCAGTAAGACGAAGTCGAGGCGCTCATCGCCTCGGACTGACAGGAGATGACACATGACTGACCTCACCTACTCGCAGGCTACGGCGCTCGCCATCCTCCGGAACGCGCACCTGGACAACCCGAACCAGGCGTGGCCACTCCACGGGCCGACGAGCCCGGCTCACTTGTCGTCCCTCCGGGCGCTGTGCCGCCTTGGGCTCGCGCAGTGCTCCCTCGGGGTCTACTTTCGCCTCGTCGGGGGTGCCGCATGAACCGCGACGACCTCGACTTCTTCGAGCTCGTGGGCGAGGCCTGCACCGGCATCGGTCTCGTCTTCGGCTTCTTCGTCTTGTGGGCCGTGCTGGGGGCGATGTGAGCAAAGTGAGCAACATTGCCTGCGACTACGCCGGGCATGAGATGGACTATTGGGTAGATTTTTGGTACGGCTATCTCATCCGCCTCGCCGAGCAGCGCGATGGGCGGTTGTATCGCCAAACGCGGCCCGCGCCCGTTCATGCCTCGCAAGGCTGGACGCTCGAGCACGAAGGCATGAGTCAGGGCGACCTTGAGCGCGTTGCCTTTGCGCTTCGGGCACTTGCTGACGCGCGCCGGTGCGCGAAGCGATGACCCGCCTTGACGCGCTCCGGTGGAAGGCCCGCGCGGGCGACCTCTACGACGCGCTGGTAGAGGTCGTCAACGCCGGGGGCCTCAACCAGCTACCCGTCGGGCTCGTGACGCGCACCTTCGACGAGCTCACCGCCTACGCTGTCGACTGTCACATCGACGAAAGCCCTACACCCGAACAGGAGACTGACTATGAGGACCAGTGACACCATCGCCGAGGTCGCCTCGGCCCTCGCTGACGCTACGGCGCAGCTCGAGAACATCTCGAAGGCGCACAAGGCGACCGCTGGCAAGGCCCGGTACACCTACGCCAACATCGCCGACGTCCTGCGCACCGTGCGCCCCGCCCTCGCCTCGAAGGGCCTCGCCATCGTCCAAGGGCAGGACATCACCGACGAGCAGGTCGTCGTCGTCACCCGCCTCGTGCATCGCTCGGGCGAGTGGATGGAGACCGATTGCAGGGTGCCGGTGGACCGGCAAGGCGGCATCCAGGGCACCGGCTCGGCGCTCACCTACGCGCGGCGCTACGCCGTGCTCGGGCTCCTCGGCATCGCCGCCGAGGACGATGACGGCAGGGCGGCACAGCAGACCCGGCGCGAGGACTTCGACTTCGCCCCGAGGAAGCAGCAGCGGCGCCCCGAGATGACCCCGGTCGAGCAGGGCCTCGCCCGTGACGCGCTCCGTAGGGCGTGGGCCGCCAAGCTCCGAGCCATCGAGGTCAGCTTCGGCAGCGATGACGAGCGGGCCGGGGTGCAGGCGAAGCTCTTCGGATTCGCCGACCTGGCCGACGTGCCGCCGAGCCAGTGCGAGGCGAAGCGGGTCAAGCTCGAGGGCGTGCCGCTCGACAAGCTGAAGCGGCTCGTCGAGGAGACCCGGCTTCGGGTGACCCTCGGGGCGGTGCCGGCCGGCGAGGTGGCCCGTGGGTAGGGCATCGCGCGACAAGGGTGCCCGAGGCGAGCGCGAGCTCGCCAAGGTGCTCGGGGAGCTCACCGGCCTCGAGTGGCGTCGGGGCGTCTCGCAGTCCCGCCACGGTGGCGCCGAGGGGGCTGACGTCGAGTGCGTCGACGTCGAGGCCTGGAACGACTGGCACATCGAGGTCAAGCGGAGGAAAGACCGCGTCGACCTCCATGCCGCCATGGTGCAGGCATGCGCGGATGCGGAGGGGCGGGACTGCTCGCCCGTCGTCATCTGGCGCGTCGACCGGCAGCCGTGGCGGGTGACGGTGAGGGCGGGCGACCTGGCTATCGACACCATCTCGACCGGGCTCGTCGGGTGGCATCAAAAGAGCAGCGGCGGGCATCCGCCGCAGTGGCGGGCATGGGATGGCGAGTACGCCGCCCTCGTCACCCTCGACCTGCAGGCCTGGCTCGCGCTCGTCTGCTACTGGTGGAAGGTGAGTCGATGAGCCTGCGGGTACCCGACAAGGCCTCGGGGCGCTACGACGTGCTCGACACTCTGCGAGACGGTCGAGGGTGGTCGTGTGCCGAGCTCCGCGAGGACACTGGGCGCACGTTCTCGAGCATCGACTGCCTCGGCACGCGCCTCCTCCGCGACCAGCTCATCACGTGGACTCTGGACCCCAGCAAGCCCCGTCGACACAGCTACATGCGCATCACCGACAAGGGACAGCGATGGCTGTGGTGGGTGGACCACGGGCTGCCCGGCCAGGTCGACGACCTGCTCACCATGTTCCTCGAGCTGGTGGGCGACGGGCCGGTCCTGACGAATGAAGTCAAAAGTTATCGACGGGGGCGGGTGCGGAATGCCGCGCATTCGCTCATCAAGCGGGGCTACCTCGACATCGAGCACCAGCGCACCGGCATCGGGGGCTCGGGCCCGTCGAGGCTCACCATCACCGACAAGGGCCGCGACCTGCTACGCTCGATGAGGGGGCTACCGTGCTTCGAGACATCGACCAAGACGTTCTGCAGAGCTGGGTCG
>Ga0208645_1001238_pt1 | contig 23093 bp, 32 predicted proteins | sample VirMetDEL_Sep_01_FD_184519 | JGI IMG/M metagenome (GOLD analysis project Ga0208645, IMG submission 184519) | Aqueous microbial communities from the Delaware River and Bay under freshwater to marine salinity gradient to study organic matter... | ecosystem: Environmental > Aquatic > Marine >... | reverse complement strand
TTTCAAACAAAAAAACAAAAATCATCGTGTGGTAGTTGCGTTAGAACTATGATTAATGAATTAAATAAAATATATAACACTTATGGAAATTAGACCACGTTTAAAAGGAAATAGGCTAAAGGCTTTTAAAAACATTACAAGCAAAGCTAATAGAGTTTTAGTAATAGGTGACTTACATGAGCCATTTTGCTTAGATCAATATCTCGAACATTGTGTAGAAACATATGCCAAATATAATTGTAATAAAGTTATTTTTATTGGTGACGTTATCGATAATCATTATGCAAGTTATCATGAAACAGACACAGAAGCTTTAGGTGGTGCTGATGAACTTGAGCTAGCAATTGAAAGGATTGCTCGTTGGTATAAGGCTTTCCCAAAAGCTATAGTTACAATTGGTAACCATGACCGTATTATAATGAGAAAAGCACAAACTAGTGCTGTTCCAAGAAAATGGATAAAAGCATATAAAGAAGTATTAGAAGTTCCAGGTTGGAAATTTGTAGATAGATACGTTTTAGACAATGTACAATACATACATGGAGAAGCCGGTACAGCAAGGATAAAATGTAAGGCTGATATGCAAAGCACTGTTCAAGGACATTTACACACTCAATGTTACACGGAGTTTTTTGTAGGTCAAAACTTTAAAGTGTTTGGTATGCAAGTAGGATGTGGTATCAACTTTGATTCTTATGCTATGGCTTACGCTAAACGAGGTAAAAAACCAGCTATCGCTTGTGGAGTTGTAATAGATGGTAAAATAGCTATCAACGAATTAATGGATTTATAATTGTTAAAATTATATTAATTTTTTTTTTAATTAACAAATGTTTATTATATTGCAATATGAAAAAACCTAAGAAGTATACACATCAACAAAGAATGTTTAGAATGGAAAAGGTATTGACAACTTATTATGTTTTAATACAGTCAATGCAAAAACGTATAGACACGATAGAGAAAAAATTAGGATTAAAAAAGGAGGAAGATGGTAATACTGTTTGATGCTGATAGTTTAGTTTTCTCATCTTGTGTAAATGTGGAAGATGATTTTGAACAAGCGAAAGCTAAGTTTGATGAAGTGTTAATGAGTATAGTTAACAAATTAGATGAGGAATATAACATTGATAGATTAATAGTGTTTAATGCGGCAAGAGGTAATTTTAGAAAGATAATCAACTCTAAGTATAAAGCTAATAGAACTAATAAACCACCATTATTATTAGATAAATTACATAAACATGTAAATGAAGCTTATGAAAGTAAGACAGCTTATGGAATGGAAACAGATGATCTCGTGTCTATATATTGGAATAAATTACAAAAAGAAATAGGAAGGGATAATGTAATAATAGTAGCATTAGATAAAGACTATAAACAACTACCCTGTATGTTTTACAACTATCATCAAAAACATCAAACAATGTGGAATATCTCTGAGTTACAAGCAATGAGAAATTTTTATACACAAATGATTACTGGTGATAGCGCTGACAATGTTAATTTCTGTTTCGGATATGGACAAAAATACGCTGATAAAATATTTAAGAATTGTAAAACAAAATATCAATTTATTAGAGAAACATTTCAGTTATTTAAAAAAATATATAAATCAAAAGCACGTGAAAAATTCATCATGTGTTATACTTTATTAAAACTAAAAACATGAGTAATATACTTGAAAAAGCAAATAGTATAATAAACAAAAGATCTGAGGAAAAAGAAAGGAATTACGGTCCATTTTCTGAAGGTATGAGAAGAGCTGCACTTATTGCTTCAGGCGCAACCGGTAAAGAGATAACTGCTGAAGACATGTATATGTGTATGGTAGCTTTAAAGCTGTCAAGAGAATCATATAATCACAAAGAAGATAATTTACTAGATGCAGTTGCATATCTAGGAGCACTTAATAATTTACACGATGAGCAAGGATAATATTTGCATGATAAATTTAATGGGCAAGGTTACCACTAAATTGAATTCACATAATGCTGGTTGGACTTATTGTTTGGCTAGTATTATTAATGCGAGGGTTGATTACGATGTTGAGTTTGTAAACGACCCTAAACAAATACATATGTATAAAACAGTGGTGATTAATAACGGTATTAATTACAAGGAAAATGTTTGGAACTTCTTCGGCGGAGTTCAACAGTTAACATTAGATTATTTACATGAGTTAAGTAAATACAAAGGAGATATTTATACATTTAATGAACCTATTGATTTTAAAACTTTACTAAAAAGAAAAGAGATAACAACTATTCCTAATAAGAAAGTTATATGTGAAACAACTACCAGTAACAAATTAATATTAGGGGATTCACATTCTTTATCTATTTATAAAAAAGGATGGGGTATTAAAAGATTAGATGGTAAAACATTACATGGTTTTTTAAAAGACCCGTACAAGTATTTTGACAAAGATAAAACTACTGATTTAATTTTATATTTTGGTAATATTGATATTAGATTTCATTTAATGCGACAGCCAAATCCTGAGTTAGCAGTATATGAATTGTTTGCTAAGCTATGTATGTTTATAGAAGAAATAACTCCTGAAATTAATGTAACAATTCAAGAGTTGTTACCGATAGAGGATGAATCTAGAAAAATACCTGGATCAGGAAAATATAAAGGTGAATCTTATTTCGGTAGTAAAGAAGCAAGACAAAACTTAGTTAACTTATTTAATGGTTTAATCAACACTGCTGGCACTGCAAAATATCCTTATAAAGTACAGAAAGCTTGGTTAACGTATCCATTAGACTTTAATCACATGGAAGCTAGGCAATCAGTTCATGTTAGACCTAGTAGTTATTTACATAAAAAAACATTTATAAATGATACAAGAGTTCCAACTTTATTATAAAAAAGCAAAGTTAAATCAAGAAAGACTTTATCAAGGTTACGAGTGGACTAAAAAAGATATTGATGATGATTTAATTTGGCATGTTCCAATCTACGATGTTGTTAATAGAAGATACGCAGCGTTTAGTAGTTTGTTAGAAGCTATTAGATTAAAAGAAGCAGATCCTAAAGGCAATGGCGAATATTTTAAATATGCAGATGTTAATGATTTTGATTTCATGTTGCTATGTTACTTGTTTAGGTTATGTGGTAGTGGGATTAATTATTTTCCAAAGACTAATCATCCTTACGGCACTCATGGTTTCGGTAATTTTTGGATAGTCGATAGTTTACTAAACGAAAGGCTAACATTTAATGAATGGATGGAGGATCTACCTGAAAAAAAGTTTAGTGATAACAAAGGTTATTTACTGCCTATGATTTCTAAAGGATTAAGAAATTTTATATTGGAAGATAGTTATAAATTAGTTAGCTACATACTAGATAACATGTGGGGATTAGAAATATACGAGGTTGTAGATCTAGGTAACGAGTGGTTATTACGAAGAGGATATAAAAGACAAAATTTTGTTCTCTGTGCTTTCGCAATGGACTTAGCTGAGTATTTCCCTAAAATAATAAGTAGGCATAGTAATGTTTACGTAGGATCTAACGCTAAAAAATGCTTAAAAGAAATATTTCCAAACGAAAAAGGGATTGGAAGTAATTTAAAAGTAACTAATGAATGTCTTGAGAGACTTTGTACTTTAACAGGCAATCACAGTTTTAAATACGACATGGAAGATGTGGCTTGTGATTTTATAAGATATAAGAATAATTTTCAGAGTAAGCATCATATAGAATATAATAACGGGATAAAATATTATAACAGTGTTTTTAAATAAACAAAAATATATAGAGAATAAAGATCTAAACTTATTTGGTCTTGATCAATACTTAATGTTGACTGAAGATTTTAAATCATCTTTTGATCCTTTTGTAGTTAAAGATGTAAAGGGGTTCAATGTTATTGATGAATCTGAATCATGTGAAGTTGGTTATAAAGCAAGATCAGGTGAGTTTTTCATGCAACACTTAAAGGATATAAAAGTAAATCACGTGGTTTATGTTCAACCTAGAAGAGGTTTTGCAGGTATCTCATTAGCTTGGTTGTGTAAAAAGTATGACATGAAACTTACTTTAGTTATGCCAGCTTCTAAAGAAGTAAGTGATCATCAAGCTTTATGTATTGAATTAGGAGCTGAAGCTAAGTTTGCTAGAATAGCAGCTATGCCAAATGCTAATAAGATTGCAAAAGAATATGCTGAAAAAGTAAATGCTTTCTTTATACCGTTAGGATTAAATCACCCATTAGTTATTGCAGGAGGAGTAAAAGTTATCTATGATTATTTTAAAGACAAGGATAAACCTAAAACAATGTGGAGTGTGATAAGTACAGGTGTTTTACAAAGATCATTACAGATAGCTTTGCCAGATACAGAATTTAAAGCAGTAGCAGTTGCTAGAAATATACAACAAGGTGAATTAGGGCGCGCCGAGTTCTACAGTTATCATAAGCCCTTTAACAGTCTATCTGATTTAATACCGGATAAATTTGATTGCGAGGATAGTTATGACTCGAAAGGCTGGCACTACATGTGTAAATATGGAAATGAAGGTGATTGGTTTTTTAGTGTAGCCGGTAACGCTAAGAAGCCATCAATAAATAAAAGTCAAATCAAATCATATAGGGATTGGAATGACTTAAAAGATTTTAAAATATGATTTACAATAACGTGACTGAAGCTTTTGAATCTTTATATAATAAGATTGATAAAGTAGAGGAAGGTCCAAATAAAACCAAAGCAATTTATAATACTTGTTTTACGATTAAAGACACTAAAGATCTTGTGGTCAAAACACCTTGGAGAAACTTTAAAACAAGCTATGCTGAAAAGGAATGGATTTGGTATGTTTCAGGAAATAGAAATGCTGAAGAGATAGCTAAGTGTGCCAAAATCTGGTATAATCACATGGATAATAATGGTAATGTTAATTCGAATTATGGATGGCAATGGTGGAGGAATGATCAATATCGTTATGTAGTAGAAGAATTAAAATATAATAGGTTTTCGAGACGTGCTGTTATTACAATATATGACGGTAAAGAATGGGAGGACTACGAGAAAGATACACCTTGCACTCTAGCAATACAGTTTTATTTTAAGACTGACCCTAATGTTTTACATATGTCTGTTATTATGAGAAGCAACGATTTATGGTTTGGTTTTTGTAATGATGCCTATTGTTTTATGAAATTGCATGAATCAATGTGCGAAGATTTAAATGCAATTCAAGGAGAATACACACATTTCGCGCAAAACTTACATTTATACCCAAGACATTATGGAAAAAACATTTGAATTAATTAGACAATGGGCTAAAGAAAGAAGCCTTTATGAAAAAGGAAACTCACATACACAATATGTAAAGTTTCAAGAAGAAGCTGGTGAATTAGCTAAAGCTTTATTAAAAAAAGATAGAGATGAAATAATAGACTCAATTGGAGATATTGTAGTTGTATTGACTAACCTTGCTCATATGGAGGGGTTATCAATTGAGGATTGTATTGTTACAGCTTACTTAGAAATAAGAAATAGAAAAGGTAACATGATGAATGGTACTTTTGTAAAACAAGAAAGAAATACAGACCACATAATATCAGGAACAGAATGAGAAAATATATAGCAAAAATAAGAATACCGGAAAACTTAGATCACCAGTCAGTAGGTTATATTGGTGAAAGAATATTTAAACTATGGTTTAATAGAGTTTATAATGATGAGCAATTATTTAAACAAAAAGCTGATCGTGAATATGAACAAATTGATTTTTCAGACGAGAAAGGATATACATACCAGGTTAAAACAACTAGCAAGAAAAGTTATACGTTTAATTGTCCATTAGATAAAATAGATAATCATTTAAATGCTTATTATTATGTATTTATACAATTAAAAGACAATTATGCTTATATAGAACCATTACTAACCAGGGAGGACATTTTAGATAATATTAAAAAGTCTTTTATAAATGACACGTGCTATGTTAAAGCAAGAGACCTCCAACAACAGGAGATCACAATATAATGAAAAAATAATAGATGAATATTATTTATTAGTTATATATGAAATAGAAAGAGGAGAGCCAATCGAGAATATAGAATCAATGTTAAAAGAATACGAGTCAAATGAACTATATATAGAATGTGCAGGAATTAAAAAAGGCATAGATCACATAAGGTTTTTTGCTTTATTCGAATTAATATTAAGATTATGTTTAGATGAACAAACAGACAATTTAAAATTAGAATATGAGACCAGATAAAATTAAAGAAATAATAAACGAAAGAACAAACATAAATATAGATACTCCTACAAGAAGGAGAGACCACGTTTACGCTAGAGCTATATACTTTAAACTATGTAGAGACTTAACACCATTAAGATTACATGAAATAGCTAAAACTGTAGACAAAAACCACGCTACAGTGTTACACGGTTTAAATAATATATTTCCTTTGCTTAAACAATATGACGACCCTTTATATAATATTTACGTAGAATTAATGGAACACAAGTTAATGCCATTAAGAGAGAAATACGATTTATTAAAACATAAATACAAAGAGCTATCTAAATACACATTAGACAAAAAATATAATAATCTACTTAACATTATAAAGAAAGTTCCAGAGAATGAATTAGAACATGCAGAATTAAGGTTTGGTACTATAACTGATATGTTAATTAACAAAAACAAAAAATAATTGTTATTTAAAAAATATCTTTGATTAATCAAGTTTTTTCAAAATGAATATAGCAATATTACATCCGTGTCCAATTTGTATCTCAATTACAATTGTAAGTTACCTAATCTATAAATATTTTAAGAATGAGCAGAGGAGGTAAACGTATTAATTCAGGTAGGAAATCTAAAGCTGAAGAGGTTCAGTTAATAGAACGATTGAGTCCATTAGAAGATAAAGCTTTTGAAGCCTTACAAGCAGGGATAGAACAAGGAGACTTCAAGTATGTACAATTATTTTACCATTATTACGCAGGTAAACCAAAAGAAACAAAAGATATTAACCTAGCCACTGAGCAGCCATTATTCCAATTAGATGAATGATTTTATTGTAACAACAGCAATAAAGAAATTAAGTAAATTACATAAAAGGAATAGAGTTGTACAAGGAGGAACCTCAGCCGGTAAAACATTCGGTATAATTCCATTACTTATAGATCACGCTATAAAGAACCCTAACAAAGAAATATCTATAGTTAGTGAGTCAATACCTCATCTTCGTAGAGGAGCTTTAAAAGACTTTTTAAAAATAATGATGGTTACCGGTAGATATATAGATGGACAGTTTAATAAATCAATATTAAAATACCAATTTACAAATGGTAGTTACATAGAGTTCTTTTCAATAGAATCAGCTGATAAACTTAGAGGAGCTAGAAGAAATATCCTATATGTCAATGAAGCAAACAATATACCTTTTGATGCCTATAACCAATTAGCAATAAGAACAAACGAAATAATATGGATAGACTTTAATCCAACAAGTTCTTTCTGGGCTCATACAGAGCTTCAAAACCAAGAAGACACAGATTTTATCAAGTTAACATACAAAGATAACGAGGCATTGCCTGATACAATAATAAAGGATATTGAGAAAGCTAAGGTTAAAGCTAATACATCAAGTTATTGGAAAAACTGGTGGACTGTTTACGGATTAGGGGAAATAGGTAGTTTAGAAGGAGCATGCATACAAGATTGGAAACAAATGGCTTTACCTAATGAAGCTAGGTTATTATGTTATGGAATGGATTTTGGTTATAGTAACGATCCAACAACATTAATAGCAATGTACAAATATAATAACTCATTTATATTCGATGAGGTAATATATAAAAAAGGAATGTTAAACTCTGAGATAAGTGGTTTATTAAAATCAAATAGCGTTCAGGAAATAATATATGCTGATTCAGCTGAACCTAAGTCTATAGCTGAGTTAAATAGTTATGGGCATACCGTGTTACCTTGTTTAAAAGGAAGAGATAGTATTGTTTACGGGATAAACCTTATAAATCAAAACGAGATATATATAACACCATCTAGTGTACACTTGATCAAAGAATTACAGAATTATATATGGTTAAAGACTAAAGATGGAGAAACACTTAATAAACCAATTGATGCTTATAACCATTGTATTGATGCAATGAGGTATGCAATAACAGCACAACTAGACAATCCTCATCGAGGTTCATATCATATATATTAGAATTTTAACATAATTTTAACATTTCTTTAACACTTTAAACCGAAGTTAGTTTGTATATTAGCTATGTACTTATGTACAAATGTTCATTAAAATACTGAAAATAAAAAGAGGGATAGTAATCTACAGGACTATTTAAACGGCACACCTAGGCCACTGCGTAAAATGAAAGTGTACCCTCTTAAAATATATCGAGGAAAATTGTTTTAGCATAAATGCTAATGAGAAGCGATGGACTTGAAGAGCTAAGGAAATATAAAAGGTCTGGGACTAATCACCCAGTTAACTTAAGGTTAATAGTCAAAAGGATACGATAATTATATTGATCTAGGGAAGCAAGAGAAGGACAAAGGTTAGTACAAACACTATTAAAGACTCTGACAAAGTAACTAGCAACTGGTAGAGCTGGAAGGTTAAAAAATACATACCGGATTTGAAACCTAAGGGAGCGCCTAACTCGATAACAGTATTTATTTAAACGTTATAATATGTATACAAAAGAAAAAGAAAAATTACATAACGCTTTAGTTGACGTTGATCTATTAAAAACTAAATGTATCAACTTAAAACTTAAATTAGAAGCAGAGAAAGAATTAAATAGTAGATTAATTAAATTGTTAAATAATGAGAAAGTTATACGATAAATTATTATATTATACATCAATAAGTTTATTTACTTTGATCTTATTAGCCGGAAGTTTATTACTTTTAAACTTGGAAAATTTGATCAATATAATACTTGGATTATAGAAAAGCAATAAGTTGGTGTTTAGAGAATGATATAAAAATTTATGTCGAACCAATAAGACAGGGTAAACGACCACCTGTGATTATTGTAGTAAATTTTAAAGGTCGAATTAAAAAAGGAAAAATTGAATATGCGCAACAGAATAATTTAGTTTGGGATAAAATTAACGATATTTATAATGCTTATTTTGATTTTTATAATTAATTGAGTTAGTTTAGTTTTAGTTAGGAAAAGGTGTCTATTATACATAGATGCCTTTTTTTTGTTTTATAAAAAAGAAATATGAAGTTAAAAGATATTAAATTAAGTAATGTTCCTTTAAATAGTTACCAAAAGTACATGTTAATAGATAACCCTAATGAACAGGACTTGCTAAAATGCTTTTTAGGATTAACACAACCAGAGTTAAATAAACTACCATCTAAAGACATAGATGATTATTTAAATCAAATAAATAACTTATTAAACTTAGATCATGAGTTAATAAGAACATTTAAGTTAAATGGTATTGAATATGGTTTTATTCCTAAATTAGACGATATAACTTATGGTGAAAATTTAGATGTTACAAAATACATTGGAGAGTATGGAAGTATGCATAAAGCAATGGCTGTATTATTTAGGCCAATTAAACAAAAAATCCGTGATCAATATTTAATTGAGGAATACACCGGGAGTTATGTATACGCTGAGAAATTTAAAGATATTCCATTAGATGTAGTGTTTGGTGCTATTGTTTTTTTTTACAATTTAACCAACGAGTTACTGAACTCTACCCTGAAATATTTGGAGCAACAGATTCAACAGGACTCACAGCTTCAAGCCAGTTTGCAAGAAAGTGGAGTGGATATTCAGAGCTCTATACGCTCAGCCAAGGAGACATTACAAGATTTAATTCCATCAGTAAGTTGAATTTACATAAATGTTATATGTATTTAGCTTTTGAAAAAGAAAGAACTGATTTGGAAAATTTATTAATAAAACAAAAATTTAAACAATAATGCAAGGTTTTTATAATATAACCGAAAAGATTAGAGAACAACTACAACAAGATGACTTTGTTAACACAGTTACATATGGAGACATATTTGAGGTTGATCTATCTAAACAAACAATATTTCCTTTAAGCCACTTCCAAGTAAATAACGCTACAATGCAAGGTAATGTATGGAACTTTACAATAAGCTTATTAGTTATGGATATTGTAAATGAAAGTAAAGAGTATCCAGAAGGTATACCAGATGAATTTAGAGGCAACAATAACGAGCAAGATATATGGAACACACAATTAGCTGTAGCAAATCGTTTACTAGAATTACTTTACAGGGGTGATTTATACACGGATAAATATCAATTAAATGGTGACCCTGTTTGTGAGCCTTTCACTGATAGATTTGAAAACAAACTTGCTGGTTGGACTGTTACTTTTAACATATTAATTCCAAATGACATGACAATATGCGCAGTCTAGAACCTATATTACAACAATTTGGCGAATATGTGGTTAGCCAATCTAGGTTAAATTTAACCAAAGGTGGTTACAAAAGTAAAGGACATAATGCCTCAGGTTCTTTAAGTAAATCATTAGCTTATACAACGGAGGAGGTAAGTGAAGGGAGATGGATTGTAGAGTTTTTAATGGAGCTTTATGGTCAATACGTAGATAAAGGTGTTAGTGGTACTGAGGTATCTCGTGACACACCTTATAGATTTAGAAGTAAAGGTGGTAAACAAGGTTTAAAAGGTATGCCTCCACCAAGTGCTTTTGATCAATGGAGAATAAGAAGAGGTATTGCTCCGAGAGATGAGAAAGGTAGATTTTTACCTCGTAAAGCAGCTAATTTTGCAATAGCTAGAAGTGTATTTAAAAAAGGAATAAAACCAAGTTTATTTTTTACAAAACCTTTTGAAGCTGCATTTAAAGATTTATCAATGACATTACTAGACGGATTTGAATTAGAAATAAGAAAAACTTTTAACAAAATGGAAAATGGCAAAAATTAATGTACTAAGCCCATATTTTATAAATGTATCAGATGCTGATTTAGTTAGCGTACAATTAGAAATAGAAATATATACTGATTATGCTAATACAAGCTGGCAAAGTAGCCCACAATACACATTGCAATCTACAGCAATAGATAACAAGGTAACATTTGAAATAAGCGAATTAATAAAAGATTACATAAAAGCAGAATTCAATGGTGATTACCCAATACTAGGGACATCAACTGATGAAGCAACCACACGTTATGTAGATTACAGAATAACAGAGACACATACTGGAGGTGTACAAGCCCCAGTGGATAGTTTAGCTAATAGAGCATATTACGGTTACGGTTATTTTGAAGACGGTGCAAACCCACAATTTATACAAGGTTATTTGCAAAGCAATAACAAAGTATTAAAACCAGATGACTCACCTTTACGTGTAGCAGTTGACCCTACAAATACAACTAGTGTAGCTTTTTTTAGTAATGGCCAACAAACATATAGTTGGTCTGCAAGTGGAACATACAGAGTGCAAGACCATGTTCTTTATATAAGTAATGAAGCGAGTGGGGTTGATAGTTATGAAGACAGAGTATTACTTGATGGTGGTACTTTTGAAGGTAGCGATTGTTTAACGGATTTTTTACGAGATACCACTGTTTATCCTGTTGACACTATTTATGTAGATGATAATAATGGTATAACAGTTATCGATGTAGATAACATACAAGAATGCAAATACCCTTTATACAAATTAACTTTTATAAATAAATTTGGTGCATACCAAAACCTATGGTTCTTTAAAAACTCACAACTTAGCATGACTACTAAAAAAGACATGTATAAAGCCAACATAGTAGAAAACGGTAGCTACAATATATATAACGCACAAAATAGAATACTTACTAAAAACGGTGATCAAAAACTGACGTTAAATAGTGGTTATTATCCTGAAAGCAACAACGAGTTATTTAAACAATTATTTTTAAGCGAAAAAGTATGGATAGAATATAACAACCAAACATTAGGGGTAAATATATCAAGTAGCAACATAACATATAAAACATCATTAACAGATAAATTAATTAATTACACAATAGAATTAGATTTTGCTTTTAACACTATCAACAATATAAGATAATGCAAACAATACAATTATTTATTGAAAACACTAGGGTTGATTTATTTAAAGATGAGTCAGTAACAATAACTGACACCATAAAAAACATAAAAGATATAAGTAAAGTATTTACAACTTTTAGTCAGCAGTTTAGTTTACCGGCCTCGTCTACTAATAACTTAATATTTAGGCATTACTATAATTACGATATTGTAAATGGTTTTGATGCAAGAGCACGTGTTAATGCTACTATAAAATTAAATGGTGTTGATTTTAAACAAGGTAAAATAAAACTAAATAATGTAGCCTTAAAGAACAATAAGCCATATGCTTACAAAATAGTATTTTATGGTAAAGCAGTTGATTTAAAAGATATTGTTGGTGAAGATAAACTAAATAACTTACAATTTATAGAGGTAAAAGATTCAGGCACTTGTACATTAACCTCAGCTAATAAATTAACAGATTTTGGCGGTAGTTTTACCACAACAACATCAGAGGGTGATAGAGTACACAATGTAGATGATGGAACATACGCAACAGTGCTTAGTGTTGATAGTAACCAGCAATTAACCTTAAACGCAGATATATTTGCAGCTAATGATGATTACAGGGTTTTATTATCACCAATATGGGAAAACGACTCAGTTGAAGAAAAACTACAATTACAACCAGCTACAGCTAAAAACACTTTAATAGTTCCACTAATAACACACACTAAAAGGCTTTATTATGATAGCTCAACTAATATAGCTGGTGATGGAAACTTATATTGGCATGGTGGTGGAGGTACGCATGATCATGGTGTTGCATATACAGATTTAAAATTTGCACTTAGAGTACATAGTATTATAGAAGCTATAGAAAATACATATAGTGATATTGAGTTTACTACTGATTTTTTTAACACTACTAATTACAACTATTATAATTTATACATGTGGTTAAACCGTAAATCAGGTGAGGTTAGCACAAGCACAAGTGTAAATAGCTTTCAGTTTACTGTAGATAGTTGGTCTGGTGGTGACTTAAACGAGGGTGGTGCTGGTTTAGGTTCTACTTATGGTATAACATCTGATTTTGCTGATTTTGGAACTAGTTTTAGTATGAGCATAGCGGATTCAACTACAGCATATACAATAGAGTTTTTTAAAAATCAAAGTTTAGTTTATACAACTTCAAGAACGGCTTCACAAGGTGCTTACACTTTAGGCACTGCTGAATTAGGGGCAATTAGTACAATGGCTGGAACATGGCATGTAGTTATAAGTGCTAATGCTAATGTAATTATAAGTAACATATCAATAACATTACAGGGTATTATATTTGACGAATTTGGTGGCACTAGTAGTTATACAAACACAATAACATCAGGGAATATAAATACACCAGCTGTAGCTACATTTGATATTGCAGACCAAATGCCAGAAATAAAAGTAATTGATTTTATTAATGGTTTATTTAAAATGTTTAACCTTATTGCTTTTGTTAATGATGAGGATAAAATAGAAGTAAGAACTTTAGATAACGCCAGTAGCGATAGCTATTATAATTTATCAAATGTAAATACTTATGACATTACAGAGTACGTAGATGTTAAAGAATCACAAGTGGATGTAGCTTTACCTTTTAAAGAAGTAAACTTTACTTACGAAGATTTAAAAACATTTTTAGCGGTAAATCACGAACAATTATTCAACCAAAGCTGGGGAACAGAACAATGGAACGAAGATAGCGATACACTTAGAATAGATGGTCAATCATATAATGTTAAGTTGCCTTTTTCACACATGAAATACGAAAGGTTAATAAACCAGGATAATGGTGTTGATACTAGCATACAATGGGGTTGGAGTGTTAATGAAAACCAAGATAGTTACAAAGGTAAACCGTTATTATTTTATCCATTAAGAAACTCAGGAACACCAATACAATTTTTGGTTAATGGAGGTAGCGACCAAATAACACAATACATAATACCAAGTAACAGTAGGTATTTAAACGATACTAGTGGTGAAGATAACATAAACTTTGGTCCAGAAATAAATGAATACGATAGGCCATTAACTAGTTTTAGTGGTACGTTATTTCAAAACTATTATTACAATTATATAACTAATGTTTTTAGGTTTAATGCTAGAATAATTAAACTAACAGCTTATTTACCGTTACGTATAATATTAAATTATAAGTTAAATGATTATATAGTAGTTAGTGGTAAAAAATACAGGATAAATAGTATAAAAGTAAATTTATTAACCAATAAATCAGAATTAGAATTAATTACAACATGATAATTTTTAAATTATTAAATATAGATAATTTCTATGGCATAAGTGAAAACATAGAGATAGCAAAAGGTAAATACAAATTACCTGAGACTTTAAAACAAGGATTCAAACAAATTAAACGTAAATACAAATGGCAACAGAAACAAGCAATTTAAGAGTACAGGTAGATTTAAAACAAGCCATTGCTGATTTCGAACTTTTTGATAAAAGAGTTACGGAGTCTAGAGACGCTGTAGCTAAATTAGAAGCACAACTTTTAGACTTAGAAAAACAACAAAAAGCTGTAGACCCTAAGGATTTAAATAGGATTAAAGATTATAATGAAGCTATAGACAAAACTAAGCAAAGAATCAAAGAGGAAAAATCCGATCTTAAACAATTAAATCTTGAAAGAACAAAAGCTAAGAAAAAGGTTACTGAATTAAAAAAGGAAAAAGGTGATCTTAATAAAGCCACAGGACTATTAGATAGAGCAACAGGTGGTTTAGTTAGTAGTTACAATAATATGACGGAAGCAGTTGGTGGAGCTATCCGTTCATTAGGTAAATTCAAAGTAGCTTTAATCGCTACAGGTATTGGTGCCTTTATAGTTTTATTAGGTTCTTTATATGCTGCTTTTACAAGATCAGAAGAAGGTCAAAATAAATTTACTAAATTAATGATGCAAATTGGTAACGTGGTTAATAACGTTATGGATATTATTGCTGACTTAGGTTCTAGTGTTATTAACTTAGGTAAAGGATTATTTAAACTAGCAACTGGTGATCTTAAAGGCGCATCTAAAGCGTTTACCGATATGGCTACAGATGTTGTTAGCGCTACAACAGCCGTAAAAAACTTTGGTGAAACAGTTAAGGAAGAATCTAAAATAATAAATGATATTGCTAATGCTAGAGCTAAAGCAGATAAAATTGAAAGAAAATTATTAATTGATAGAGCTAAAGCAACTAGAGACGTAAATGAGTTAAGAGAAAAAGCCGCAAGACGTGAAGATTTTACAGCAGAACAAAGAATTGAGTTTTTAAAGGAAGCAGGTAGAATAGAAAAGGATATAACCGATAAACAACAACAAGCTGCTCAATTAAGGTTAGATGCTAAAATACAAGAGAACGCATTAGGTAAAACAACTAAAGAAGACTTAGATGAAGTAGCAAAACTAGAAGCTGATTTAATTAATATTCGTGCTAAAAGTTTAAGGAGACAAAAAGCTATTAGCGCTGAAATAACAACTAACATAAGGGAACAATTAAAGGAACAAAGAGAACAAATTAAAGACTTTGTTTATTTACCTGGAGTTGGTTTTGTTAAGAAATCAGAGTTAGAAGAAATTAAACAAAACAGTGAATCAGTTTTAAGTGTATTAGAGGAGTTTAAAAAACGGAGAGAAGACAATGAAGCTGAAACAGAGTTACAAAGATTACAACTAGAAGAGCAAAGAACTTTAGATGAGCTTGACAGGTTAAATGCTACTGAAGAGCAAAAAATGCAGATTAAAAAGTTCTATAGTGATAAATATTTAGAGTTAGAAACCAATAATAAAAAGAAAGAGGAAAATGTAGATAAAATGGTGGCTCAAGCTAAAATAGCTCAAGCTGGTCAAGTATTTGCTTTAGTAGGTCAAATTGCTAAAAAAGGAAGTAAAGTGGGTAAAATAGCTGCAATAGGTCAAACAGTTATAAGTGGAATACAATCTGTGCAAAACGCGTATACAACAGCTCAAGCATCTCCAATAACAGCGGTAAATCCTGGTTATCCTTTACAACAAGCAATTATTGCTGGGGCATTTTCAGCTGCACAATTAGCCAAGATCATAGCAACTAACCCTGAATCACCTGCAGCAGCCGGAGGATTAAGACCCTCAGCTGGAGGAGGAGAACCTGCTGTGCCACAATTTAACATAGTAGGAGCAACACCTACAAGCCAATTAGCTACAGCTATTGGTGAACAAGAACAACAACCTGTACAAGCTTATGTAGTTTCACAAGATGTTACAACAGCACAAAGCTTAGAAAATAATATAATTACAGGGGCTACTCTTGGAGGATAATTATAACAAAGTAAAACCAATAATGTTTTTAAAAAAATGAGCAATGAACATAATAGAACTAGTAATCAACGAGGACGAGGAACTAAGTGGTGTGGATGCGATCAGTGTAGTAGAACAGCCTGCGATAGAGGAGGACTTTGTTGCATTGAAAAACCAGCAACAGGAAATCAAACTTGCGCAAGTATCTGCGGAGAAAAGAATCCTGATGGGAGCTGCACTTGTTCCAGAGAAACCCATATATAGAAGTAACGGTCAAGAGGAATTTTATATTTATTTTTCTAAAGATACAGTTGCAAAAGCATCTCAAATGTTTTTAAAAAAAGGTAATCAAAATAAAGCTACTTTAGAACACGCTGAAGCAATCGGTGGTATGACTGTAGTAGAATCTTGGTTAGTTGAAGATGATGTACATGATAAATCAAGAAAATATGGTTTAAATGTACCTGTAGGAACATGGATGGTATCAATGAAAGTTTATAACGATGAAGTATGGAATGACTATGTAAAAACTGGAAAAGTAAAAGGTTTCTCAATCGAAGGTTACTTTGCTGATAAATTACAACGTCCACAAGACAAACAAAAAGACCAATTAAGTGAAGATGAAAAACTTATAAAAAAATTAATAGATGCCTTACAATAAAATAAACGCAACACCTAGTAAAACTAGTCCAACTGGAGGTAGACGTGGTTGCCTTTGTAAAAATGGCACATATAGTACCAAGTGTTGTAATGGTGATCTACAAAACCAAGGTATAGGCCCTCTAACAGGCCAAAATGGTTGAATTTATAACAACCAATATCAAATAATGTTTTTTAAAAAAATAACCTAATAATATATATTAAAATGGATGCTAAAGAAACTTTGAATAAAGTAAGAACTATTCTAGGATTAGAAGTAATCTTAGAAGAAAAGTTACTTGAAAACGGAACTAAGTTTGTTGCCGAGAAATTTGAAGGCGGCAATGAAGTCTTTATTAAAACTGAAGACGACGAAAAAATACCAGTACCAGCAGGTGAATATTTAATGGATGACGGTGTAGTGTTATACGTTAAAGAAGATGGAGTAATTGATTCTATGGGTGAGGAAAAGAAAGAAGAAGAAGAGGAAGAAGAAATGAAATATGACGATAAAGAGGAAATGGCTGAGGAAACTGAATTAGAAGATGATGGTAAGGAAGCTGACGTAGAGGACTGGGCAGGTATGGAAAAAAGAATTAAAAACCTTGAAGATGCAGTTGCTGATCTTAAAAGAGAGCATGAAGAAATGATGCCAAAAGAGGAATTAAGTTCTGAAGTAGTTGAAGAGTCTAACGAAGAAGTAGTTGAAGAATTACAAAAGGAAGAACTTTCTGAAGCACCAAAACAAATAAAACATAATCCTGAAGCTAATAAAGAAATCGAATTAACTAAAATCGGTAAAGTTTCGGATTTAAGACAAAGAGTATTTAATCAAATTTTTTCAAAATAATAATCAATAATTAATTTTTAACAATGGCAACAACAGTAAACATTACATCAACTTATGCTGGAGAATTTAGTCAGAAGTACATTTCTGCGGCATTATTATCGTCTTCTACTATTGCAGACGGAGGAGTTGAAGTTATGCCAAACGTAAAATTTAAGGAAGTAATTCAACGTGTTGAAACTGGTTCTTTAATTGCGGATGGTTCATGTGACTTCGACGCTAGTTCTTCGGTAACTTTAAGCGAAGTAATTTTGCAACCAGAAGAATTTCAGGTAAATTTACAATTATGTAAATCAGACTTTATTAATACATGGGATGCAATTCAAATGGGATATAGCGCATTTGATCAACTTCCTACTTCTTTTGCGGACTATTTAATCGCTCACGTAGCAGCTAAAGTAGCAGCTCAAAACGAAATTAACATCTGGCAAGGTACTACAGGTACAGCTGGTGAATATGACGGTCTTGAAGCATTAGCAGCAGCAGGTGGTTCAGGAGTAGTAGCAGTAACAGGAACAACTTTAACTTCAACTAACATTTTAGCTGAAATGCAAAAGGTTGTAGATGCTATTCCTAATGCTTTATATGGTAAAGAAGATTTAAAACTTTATATTAGCCCTAAAGCAGCTAAATTATATGTACAAGTTCTTGGCGGTTTTGCAGCTACTATTGGTGCAAACGGTGTAGACAACAAAGGGACAATGTGGTATAACAACGGTTCTTTAAGCTATAACGGAGTTCCAATTTTTGTAGCAAGAGGATTAACTGCAGATCATATGTTTGCAGCAGAATCTAGCAACTTTTTCTTCGGCACTGGTCTTATGAATGACTGGAACGAGGTAAGAGTAATTGATATGGCTGACATCGACGGATCTAAAAACGTTAGAATCGTTATGAGGTTTACAGCTGGATGCGCAATTGGCGTTGGAGCTGACGTAGTATATTATTCATAAATATTAACCTATATATGGGGGATTAATTTCCCCCTTATATCAAAAAACTTTAAATTATGTCTTGTGATATTTCTTTAGGTAGATTAGAACCATGTAAAGATTCCGTTGGAGGGATTAGAGCAATTTATTTTATAAACTACACAAATGGTTTATTAGATACTGCTACTTTTGACTCAGACGAAATTATTACAGGTTTTGCTTCTGCTTTAACTTTGTACAAATATGATTTAAAAGGTGCTAATTCGTTTGATGAAACAAATGAAAACTCTAGAGAAAATGGAACTAGCTTTTTTACACAAACAGGAACAATTGTTCTTAAGAAGCAAGACCCGACTACTAGAAAGCAAATGAAACTACTTAGCTGGGGGAGACCACAAATAGTAGTTGAATTTTATAACTATGGCGCGAGCGACGAAACTAGATATGTTTTAGCAGGAATAGAAAATGGTTGTGAGGTAGCTCCTTCTACTGCTTCTGGAGCAGCAATGGGAGATTTAAACGGGTATAATATTACCTTTACTGGAACTGAAAAAGAACCAGCTTTCTTTATTGACCCTACAATTATTAACGACACAACAAATACAACTGTTGTAAGCGGCACATAATACTTTTTAATTTTCATATTTTAAGAGCCTCTATTTTTATAGGGGCTTTTTTTTGTATTATAACAAAAACTACATTTTTATGTTTTATAAAAAACAACAATGATAATATTAACAACTAGTAGTTCAGCGCAGGAAATTAAATTTATTCCTAGAGAATATACAGCTACTAGTGTTGTTATACATAACGAAGATACTAACACAAGCACAACATATTCAGGACTAACATTTACAACTGAAGCATATTATTTAAAAACAGATGTTACATTTAATCCGGTGCTAAAGGAAGGTACTTTTTACAATATTAGTGTTCTTAATGGTACAGATGTTATTTATAAAGATAATATATTTTGCACAGATCAAACTGTTTCAACTTATAGTATAAATAACAATGAGTATACTGAGCACGAAACTACAAACGAATACATTGTATTATGACAAATGATTTATTCATAACAAATTTAGCAGCTTATACTGCACCTAAAATAGTTGAACTCAAGAATAAAGAGTGGGTTTATTATGGTGATGATAACCAATATTTTAATTACCTAATAGAACTTTATTTAAATTCAACAACAAATCATAGTATAATTAACGGTGTATCAAATCAAATTTATGGTAGAGGTATTGCGGCTTTAAATGCTGATAAAAAACCAGAGCAATATGCCGAAATGATGTCTATATTTAGAAAAGATTGTTTACGTAAATACATAAAAGATTTTAAAATATTTGGAATGGCTGCTTTACAAATAACATACCAAAATGGTAAAGTTGTAAGCGCAACGCATTTTCCAATGGAAACGTTAAGAGCAGAAAAATGTAACGAAGACGGGGAAATAGAAGCATGGTATTATAGTAATGATTGGTCAACAATGAAACCATCAGATAAACCTTTACGTATACCAGCATTTGGTTTTGGTAATAATGCTCAAAATGAAATGTATGTGTTAAGACCATATGTACCTGGGCACTATTATTATTCACCCTGTGATTACACTGGAGGTTTACCATATGCTAAATTAGAAGATGAAATTAGTGACTACCTAATTAATGATACAATAAATAACTTTAGTGGAACTAAGGTTGTTAACTTTAACAATGGTGTTCCTGAGCCTGATAAAATGCAGCAAATAAAAAGCGATGTAATGAATAAGCTCACGGGTAGTCGTGGTGAAAAAGTAATTGTAGCCTTTAATAATAACTCAGAATCAAAAACAACTGTTGATGATATACCATTAAATGATGCTCCTGCACATTACCAATATTTAAGTGATGAGTGTTTTAGAAAATTAATAGTAGCACATAGAGTTACCTCACCTATGTTATTAGGAATTAGAGAAGGTAACAATGGATTAGGTAATAACGCTGACGAAATAGAAACAGCTACATTATTAATGGATAACATTGTAATTAAAAGTTACCAAGATCAAATCATTGACTCTATGGACGAAATACTTGCTATCAATGAAATAGCATTAGATTTATATTTTAAAACCTTAAAACCACTTGCATTTAATGACATAGACGAATTACAAGGTGTTGACGAGGAAGTAGCTGAAGAAGAAACTGGTGTTGAAATGAGTGATCAAAGACCAAAGCTAAGTAATGAACAAGCCGATGCTTTATTTACAGCGTTACAAGGAGAGGAAATAGATGATGAGTGGGAAGTGGTAGATGAACGTGAGGTTGATGATGATAATTTAAGTATAAAGGAATGGGCCTCTGCAAGCATTATAGATATACCAGAAACAACTTTAAGTAAAATTAAAAAGGTTTTATTTAATAACCCAAGTCCAATTGCTTACAGTGAAGGAAAATGGTCTGATTTGGATAGCAAAAATTATAAGATACGTTATCAGTATTTTAAAAAGTCAAAAGCTAAAACAATACAAAAGGATAAAACTAGTTATAAGTCGAGACCATTTTGTGATAATATGATGCAATTATCAGATAAAGGCATTGTTTATAGAATAGAAGATATTGATAAAGCAAGTAGGGAAGGAATAAATGGAGGATTTGCTCGTGAAGGTCAAGACAGCTATGATTTATTTAAATATAAAGGTGGTTGTTATTGCAGACATGCTTGGAAAGAAGTTCTTTATAGAAGAAAAAAAGGAGCAGAGGTTTCACCTGATCTAGCTAATTATCGTAAGACTGGCGAGATTCCAAAAACATATAAACGTAATCCTTGGGGTAGTAAACAAGCTAAAGAAGCGACATTTGATTTACCGAACCATGGAAGTTTAAAATATAAATACTAATGGCAACAGCATTATTTGTAACAACAAAAGATATTAAACGCTACTCTGTATTATCTGGGAATGTAGACCCTGATAAATTTATTTACATGGTGGAGATTGCTATGGACACAGAAATACAAAATTATACAGGTACTAAGTTGTATGAAAAAATACAAAACCTTATAGTTGCTGGAACAATTAATGATCCTGCTAATGCTGATTATAAAACGCTTTTAGAAACTTATTTAAAGCCTATGACTATTTACTGGGCTTTAACTACATATATGCCATTTGCTGCATATACAGTGGCTAATGGCGGAGTATATAAACATACTAGTGAAAGCGCTGTAACTGTAGAGAAAAATGAAGTAGATTATTTACAAGAAAAATATAGAGATATTGCACAATATTACACTAATAATTTTATAAATTTTATGGTGTATAATCAGTCAACTTATCCTGAATATAATCAGAATACAGAAGACGATACATACCCAAGTAGTAACGCAGATTTTGGTGGATGGGTATTATAAAATACAAAACAAAACAAGAAAATATTGTTAAGTTACAACAATTTTTAAATGAAAAATATGTGGATACAAACAAACACGTTAAACCTAAAAATAAAATATGAGTATTGTAGCTAATACAGGCAACTGGGGAAAAATATATAGTTATAGTTGGTGGGGTTCTACTACTAATGATGTTAACTTTGGTGATGATTACTATGTAAGTTATTTGCTTAGTGATCTGGAACGTAGAGTACAAATTTACGAAAACAACACCATGTCAATACAATTGTTAAACAACTTAAAACAATGTTATGAGTAACCTATTACGTAAAGCATCCATAATAACCACACCTACAGCTTATGCTGAGGACTTTCTGTATAACATTAAACCTGCAGGAGGTTTAGGAGATGAGATTGTTACTAATGGTACATTTGATACAGATTCTAATTGGAACAAAACAGGCACTTGGACTATATCAAATAATTCTGCTACTGCTGATGCAGACAGCACATCACAATATTTACAACAAGATTTCACAATAACAAACGGAAAAATATATGAGTTTAATTATGTTATTTTACAAAATACACTCAACGGTAATGGTGCTGCGTTAAGTAGCTTTGGTGGTTTTGGAACAGTAGCTATAAGTAATGAAATAGGACAACATAAAACATTTATAACAGCAGCAAATTCTTCAGCAGCGTATGTTTTAAAGATAGGTGTTTCATCTACCTGCACCACAGGAACAATTATTATAGATAATGTAAGTGTTAAAGAAGTGGTTGATTTTAGCTTTGACAGAAACTCAACAGGAACAAGAGTCAATGAAGATTATCTTATAGAAGATGTGCCTTATAATTTATTAAGACATAGTGAAAGTATATTATCTACAACTAATTGGTCAATCGTTGGCGCAACT
>Ga0208645_1001235_pt1 | contig 23123 bp, 7 predicted proteins | sample VirMetDEL_Sep_01_FD_184519 | JGI IMG/M metagenome (GOLD analysis project Ga0208645, IMG submission 184519) | Aqueous microbial communities from the Delaware River and Bay under freshwater to marine salinity gradient to study organic matter... | ecosystem: Environmental > Aquatic > Marine >... | reverse complement strand
AGAAACAAAAACATGCACATTAAAAAATACCCTGATTTAAAAGATGAAATTGAAGAAGTTTACAAAAGTGTGTATAGCAAAAAGGTGTTACCATCTATGCGGTCACTTCAGTTTGGTGGTAAACCGATTGAGATATCACCTAATCGTGTTTATAACTGCGCTTATTTACCTATCGATCATATTGAATCGTTTAATGAGATAATGTTCTTACTTCTTGGTGGTACTGGTGTAGGTTATTCAGTACAACAACATCATGTAGCTAAATTACCTCCACTTAATAAACCTTACAACAAAAGAACTAGAAGGTTTTTAATAGGTGATTCAATTGAAGGTTGGGCTGATGCTATTAAAGTATTAATGAAGTCATACTTTGGTGAAAGAAGGTCTTCAAAGATAGAGTTTGATTACTCTGATATTAGACCTAAAGGAGCTATGTTAGTAACGTCTGGTGGTAAAGCACCTGGACCTCAACCACTTAAAGAATGTATTGTAAAGATAACAGGAGTCTTAGATTCAAAAGCAGATGGAGATACTCTCTCCACTATAGAAACACACGATATAGTTTGCCATATAGCAGACGCCGTTTTAGCTGGTGGTATACGTCGAGCAGCATTGATCAGTCTGTTTTCAGCGGACGACGACCAAATGATCTCTTGTAAATCAGGTGATTGGTGGGAAACAAATCCTCAACGTGGCCGTGCTAATAACTCCGCTGTACTTATGAGACATAAAATTACTAAACAGTTTTTTATGGATCTATGGAAACGTGTTGAACTATCTGGCGCTGGTGAACCTGGAATTTATTTTAACAATGACAAAGATTGGGGTACAAACCCTTGTTGTGAAATAGCTTTACGACCATATCAGTTTTGTAACCTGTGTGAAGTAAATGCTAGTGATATTGAATCACAAGAAGATTTAAATGAACGAGTGAAAGCTGCTGCCTTTATAGGTACGTTACAAGCAGGTTACACTGACTTTCATTATTTAAGAGATATATGGAGAGAAACAACAGAGAAAGACGCTCTGATAGGGGTTTCAATGACTGGAATAGGAAGTGGAACAGTCCTAGGATACGACATGACGAAAGCCGCTCAATTAGTAAAAAGAGAAAACACGAGAATAGCAAAGGCAATTGGAATTAATCCAGCTGCAAGATGCACAACTGTGAAGCCTGCTGGGACGACATCTCTGGCATTAGGAACATCATCTGGTATTCACGCATGGCATAATGATTATTATGTACGTAGAATCAGAGTTGGTAAAAACGAAAGTATATATAAATACTTAGTTGAAAACCACCCTGCTCTAATTGAAGATGAATATTTTAGACCTCATGATACTGCTGTAATTAGCATACCGCAGAAAGCTCCTGAAGGTTCTATACTTAGAACTGAATCACCTTTTCAATTACTTGAACGTATAAAAAAGGTTGCGACTGAATGGGTTGTACCTGGTCATAGAAAAGGATCTAATACTCATAATGTTTCAGCTACAGTTAGTTTGAAACCTGAAGAGTGGGAAACAGCAGGTGAATGGATGTGGGATAATAGAAAATACTATAATGGTTTATCTGTACTTCCTTACGATGGCGGAACATATACTCAAGCTCCCTTCGAGGATATTGACGAAGGAACATATATTAATATGTTACAACATTTAACTGATATAAATTTAGAAAATGTACTCGAATCCGAAGATAACACTGATCTGTCTGGCGAGCTTGCTTGCGCTGGTGGTGCTTGTGAAATTACTTAATTAAAATAAAATAAAATGAAAAAACTTTATATATTACTAGTTGTACTACTATCGTTTATTTATTGTTCTATATCATCTCAGAGAACCGTATTATACTCTCAAGACTTTGAACATTTAAGTAGTGGTTATATAAGTTCAACTAATAGTACTGACTCAGTTTACAAATACGAATGGGCTTCTCACAGTAGTTGTACATCTAGTGATATATGGAGAATAAATAGTTCTGGAGGTTACGGAACCAACGCTAGTATAACAGGTAGTTATGCTAGTATAGATTATGGTTCTCAATCATGTGTACAGGATATTAGTTTTTCTACATTAGAGTTCACACCATCTAAAGATTTAATAAACATTTCTTTTGATTGGGCTTTTCAAGATTACACTGGAAGCTCTCTAATAATAAGGTTATATGATGAAAATGGTAGTATTACACATACGTTAGTTAATGCTACTTCTACAAGTAGTGGTAATTACAATGCTCAAGTAGTTGTAACATCAGGTGTTAGCTACTCTTTAGATTTTAGGTATATAGCTACTTGGGATTATGGAGCTAAAATAGATAATATATTAGTTACTGAATTAGCTTCAGGATATGAAGAAATAACAATAGGAACTGGAACATCAGAGTCGGCGTTAGTACCGGCGTATGGTTATTACGATTATAGTTGGTCTGGCATGATATACTTGCAAAGCGAGATAGATAAATCAGGAATTGTTAAATACATATCTTGGTATGTAGATAATTCTAGTCCATCTTCATTTACTATGAATAACCAAAAAATATATTTAGGAAATACTAATGATAACTCTTTCGATAGTGATCCTAATGAATCTATTACCTCTGATTTAACTGTAACAGATTATACTTTAGTATACGATGGATCTATAACTTGGCAGCATGGATGGAATACAATAACATTATCTGAAGACTGGGAGTATTTAAATACTAATAATATATTGGTTAAAATAGAAAATAGAGATGGTAGTTATACAACTCCATATCCTTCATTTGATTATACTACTTCAACTGATAGAGGAGCTTATGATTATGAAGATGATAATTACCCAACTGGAAATGGTACTAGAACTAATATTAGACCAAATATTATGTTCACAATACAAACATCGGGAGCAGCACTACCTATAGACTTAATATCTTTTAATGGAGAACTTATAGATAATTATGTAAGATTAAATTGGGTTGTAGCTTCTCAAATCAATAATGACTATTATACTATAGAAAAATCTATAGATAATCATAATTGGGTTGAAATAGCTATAGTAGATGGTAATGGTAATTCAAATCAAGAAACTCATTATTCAATATATGATGAAAAACCAAATATTGGAAATAACTATTATAGATTAAAGCAAACAGATTATGATGGTTTATTTAAAATATTCCAACCAATAGTAGTATTTATAGAGGAAAATAAATATATTATAAAAACAATTAATATCAACGGTCAACAAGTCAATGTTAAAAATAAAGGACTTTTTATAGACTTATGGAATAATGGAGAAGCAACTAAATATATAAATAAATAACTTAAAATTTAAAACATGTGTGAATGCTGCTAAATAATAAAAGGGAGGTCTTACGGCCTCCCTTTTTGGTTACAGGAACTTTGGGTATGGTGCCCAGTTTTTTTGTTCCTTATTTATTTTTTCCAACCTGCATCTTTTTTCCACCCATCATTCTTTATCCAATTTTCTTTTTCTTTTTTTGTTTTTCCAGGGTTTATTTGCCATTCTGGCCAACCAGCTAACATAGCTATTGTCTGCCAAGCTTCTGTGTCTTCTGCTAATGCAGCTTCAATGTTATTAGCTTTATTATATAACCTATCTAAAGGTAGGTTAGTTGTAGCAGATATAACTTTAGAAGCAGCTTCATATGCTGGGTTATCTATACTGAATCCTTTTTCAAATATTTCCTCTCTACGTTTTTTACTATCAAACTGATAAGCTGCTTGCCTAACTTTAGATATTTTAGAACTAATAGGTGGAGATATCTGTAACAACTTATAAACAGCATCTACATACTCAGGTCTTTTCCTACCTGATCTTTCGTAAACATCCATCAAAAAGTTTTTAACAACACTAACACTTAACCCAGCAACACCTAAACCTCTAAGTAAAGAATCTAACATACCATTAGCTATTTTCATATACTTTTTCTGTTTAGTTTTTTCGTACTTTTCTTTCTCTTCATTAGACATTTCATCTTCATCGTCACCTGCACCTAAAGCAAATAAAGCTTGTTGTAAAACATTAAATATTAAATTCTGTACAACTCCATAATATATTATTCTACTAACGTTTGTTTTAGCATCGCCTCTACCATTAACAAGATCTTGAATAGCTCTTTTTTGTAACCTTGCATACTGCATAGGTGTATTGTTAAAAGCTAACACAACTCTACCTAAGTCGCTTGCTTGTTGAGCAGATATCTTACTAGGATCTGAAGACTGTTGGGATGTTTCAGCTACTTGTCTAAACTCAAGCATTGCTTTCTTTTTAGCTTCAGCTTCTGTTAAACCTTCATTTTTAATAAGATCATTTATTCTATTACGGTAAAACGTAGCACCACCAGAAGCTATAGCAAAACTATCAGCGAATTGAGTTGGTAAAAAACCTTTTTGAAGTATATAACTCATAACTGCTTTAGCTTTATTTTTACTAGTAGCAGCAGCATCAGCTATTTCATTTTCATTTATGTTTATTTTTAAACCATTACGTCTATCAACTAAATAATCAGAGTTCATTAACTCCATAAAATCTTTCCAATATTGAGGTTGATTAGCAAATGCTTTACCAGCTTTTATAGGGTTGTTAAAACTCCAGTTTAAAAAGTTTATGTTAGATATAGTTTGTAATACAGCTGATCTAGTATTGAAAAACATTATAGCGCCGATAGATCCATTTATATAATCCAAAACTCTATTACTAAGTCTATTGCCACTAAATAATCTATTCTTACCAGACTTCATACGTTTAAGTATGTTTTCCATAGCGTCTCTGTACTTTTCACCGTAAGCAGCTTCTAGCTTATTCAAGTTTTCTTCACTAAATATTAACTCAGCATTTTTAGTAAATCCAGACTGATCTAAATACTTAGCTCTTTTAACAGTGTTTAATACATCTATTAAGTCAGTTGTTATTGTACCTGCTAACCAACTCTGTCCAGGTTTAGAATAGCCGTCACCTTTAGTTAAATTTAATATTTGATCAGCAAAAGCTTTTAACAGTCCGTCTGAATTAACAGTATCTAGCAACTCTTGCATATCTGTCTTTGATAATCCTGGAACAGTATTACCTGTTTTATTAAACAAATAAACTCTTACGGCTTGTTCATTAGTAAATCCACTTTTGTTTATTTTTCTTAAGTCTTTAGGTACTTGTAAACCTTTTTTAAGCGCTTTGAAATCTTGAAGCAAGTTGATTCTAGATCTTGAAACGTTTTCCATAGCTCTAGCATATGGATCTAATAAGTGCTCTTTAAACCAAGCCATTTGGCTATCACCTAAACTACCTTTACTTAACAATGGGTATATTAATCCCATGAAGTCTTCAGCTGAGTAAGGTATAAAGAATTTTTTATTACCTTTGCCAGCGCCTCTAACTTTTGCTTTTGCTCTTGAATATCTTTTTTCCGATGCAATACCTGTCTTCTGTTCTATTATTTTGTTAAAATCTTCATTAACAGTTTTACTAAATCTAACTTTAGCTTGTTGTACTTTTGATTTAACATCTAACTGACTTAAAGCATCTTGAACAGCTTTAACATTTTGGTAAGCGTCATCTGCAAAGTAAAAATCATTATAGCCTTCAGCTGCTTTATCTACTATCCAGTTAGCTTTAGCAGCTCCAGTAGAGTTACCTAAGCCAGTTATATTTTCTAATGGTATATTCAATCCTACACTATCTAAAAACTCTTTAATAGCTACTTGAGCTTCAGGTGCTCTAGCTGTTAGTACGAAAACATCCTCGGTTCCTCTAGCTTCTTGTATTTTTTTAGCTATATCTAATAATGGACCTGGCTTACCGTCAGTTACTTTGTTAAACTCTGAAAAGTCAAATACATAACCTTCTTCTAGTAATTTAGATCCTTTTTTTGCAAACTCTTCAGCGTTTAATTTACCTTCAGTTCCATCAGGTGCTGTAAATAAAACATCTGATTTAGTAGTAGCTAGCGTATCGTCAAAATCAAATACTCTAATTTTTTTAACTGGAGCATTAGGATCACGAGCAATTGCTAAAGCTTCATCTACTGTTTTAGCATAGCCTATAACATCTTGGTTAGTGTTAGTTTTACTAAAACTAACAACATCATTAGATAAATTTTTAACATTAACAGTTTTTGATTTAGATATTTCTGGAGCTAGCTTTAAATGATTATTTAAAATATTCTGAGCTTTAACAGATGTCATTGCTAAATCTCCACTTAATTTACCAGCTTTGGTTTTGTTTATTTCAAATATTAAATCAGAAACAAGTTCATAAACATTAGGATCATTTTGAAATTTTTTAGGAACTTCTAAACCATATTTTTCAGCGAAACTAACTGTTTTACCATTATAAAATGTTTTTAATGTAAAAGGATTAAGTTTAATTATCTCATTGAAAAACCTCATGTCAGATGCTGGAGGAACTCTATTCCAATCAGATTTTTTACCAGTTTTCATAGCGATATTCATCATCTCGCTAACTAAAGGATATTTTTCACTTTTAGCTTTCCATTCTCCATATTCAGGCAAGTTATATGTTAAATCTACTATACCTTGATATGTCCTCATATCTCCTTTTATACTTTTTATTCTAGTGGTTTTATTAAAAACCATTTGCTTATACTCTTTTTCAGCGTAATCTTTCCAATTTTTCCAAACACCTTCAACCTTACTACTCATTGCTTTTGCTTTGTCTAAAGAATATTCACCATGTTGATAACCATGTTCTTCATATTTATTAGACTCGCTAGCTCCATCCATAGAGTCTAAAACAATAGCTTCATTTTTACTAACAGCAGCGTTAGCGTTGTTGTTATATTGAAGTTCTTTTATACTAGGTCTAGCATTAGGATACTTATCATAAATTTTCTTCCATTTGTCAAGAGTATTTTCTTTTTCTTTATTAATGGTATCTATATTTTTCTTATTATATTCTAAATTACTTAAACCTTGAGATTTAGCTATATAAATTCTATTTTTAGGGGTTGGTATTTTTAAATTTAATTTTTTTGCAATTGTATTGTTTAATTCAGTTAAATCGCCTATATAACCTGCTTCTATCATAGAAGTTGTTTCTCCTAATTTTTCAACATCTGTGACTTTTCTAAGATCATTTACATACCAAAATTTAGCACCAATAGCTCCACTAGAAGGTTTACTTCCAAAAGCGTTGTTTCCAGCAGCGGCTAAAGTCTGCGAAGTGGTGTATGAAAATATATCAACACCAAACTCAGGAGCAAATACATTTAAAATATTACTATTAAGTTTTTCAAAATCATCAGGGTTTGAATGGTCTAAAGAACCACCATATGCCTTTTCTATATCAGCATTGATACCTTGTTTTTCTTTGGCAATTTTTGTTTTAGCACTTTCAGCTATTACTTTTTTTACTTTATTTTGCAAAGTTTTACTAAACTTGACACCTTCTGGTCTAGCTATTTTTTCTCTTACTTGTGGAGCACCTCTTGTAACTTCTTCTTCTGTAATAGTCTCTGATAAATCAATAGTATTATCAGTTATATTACCCTTAGTATCATAAACAGGTTGAGTAGTATTATCTACGATATCATTAAATTCGTTTTTAACTATAACCTCAGCTAAAAACTTAGGCATTTTTCTTTTAAAAACATCTGGTCTTATTTTCATCAAATAATTTACAACCTGATCATCAGATGGATTTAAAGTTTTAAATAAATCATTACCAGCATTTAAATTAGTGGTAGATGGAACACGACCTTCATCAATAGCTTTTTGTGTTTGAGTAGGACTCATATTCTCAATCTCTACATCATAAAATAAACCTTTCCAATTAGACCTTCTCATAACAGCTGGATCTACTTTGTTTAAAGCTATTAAATCTTCTGCTATCTTTCCAATAAAAGATTCTCTATTTTTAGTAGACAACTCACCATTTTTTGGTAAACTTAATTTATCATATATAACTTTAGCAAAACCACCTGGTTGAACACCTTTACCAGTTGTGTAATCAATTAAAGCTTTAAAAAACTTTTTAGGATCAGTCATAGCTGGTCTATCAGTTTTTCTTAAGAAGTTTATTATTTCTCTTTTAGCTATATTTATTTCATTTTCAGTTAAACCTATTTTATTAGCTATAGCAGATTGTTGAGGTTCTATTTTTTCTAACTTTTCTTTAGCAAGTTGCATATCAGCATACTCTTCAGGACTTATCTCGTCAGATACTAATGTTTCAGCTACAGTAACCTTACTATCTTCTCCACCTATTTTTTTACTAGTAGGTACTGTTTTAGGTTGTTTTAAAACAGTTTTAGCAGCGGTACCAACTTTATTTTGTATATAGCTATTAATATAACCAAATAAATTTTTATTCTTTGTAGGATCAAATGCTGATATATGTTTTTCAATATTATCTTTTGATTTTTCTAATATTTCTTGTCTTTGCTTAGGATCTGTAACTAGTATTTTTTTACCTATTAAATTATCAAAAGATCCAGTTTGTAATAATAGTTTAGCAGCGTTTTCAGCTTGACTATTAGTAAATTCTTCTTTAGTAGTTGTATAAAAACCATCTGCATCTTTATCACCAACTAAATTATTTAATATATCTTGGTTACTTTTCTTAGTTAGATCTATCTGTTTAGAAAAAACACTTTTATCTTCACCTTCTTCTATTATAGGTGTTTTAGTTTTGATTTTATCTTTAGATACTTTAATATCTTTATTGAATACTTTATTGTAATCTTTTATGAAGTTAAAAGCCTCTTCAGCTGTCTTTATTTTTAAACTTCCTCTAGTGACTTCATCAAAAGAGCTTTTATTTTTGTATATATAATCGTTTATTGTATCTGCTATTTTTAACCAAAATGATTTATCTTGCCTATTATAGTCGATGTTTTCATCTTGCATTTCATCACTTAGAGTTGTAAAAACTTCTTCATAATATCTTTTATCCTTACCACCATATTCTTTTTCATACCCAAGTAATCTAGTTTTAATCCTTTTTTTAGACTCAGCTGATATTTTAGAATCATCAGACTCTAACACGTATTTTTCAAGCTCTATAGATAAATCTTTAATTTCTTTTTCTTCAAAAGCAGAATTTAAAACAGCATGTAGTATTTCGTGAGACATTACACTAAACCCAGATGTGTCACCAGCTGCTATTGCAGCGTTTAAACTATTATCTATATTATCTTCGTTTACTACTATGTAGTTTTTACCTTTAATATTAGGCATTATAAAACCACTAGTATTGTCATCAACGTTTAATGCGCTTATAGCTTCGTAAAGTTCAGGGTTATTTGCTTTTAATTGTTTTTTAGTTTCTTCATTTAATATAACAGCTTCGTAATTTTCTTTACCTAGCTTTTTATTTATGAATTGTAACCCAGATGATAAATTTCTTCTATATAAATTAGCTAAATCATTTACTGTTTTAACATCGCTTTTAGCTAAAGTTTTTCCAGTACTAGCTATTTCATTTATTTCTGACTCTATAGATCCTAGTGTCTCACTTAGTCTAGATTTAACATCGCCACTAGCGTTTTCTAAAGATTTTTGTATAAGATTACGATGTTGGATTAAATCAGATATTCTTACTCTAGCATTGTTTTTATTTTTTCGACTTACAAACTTAGGTGAATCACGCATTATAGAATTAGTTTCATCAACTATTCTAGCGTTTTCAACTATTTTTTTAGCTTGTGAAGCTGTTATTTTTTTCTTTCCTAATAATCTATTAGTAAAAGCTCTAACATCATTATACCCAAAATTATTTTCAGATATGTAGTTTATATCTTCTAATTTAGAAGCTGTATTAGCTTGTTTGTTAGTAAATTGATTAGATGCAAAAGTTACAGCTATGTTAGATTGCGAACCTGGCATTCCACCTATCATCTCATTGAATATTTCAGTACCCAATAATTCACCATCTGCAGCAAGTTGAGCAGCTGCTTCTCCAGCTCCTTCAAATATAGGTTCTATTAAAGCTCCTTTAGCAAACTGACTAACTACTTGTCTACCTGTAGTTGCTAATGGATTTACGAATCCACTTGCAGCGGCACCACCTAAGAAATTAGCTATAGCAATGGGTACACCTCTTTTAACACCTCTACTAACAGCTGCATCAGTAACTTTTTTATTTTTCAAACCTAGTATCACTTGATCAGCATCAGTTAAATCGTAACCATTTTTAGTAAGTTCTTCTGAGAAAGCACTACCCATTTCCATGTTAAAAGCAGTTATAGTTTGCCAACTTAATAAACCTTTACTTAAACCGCTCAATCCTCCAGCTAAAGTACCACCAGGTCCAGCACCCGAGCCTAAAACAGCTCCAGTTGCAGTAGCACCACCAACAGTAGGGAAAAAAGTTCTAGCACCAGTAGAAGCAAACATAGACATAGAATTACCAAACAAACTTAAAAGAACTTCAGTTGGGTTTGTTTTTAGTATTCTCATTTGTTCTGAAACAGAGCCAGCATTGTTATAGCGTTCCCAAACTTCAGACGTTAAAATCCCTCTTTGTAAAGCTGTTTGTTCAGCAATTCTTTTAGAAACTGAAGCCATTTGCTCTTCATCGGTGATATCAGTAATACCATAAGCAGCATTAACAAAATCTCTATTAACAACACCTTGACTCCATCCTTTTCTTGCGTTATTTATAACACTATTAAAAGCATTGTCTTCGTATTGACCTCTATATTTTATTAGATCATCAAAGTTTAACATTGTATTAATAGTATTGCCAATATCATCTAATTGTTCAGCTTCTGATGATAAAGAACTATATTGGCTATATATATCTATTACAGGTTTAACATTATTACTATAGTACGTAGAATAATTTTGAATTATACTGTTAATAGAATCTGCTTCTTGTTGAGTTTTTGGTTTATAATCAGATATTTCATTTAAACCTAAACCTCCTGTTATTTCTTTTATTTGGTTGTCAAAATATTTTACATTTTTATCTATCTCTAAATTAACAGATTCACTATCAGCTATGCTCTTACCAGTTATTTTTATAAAATCTTCATTTAAACTTGATGATTTTGATTTTATAGCATTAGAACCCTCTAAAATTTTAGAAGTTTCTTTATTTTTAAAATTATTAAAAAGTTTTACCTCTAACTGTTTTGCTTTATAAACAGATTCATGTGCGGTAATATCTAAAATACTATCGTTTTCTTTTTTAAGTTTACCTAAATATTGTTTAGGATTTATTTTTAAAGAACCATCTTTATTAAATATATTGCTATATTTTTCTATTTCTTCATTAGTTGGTTTGTAACCTTCTACATTATAATAATTAATAACACCTCCTGATCTAGGATCTATTTTTTCAAATTCAGCTGTTACTAAATTGTCTTTAATAAATGTTTCTTCATTTTCGTTATCTACTATCTTTTGGTTTAAACTTTTTATCTCATCATAGTTTATACCTTTAGAAGCGTATATTTTTCTACTAACACCTGTAAGTAATTCATTTTTCTTTTCTTCATCTTTTTCCTTAGTGGCTTTTACTAAGTTTTTAACATAGTCATCGGTTATTGATAACTCATCTATATTTTCTGAGAATACAGCATTGTCACTTTTATTTTTCTCTATAAAAGCTTTAACCATTTTCATACCTTCAGATGGATTATCTATGTTAAAAGATTCAGATATGTTTGGATTTTTAGTACTAGTAATTTTTACAGCATCTCCAGTTATATCATCTTGTTCGAATACAAATCCCCATTTATTAAATGTTTCATTTAGTTTAGGGACTATAGACTCTTCTAAACCTTTACCACCAAACCAAACGTTACCAACATTTTCTTTTTCTTTATCCCAGTCTTTGTCAAAATAACTTAAATCTTTAGATATTTGAGTTGTTGGATCTTTAGAGATATATTGATTTAAAAAATCAGAAGTGTTATCAACTTCCTCATCTTCTACAGGTGTATCTTCTGAACTCAAGTCATCCAGTAAAGAATATTTTGATTTAAAAGTGTTAAAGTCTTTAGAAAACAAATCGCTATCTACAACAGCATCAAACACTCTTTTTTTATAATCCTCATCTTCAAATTGAACTTTAAAATCCTCTATAGTTTTGCTATATAGATCATTATCTATAAGAGCATCATATAGTTTTTTAATTTCATCCATTTTTTATGTTTTAGTCGTCTAATAGTTTTTGACTATTTTTAGGTATATATTTACTAATACTTAAATCTATATTTTTTAATTCTGGATTTGTCTTAGCGTCTTCTAATATTTTTAAAATAAGTCCATTATACACATCTTCATTTGTCGCTTGGTTAGATTTTATATATTCCAAAGGATTAACTTCAACCCCATATAATTCCACTTTATAATTTTTTGGTAAACGTTCAATCATTTTATAAACTTCCTTACCTCTACCTTTACTATAACTAAAAAATTTGTCCTCTGTTGTTCTATCATCAGTTGAAATGTCTTTATAGAAAGATTCTATATCTCGTTTAATATTGTCTATGTTTTCAATTCTAAATTCTTCAGTTTTACCTGCAGCTTCAACTCTTTTACCCTCATCGAATATTTTATTAATTAATTGTGTAGCAACACTAGATTTTGCTTTAGTATATTTTTTATCAACCATTATAGTTGTTAACTTGCTTATACCTTTTGGAGAAGTCCAATCTTCTATAACAAAAACATCACTTGGTTTCGTTTTAACTTCCCCATTAGGTTTAGCAAACGATGGATTTTCTCTTATTAAAGCTTTCATATTGTCTTGATCAGTAACAAAACCTTCACTACTAACAATATCTCTTCCTATATTGTTATTAGATATTTCATTTATTTTTTTAATTTGTTCAGGGCTATAAGTTTTTTGCTCAACTGCATCTGACTGTATAGTTATTGTACCACCTTCAATTTTTATATTGTCAGGATTAAACCCAGAGGTAGAAGCTAGTTGAGTTTCTATAATTTCTTTTACAGAATTAACATCATTTATATTCGCAGCGTTTTGTAATTTACTACTTATGTCAATTACGTATTCTGATGCTGGATCACCTTTTGATTGTTGTTCACTTTTTTCTAAAGCATTTTTAAAATTAATTAACTCCTTCTGTCTTTTAAGAGCTTGTGTTCCTTCATACAATTCTCTAGTTTCACTTACATCTCCAATAGCTTTACCAGTCACTTTATTATACATAGGAAACTTGTTTTTAACCATTTCATCAATTATAGCTTCCTTAGTTTGATCATTTTGTTCATCATTAGCTTGATATCGTTCTTCACCTCCAATAAAAGTTTGAAAAGTAGATTCATTTGTAATAGCATCTATACCAATATTTCTTTCTAAAGCTTCTCTATAAGCTTTAACTGCGTCTTTGTAATCATTTTTTTGTTCTGTTGTAATGTATTTTCCATCCTTGCTTAAACTTTCTATTTTAGTAGCTTTAACTAAACTTTTAAGGTTTTTTGAAGCTTCTGCGTCTATATCGTTCATTTCTTTACCGTAATCTTTAACGTAGTTTATTAAGTCAAAACCTTTTTCTTTTGATTTTATAAAAGCACTACCGTTAAAAACATCTTTGCCGTTAAGCTGCGCTATTAAATTACCATTTTTTATTTTAAAAGAAATATTTTTACCACCTTTTCTAGCATCATCAACAAAGTTATAATAATCTTCTTTATTACTTTTTAAGACAGATTTATCTAAACCTTTACCACTCATTATGGCTTCATCAAGAGCTACCCCTTCAGCATCTATTAAACCCATTAACGCTGGTATCTCTTGAGCTATTTTATTTACTTCTTTTGATTTCTTTAAGTAACCAGATCTATCTCCTTCAAACGATGCTATATCTAACCTATGTAGCTCATCTACTTGTGCCATTAGTTCAGCTTGTAAGCTATCTATAGCAGATGTATCCTCCATACCTTCAGTATTCTGGATAGCATCTATCATCTCTTGCTTTCTTATAGCAGCAGCGTTTTCAAAATCTCTAACAGTCTTTTTTCTTTTACCTATAGATGATTCTACAGCTTCTATACCAGCTAATATTGTTTCAGCTGGGTTAAAAAATTCACTAGACCCAGGTCTTCTATATGAACCTACAAAGTTAGAGCCCCTGTCTCTTCTTCTTTGATCTCTAAAGTAATCTTCTTCTTCCATAGTTTATTGTTATTTTAATTACCTGTTTTGTAAAATCAAACCAGGAGATGGGGTTACCGCTTTATTGGTTTGTGGTATACCGACATTGCTTAATAATGGATTTGAAAAATTATAAACAGGAGTAGACGTGCTTGTTTCATCAACTGATTGTTGCTCCGCCAACTTAGGATTTATCAAAGCATTAGCAGCTCCACCAACAGCAGAAACTAAACTACCAACACCACCAGCTAAACCTTGAGCTCTTCTAGCAGCTTCTATATCTGATAAACCTTGTAATCTATCTAATTGCATTTCATCTCTTCTTTCTTGAGCTTGGAAAGCAAGTCCAGCACCTCTAGCCTTAGCCATATCAACTTGTAACTGACCTTGAGCTTTAAGTCTTTCGTTTTGAACTTCCTGTTTTTCTATACTAGCTGCAATACCTTGTTTTGATTTTAAAGCTGCTTGAGCTAAAGCTGTAGCACCACCAGCACCAGCACCTGTAGCTCTTAAAGTATCTAAAGTATTTGCTAAAGCTATATCTGCTTGTTCTGCTTGCATCTCTGCTGCTTTTGTAGCTACAGACATATCAGCATAAGGATTAGTTAAACTAGCATAAGGATTAATAACATCTTGTCTGTTTTTCTCTAGTGTTTCAATTCTTTTTAGAAACTTAACTTGTTCTTCTTTCGCTTTGTTAGCTTGACCAAGGCTTATTATAGATGGAACAACCTTAGCTGCCTGCATCCAAAGAGCTCCTTTTTGATCAGGGCTTAGATTTTTTAAAAATTCTCCCATAATATTGTTTTATCTTGGTGACACTGCAAATTCTGTTGAAACAGCAAACAACTCTTTAGTACCACCTTTATTAGTAGTTGTATCTGTTGACATTGTAACTATAGAAAAGAAACCTTTAATACCTGTTATAGAGTTTCCAAAATTAACTTCACCTGGTGATGCAGGAGAATTATTAATTAAATTAGCTACGTATTTATTATCTTTTCTATTAAATCCTATTCTATAAGGTATACCATTTTCTGTGTATAAACCTTCTTGGTAACTCTTAACTGGATTAGTAGTATCTCTTATTTCATCACTTGCTACAGATAGTATATCACCTGTTACGTCAGAAACAAAGCTATCTACTTGCCATCCGTCACTTCCTTCGTAAGATACTGTTTTAAAGTTTTTACTTAAACTTGGATTAGCGTTAAATATAAACGTAATGTTTGAAGGGTAAGAAACATTATAGAAGTTATTAGCATCTTGTTCAATATCGTAATGCTTATAAAGTGAACCATATTTAGTAGTAAACATGTTGTTTTTCATACTAAATATCATATCTGGTCTATACGTGTAGAAAGTTGTCCAACCTTGTACACTTTCATCAAAAGTTAAAGTACTATAGTAATCACTTGTTTCATCTAGTGATTTACTACCTGATCTAGTTTGTAACGATATAATATAGTTATCTTTATGATTATCAAAACCACCTTCTATTTTATCCTTTTGATAGAAGTAAAATCTAACATAAGGATTTTTATTAGCAGCTTCTTGAAATATTAAAGGTGAAGATATATAAACAAGGGTTTTTAAATCAATTGGAGAAGTACCAGCTATACCAACACCTGTTACTACTCTAGTTGTATCTGAAAATTCATTATTTGGTTCTCCAAAATTTATATTTAATTCTACTGTAGAACCTATTACAATATCGTTTATACTTAAACCTAAGTTATTTAATTCATCAATATCTAACGCAACGTAGCTACCTAAACCTGGAACTGTTCCAGTATCTATATCATTGTTCTCATACTTAAGTGGAAAAGCTGCAGATCTAACAATTTTTCTATCAGACACTTTAGAAAGTTCATCTCTAAAGTAGTCTTTCATACCATATTGTGATATTTCAGTTATACCATCTCTTGATAATCTTAGTATTGCATTTCTATCTCTATCCGCAAAATACCTTCTAAAACCAAACGATGCAAAAGATTCTGGGTTTCTACTTATACCATATTCACCTGTGTAAGGTGTTACTTGACCAATTACAACGTTCGATGTAGTACTTAAAGCCGTTCCTTCAGCAGAATAAATAGCATCTTTATCTATAAGTGCTTGGCTAACTTTATTTTCTTGAAATATAGTTAAGTTATTATCCATAGCGTATATTAACTGTATAGAACCATTGTGTGGATCTACACTTTTAGTTATATCTTCTGCTACAGAAAAAACATTAGTATTGTTTATATTGGTTTTACTATTGTAAACGCCTGAGTAAACTAAAGCACTAGGCCTATATCTAACATCGTTTGAATCTTCTTTTAAATATGCTCTAACACCTAAATCTACTTGATTGTTGTTAAAACCACCTCTTATTCTTGATTCTTCAATAACCCACTTGGAACCTTCGTTTAAACTATAATCAGCAACATTTTTTAAGTTTACATTTGATCTGTTGATATAAGGATTATAACCCCTATTTCCGTATATAACATTTGTAGGATCATAATCATCAAATGGTTTTGGCCACGTTGGAAAAGAATTAAAAAAAGTAGGGCCTAAATAATTAACTTTACCAGACTTACGAATTAAAGTATCTCTAAATGGTAAACCTGGAAATACTTTACCGTAGGTTTTTAAAGTATTAGACTCTTCCTCTTCAGTTTTACTAAGTAGTGGAGTAGTAACCTGTTTTAACCAAAACGAATTGTAGTATTTAACTTCTAATCTATATGCCATTTTTAATTATCTAGTTATAATAAATCTAATTATATAATCATCAGAAAGTTGACCTCCAACACCTCCTACTGCGTCTTTTGTTGTAAGTTTAAAAGTAAACATTAAAGCTCCGTTTTTTCCAGCGCTATTTGATCTAGGAATTTCTCCTCTGTCAAAAACGTTTGACTTATATGTTAAAACTAATTCTTCACTTATCTTTTCACCGTTGTTAAATATAGTTTTATGTCTAAATTCAAAATTATCATTAAATGACTTAGCATCCTTATCTTGAGGCCATATATCACTATCTCTAAAACCTATATCATCAACCCATCCTAAACCATTTTCATCGTTATAGCTGTCAGTTGGATTAAATTTGCAAGTTTTTACCTCAACCGTATAGTCATTATCAGTAGGATGACGAAAAATTGTATCTAAATCAAGTAGTTGACTTATTCTGCTATAACCTGTAGAAGGTGGATTAAGTCTTATTTCACCGTCTTTTTGTAAACTAGTATCACTTAAATCTAAAACACTTCCATTAGAACTATAAGATATTGTAGCTATTCTAACTTGACCAAGTTTCTCTATTTCATCTATAAATTGATCATATCTATAAACAGGTATACCATTCGTAGCGCCACTTGAAATTCTACCAACACTTTGCCCACTTGGCGGATACAACGTTGTTCCAAATAAGTTAGTCATTAAATCTTTTTCAGACGAGTAGTTATAAGGAAGGCTATTTTCTGCAAAATTAGAAGGTGTAATTGTAAAAAATTGACCCCATTTCCACGCTGCTACTTTACCAATTTTAGGTTTTACGTTAGTTAACTTTAAGTTTATTCCTTGAATATTTAATTCAGATTGATCTTGAAAAGCTTTAACTTTTATATCTATTAAATAATCGTTTTGAACATCTGAGTTGTTTACATAAACTAATTTATCTACTAACTCAAAATAAAAAACTGGCTGCACAGACGTTCCAGACCCACCAGTTGAAGTTATTTGAAAAGGTATACTTACTGGAGTTCCATTAGAATTAACCACTCCAATTATTTCCATTGTAACAGAACTATCAGCTAATATAGTACCATTGTTATCAACAGCTTGAAAACCATTACTAATAAAATCTCCTTGTTCTTGACTTTCTATTAAGTTAGATTGAACTTCAGTTATTCCACCTACAGAGAAAAACGTCTCATCCTTGTCTACTTCACTGTTAAAATTAGCTATAGTGTCACTTGTAGATGTTTCGTAATATATATCTAATTGAGATTTAGTAGGTTTAGTTTCAAATATAGTTAAAGATTTAGCAAATTCATAAGTTGGGTCACCTTGTTTATCAGCTGTAGCACCTATTCTCTCACCTATTTTTAAAGTAGCTATTAGTGGATTTTTGTTATTGTCTAAGAAAAAAGGATCAACATTACCAGTAGGACCTGGATATATAAAAGTACCAACTGGGTATTGAGAGTCACCATTAGGGTCCATATTTAAATAGTGTAAATCAACATTTTTATACTTAGTCCAATCCCCCATTTCACCAAAAGGTCTAATTGTAGTAACTGTTTGTTGACCAACTTGTATAGTTTGCTGACTTAAATCGTAACTTATTGCAGAATCTTGACCTACGTTTCTATTATTAACTCTATTATATAAAACAACACTTGATGAATAAACTCTATCTGAAGGACCTACCTCATTTAAATCTCTAGGTATTTTATTTATATTGTCGTTAAATAAAGCTATATGAGCTACTTTATTTTCATTACTATAGGTTAAATGCGTTGTGTCAGTTCCATCGCTATAACCTGTAAATACAACATTGCCAGTTAAAGAACCAGGTGTGTATATATTATAATAATCTTGCTCTTGTTGTTTTACTACTACCTTATAAGTGTACCAGCCAAGAGGATTTGTTTCACTCCAAACACCGTTGTAATCAATTGTTTTAGCAGTTGGTATTTTTTCGTCAAAAACTATGTTTAAAGAATTACCAGGCCAAGAAAGTGGATCAACGCCACCATTAGTGTAGGAAGAAAAATAAGTTGAGTTAAATTCTGTTGATTTACTATTGTCAGCGTTTATAATAACATTTGAAGCTCTACCATATCTATCCTGAAGAACTATACCAGCTTGGTATGTTCTACCTTGTTTTAAAGTATGGTTTATTAATTCTTGATCGTATTTTAAATCTTCATCAGAACCTTTATCTATCTGCCTTACTTCGTAATTTAAAGAACTAGGGGTTGTATTATTTTGCAAAAAGTTACCATAAACTATTCTATTACCAACAACTTCTTGAGTTTTAGCTCTCATAGGAACTATATCACTTACTCTTACTATTTCTTTTTCAGGTAATACTTTTATAGGTTTTTGAGACTTGTAATTGTAGAAGTACTTAGAATCTAATTCTGTTATCTTAACAGTTGCTCCAGCAACTGCACCTGCTGCATTTGGATTTTTAATAGTTAATATATCACCTATTCTATATCCTTCACCTTGACATGAAACACCAATTATTCCATTTATAGTTCCATTATTGTTAAATCTAACAGCTAATTTTATACCTTCTCCATTACCACCTGTTGGCTCTATAAAATTTACAAGACCTGTTATTGAGTTATCACTATCAGTATATCCAGTATCACCATTAGTTTCTATTTCCGCTTTAATAGGTAAACCTTCATTACCAGGTTCTATGTCAGCTATTACTTTCAAAGCTTGCTCATCTGAAGCTTTATAAAGTAATTGTATTTCTTCTACATGTAAATTCTCTTTTAATTTATTTGGAGCATAAGGTAAATCTATCATCAAACCAGCTGTAGTTACTTGATTTTCCATAAAATCTACTATACTAGACTCAGCTGTTGATTTATCGTCATCTCCTATAAAATAACCATACTGCTTAGGTATAAAAGCATGTTGTGAAAATGGAGCTGTTAAAGAATATTCTCCATCGTCATATTTAAATCTATAGCTAAATCTAACAAACTTTTCTCTTAATAAATCTTTATCACCTACAAATCTTGAGTTATAATCTGGATTTTTAGCACTAAACTGTATTACACAATTGTCACCACTTTCGCCCCAACCTAAAGTAGTAGGATCTATTGAAGTTCCACTAGCACTTTTTAAATAAACATCTGTTGAATTAGGTATTTTTTCAACAAACGCTTCACCTTCCTTACCTTCACAAGTTACTTTTATTTCTATATTGTAATCTTCAACTACTTGTTCATCACCTTCAAATAAGAAATCTTTTATTGTCAAGGGATCTTCATTAACATCTCTACCAACACCAAAGTATTCAACATCGTCAATTATTCCTACTGGTTCAAAACTAAGTTTATCTGAGTCAATAGAGCAAGGAGCTATAACATGTGAAGGTAAATATTCATCTGCTTCATTTTTTAAAGTAGTTCTTTGTAATCCTTCACTTTCCCATCTTCCAGGTGATATTAAATCTTTTAAAAAGCTTATTGAAGTATAAGGTGCATATTTCGCTACAGATATATGATCTTCATTAGTGTAATAACCAGGTTGAGTATCTGAAACATATGGATTTGCTAAAGCTCTTTTTATGTTTATTTTTCTAGGTTGGTTTCTATCGTCAGTCCAAAACAATAAGTCTTCAAGAACGTTAACACCTAGTATTGGATTTAAAGTGGAAAAATTTAAAAAGCTACCAGATACAAGTATAGTAGTACTTATATTAGAAATATTTACATCTATAGCGTCACCTGATATTTGAGCTACAGCTATATAATGTTTAGCGCCATTTTTTTGATAAGTTACACCTGAAATTTCGACTTCTCCAGAAGCATTTGAAAAACTATTTTCTTTACTACTATTATTAGTTATAAAGAAAAATATTCTATTATTAGCAGTGTCAATGCAATTACCTATTACTTCTAAATTAGCGTCACCTAAACCAAAGTCAGTTAACTTTACATTACCTCTAATATTTTCCAAAGCACCAACATCGGATCCTTCAGAAGTACTAACACTTACATTTTCAGCATTTCTATACTCACCGTTAGGTATTATTCTTGAGTCTAAATCTTTGTTCATTTTAGACCTCAGGAAAGTATTTTTAATCTCTGGCATAGTTAATGTTTAATCCATTTACCTTTGTTTCTAAACACTTGTGATATCTCTTCTATCTTAATATTACTTAATCTTATTTTAGCTGTTCTAAGAGCGCTAGAACGCTCTCTCTTGTACCTATTGATTATGTATTCAGGTACATTCATTCTAGTAGATAGTATTCCATGAGCTATATGCATGTACATAGCTTGTTCTGCCATTTTAGGTATGCACTCATTATCACAATCAGATAAACCATCTGAAATGTATTCAAGTATTATAAGTTTATTTACTAAGTCACTTGAAAAAGAAAAAGTACCAAGTCTTTCGTTTATAGTAAACTTACCATTTACTTGCGCTTCTTCAGGTTGTAAACCGTATCTTTGACCTAATAAAAATTCTTTTCTAGGATATCTATAATCATCTGGTGACAAATTATTTATATCAGTTTGACTAGCCCAACGTTCTTCAGTAAGTGATTGCTCAGCATAGTTATTTTCTCCAAAAAAGTTTTGTTCTATATTACCATCTTGATCTTGTATAGGTAACTCATTTGGATTACTAGTAACTCTAGTTGGATATATAATATGTTTAGCACCAGCATCGTCTATCCAAGAACATTTTACATAATTAACATAATCTTGAGGTAATGCTAACGTTAGACTAGGTGGTATTGTAAGTTCTTGAGATCTAATAGATTTTAGTGTATCGTAAGAAAACTCTTGTAAACCTCTTTTAGCGTGAAATAACACATCAGTTCTTTTGACGCTAGATATTAATTTACCAACGCCTACGTAACCAACTATAAAGTTATTAACTATATCATCCATACAAACTGAAGAATAATCTCCATAATTAGTATTTATAGCATTTTGCTTAAGTTGTATATATAGATGACCAGGTAAAATACCTTTGTCATTAAAAGATTTTTTAGTATTATTTATTATATTACTTTTTTGTGAGGATGAAATATTTAAATTATTTACAGCTGGTGTAAATACATTACCAAAATAATCATTAAAAAATCCATACGCATCACCATCATTTTTACCAGTTCTTAAACCTATATACCTTTTATTATTAGTTAAGTTTGAAGTTACAAAAGATAAATTTTCTGGAAGAGCTATCCACTCACCTATATTATAATCTACATTACCTTCTTCAAATACAACGGTGCCAATAGCTTGAAAATATATAGTATAATTAGAAGTTTCAGTTATAGGGTTTAAAGAACTATAAGGACCATAAGCACTTACTGCTTCTGTATCAAAATTCCAATCTTCAATTAATAAATAGTATCTATTACCTTGTTCTTTAGGTGTTTCCGTACCGTTACTCCAACCTTTAGCGGTGAAATTACTAATATTACCTACATATTGTTGACCTGCGTAATACTGTGCGTTAGTTTCTTTTAATAGTCCCATTTACTTAAGATTTTTCGTTAACTTCTTCTTGTTGAATCTTTTGTGAAGCTATTTGTACTATAGATGGATCACGTATAATTATACCTGAGTAAGATAATATGTTTAATATAACTTCAGTTTGCTCTGAATTATGTAATTCAAAATCAGTTTTACCTTGAGTAGTACTAGATGTTAAGTTAGAAGCATCTAATGTCACAACAAAGCTATTTGCTGGAAAACCAGATACTGTAAACCTTAAGTTATCACCTGCTCTATAACCAGAACCTGGTTGTAAAACTGCTAAGCCAGTCACTACACCATTATCTATATCATATTTAAATATAGCTCCAGAACCGTCAGTGTTGACACCATCATCAGTTTGAGAGTCTGAGCTAGCCGTTATAGTACCTAAATTTGAGTTATCAACTTGTGTAGTGTTTATAGAACCTAAATTTAAAGCACCTTCAACAAAATCAAAATCTGTAAATATATATTGTCCTAAATCACCTACTTGATAACCCCATCTAACATCAGAAGGTTTTTTAAGGTATTGAACCTTTATTTTATCTAAAAAATCAGGATTTACACCTGGAGTAGTAGCTAACTCTGGGTAAAAAGTTATAGTGTTATTTTCGTATATATATATTGGATTTTTAACTGTTGGTGCTGTAAGAGGAGATCTTCTTATATTATATATTTCAGCTCTACCAACTCTTTGCATTTCTACAGGTAGTGATCTTGAACTACCAAATGTAGTAGCTTTTTCATATGTTATTGAACCTAATCTATAAAGATCAGTTGGTAAAGCAAATTGAT
>Ga0208645_1001233_pt1 | contig 23126 bp, 11 predicted proteins | sample VirMetDEL_Sep_01_FD_184519 | JGI IMG/M metagenome (GOLD analysis project Ga0208645, IMG submission 184519) | Aqueous microbial communities from the Delaware River and Bay under freshwater to marine salinity gradient to study organic matter... | ecosystem: Environmental > Aquatic > Marine >... | reverse complement strand
CACAACAACCTCAGGCCCCAGCCGTAGAAGAACAGCCTACGGTAGAGGCTACACCAGAGGTTCAACAAGAAATTACCGAAGAGCCTGTGGCTGTACAACCAGAGGCTCAACGAGAATATGCGCCAGAACAAGTCGAGGGCGCGGTGTTCGAATTCCTTAGCGAAAGGCTTGGGAGAAACATCGCTTCATTTGATGACCTTCAGGCGCAACAGCAGGAGCAAAGAGAGCTAGATGAACGCATCTCTGTAATCGCTGACTTCGTAGAGAAGACAGGTCGCGACCCTCGCGACTGGTTTGTTTATCAGTCTATGAACCCTTCCGAAATGGATGACATGACTGCTATTCAGATTCAGATGAGTACAGATTACCCTAACCTTTCTTCACAGGAGGTTAGCATGCTGGTTTCTAGTAAGTACAAAACTGATCCCGATCTGCACTCAGAAGAGGAGGTTCAGCTTTCGCGACTGCAAATGAAGATCGACGCAGAGAATGCTCGAAAGGGAATTGATGAAATGCGATTGCAGTATCAATCCCCCTTGCAAGAGCAATCAGAGCAGGAATCTTTAATTGATGACAACTGGATTTCAAACATGCGAAACGATTTGGCCGCAATGGAAGGCATTGAGTTCGATCTCGGAAACGGGAACAACTTTACGTTTGGCATGGATGCAAACTATAAGAATCAATTAGCTGAGAAAAATACTCGCCTTGACGAGTTCTTTGACCCTTACGTGCGTGAGGATGGTAGTTGGGATTACGATATGCTGAATATGCACAGAGCCGTTATCGACAACGTAGACAAAATCGTTCAGTCTGTTTACAGACAGGGGATGGCGGATGCGCAGAGATCGGTAGTGCAGAACGCAGCTAATGCGACCCCCACTTCCCCTAATCAAGGAAGCGCACCAAGCGGACCCGACCCTTTGACCCAGCAATTAAAAGAAGCGCTTGGACAAGGCGGAGGAGGGTTCGGATTTATCTAAACTTTTAAAAACAAAAAATTATGGCTATTACAAATGCCTCTACTATGAATGTGGCGGATCCAACATCAGCTAGCACTCCCCCCTTGAAAGGCGGTGGCTTGCAGCTTACGCCGCAGAACTACGTTGCTTTGGCTGACTTAATTGACCCCACGAAGCCCGACGTAAGAGACCTTTACGTTTCTACTTACGGCGACCAAGGGATCACTGGCTTCTTGGAGCTTACGGGCGCTAAGAAGACCGCAGGTACCTCCGACAAGGTTGAGTGGTACGAAGAGGGCAGACTTCACAAGACGGTGACTTTCACTGGACTTGAGAACTCTGTTTTTACTGTTGCAGACAATGATCCCGTTGTTGTTCGTTTGAATGACGTCTTGTTGCTTTCTAGCGGAGTAAAAGTTGTTGTGACTGACGAAGACACGAATGGAACCACCTTTACTGTAGCTAACTTGGACGGGTCTGCTCTCGCTGACCTCGACACTCCAAATAGCGGAACAGCTGCTATCATTGGTAACATTTACGGTCAGGGTTCTGATCAACCAAGCGCTTTTTATCAAACTGGTTTGGTCAGACGTGAAAATCCATACATCATCACGAAGGAGATGTATGAGGTTTCTGGTTCTCAGGCTACAAACATCGGCTACCTTAACGTCAACGGACAGTACATGTGGTACTTGAAGAACGAGATGGACGCTCGAAAGAAGTTCATGAATCAGCGCGAAATGATGCTGTTGTACTCTGAGATTGCCGACGGTACTCTCGGTCCAGTATCAGTCGGAACTGACTCTAAGATCGTTGGATCTCAGGGTTACTTCTCTGCTGTGGAGGAAAGAGGTATTACCGCTCAGGTTTCTGGTGGTGCTCAAGGCTCTTTCGCTTCTATGAGCGACATCGATACAATTCTTCTCGAACTCGACAAAGAGGGCGCTCCTGCTGAGTACGCTATGTACGTAAACAGAGCTACATCTTTGGATATCGATGACATGCTCGCTAACGGAATCGCTACGCAGGTGACCGCTGGTTTGGCTGGTCAGTTCGGTGCGTTTAACAACGACGCTGATTTGGCTGTTCAGCTCGGCTTTAAGTCATTTACTCGTGGTGGTTACACTTTCCACAAGCACGACTGGAAGTTGCTGAACGATCCTACTTTGGGTGGTTTGAACAACATCCACAAAGGCGCAATGGTTCCAATGAGCCAGGTGGCTGACGCTAGCAGTGGCATCAAGTCCCCAGCGTTGGAGATGAACTTTAAGTCTGCTGGAAACTACTCTCGTGAGATGGAGCACTGGGTAGAAGGTGGTGGTGTCCTCGGACACGTAACTAGCGGTAAGGATACCGTTAAGTTCAACTACCGTTCTGAGTGCAACCTCGTTACTCGCGCTGCTAACCAGCACGTTGTATTGAAGTAATTAACCTGAACTGACAGAGAAGGCCCTTCGGGGCTTTCTCTTGATGTTCATAATACTGAGAACGAATGGCTAAGACAAGCGTTTTTCCTTTATATTTAGACGCCGCTGCTGTAGCTCTTACCGCAGATGACGCTACCTATGAAGTCACTTCTAGCAGGGTTACTCTTGATGGAACAAGCGCCACAGTAAACATTGTGGTTGATGATCTAAAGTCCAAGGAGGCTGGGACAATTGTTGTTTTTGAATGTATTAATGCTGACAATGCAGTTACGGTTCAACTCAGCAATCCAGCTGACGGATCTAGTGTAGATAAAGCAACTTTTGCTGTTAATGAAGAGGCTACTTGCATGTATTTTGACGGGGGATGGAGATGGATCGCCCTTAACGGTCCGTCCCTTGCTTAAAAAATAACAGGTAACTGAGTGGGGAGAATGGCTCTCCACTCTTTTACTATCTTTACAAAAAAAACATGAGAAAGCATATCATCCCCTTTTATCTAGAGGCTCCCACTCAAGTAGTCAACGCTACGGGCGCTCAGGCTTGGAACGGAAGATCTAGTAAGATTTCTATTACTGATGGCACTGACAATGTAACTCTCTCCGTAGACGCTGTAGCTTCTGAGGGGTTGATTAAGCCAGGGGCTCTCCTGGTGGTTGAGTGGAACGTAGCATCCATTACATCCTCAAAGAAGGTTACCATAAACTATAAAGGTTCAGCTATCTCTGAGCTAGACGCAGCTGGAGAATCAGTAACGTTCTTGTTCTTTGACGACAGAGACAGCGTAGACGATCCTGCATGGGAGGTTATCGCAAAAGACGCCTCTACTGGAAATCTTTCTGCTGTTGATATTGCCCTATCTGGAGACCTTGCCATAGATACAAATTTGTTCGTTGTTGACTCAGCAAACGACAAGATTGGATTCTTTGGCGCTACAGCTGTAGTTCAGCAAACAGGGGCGGCTGCCCTTACAGACAGCACAGGTGGGACTGCTGCCGCTAACAACACTCTTGTTGCGGTTACTGATACCACCTCAGACGTTTCAGGCCTGATTAACAACAACTTTGCTACTCTCGCAAGAGAGGTAGAGGTGTTGCGGGCTAAGCTTGCTGCTTACGGGCTACTAGGCTAATACGACTTACAACAATTTAATTTAATATCATTATGAATCAAACAACTAAGCGGCCTCCTGGTCGCCCCAAGAAAGCTGCACCCGCAGCTGCTGTGGCAGAAGCCCCAGCAAAGAAACAGCCTAAGAAGAAGGCTATTCGTCGAGAAGAAAAAACTAACTCCACACAAGAATACAGGGCTAACGGAAGCGGGGCTGTCATGATGCTTATGCAGAGCGGCATCACGGTGTTCGACGAAGAGACAGGCATGGTGCGAGAAATTCGTTACTGCGAAAATGAGAACTCTGTCTGGAAAGATGAGCAGTCTGATCGATCCGTAAAGACTCCAATAGTATTCCGTATGGGCACATTGTTCGTAAACGAACGACAGCCCAACCTCAAGAAGTTCTTAGAGATCCACCCTTCCAACAAAGCCAACGGTGGCTCTGTATTTGAGCTGGTGGACAAGCTAAGAGAGGTGGAGGTAGACATAGATAAAGAGTTTCTTGTTAACGATGCCATCAACCTTTTGCGAACTAAAGAGCTGGACGATCTCCTTGCTGTAGCCTTGGCTTACGGGATGGATATCGACCGCCCTATCGCTGAGGTGAAGCACGACTTGCTCCTTAAGGCTAAGAAATCACCAAAGGTATTTATCGAGTCGTTCGACAACCCAGTCGTATCCATGAAGTCAATGGTGAAGCAAGCTGTAAGCTATCAGATCCTGAAGGCTGGCAGCGACGGGGTGAAGTGGTTCGACACCAATAAGCATATTATATCGGTGCCTGCGGGCCAAGACCCAGTTGACGTCTTCGTGCGTTACTGCATGACAGAGGCTGCTGCTCCTGTCGTTGCTGAAATCGAACGTCAGCTCGGCTGATTCTACATATATACCACTGAGGAAGCCTCCGAAAGGGGGCTTTTTCTTTTTCGTATATTTGCCTTATGGCACAAGGAGCTAGCATACAGACTGTTTACGAGACACTTAGGGACCTTGCTAACAAGGACGCCCAAGGCTTTGTAACCGACGCTGAGTTCAATCGCTTTGCGGTTATCGCTCAACAGAACATCTTTAACTCTCTTTTCGATGAGCTGAAAGATTCACTGCGGTTATCTCGTGCAGGGTTCAACCCAGGTAGAGACAAGTCTAGAACGAAGAGGATCCAAGAGGACTTGGCTTATTTTTCCAAGAAGTCGCCTCCTATCACAAAGGGTACAAACGGATTTGACAAACCTGACGACCTGTCCAGAATAATCGGCATCTACACTGCTGGATCTATACTGCTGGACCAGTCCACTAAGACGCCCGTTGAGGTCTGTTACGACGAAGAAAAAATTGAGAGAATACTGTTGAACAATCTCAGCGCCCCCACAGAAGACTTTCCTATTGCTTTGGTTGCTGATGATATTCAGGTGTTTCCTACCAGCATTAGAAAGATAGAGATCAGGTATTACAAAATCCCAGAAGGCAGAACGCTTGCTGGTGCCCGAACTACTTCGATGCCTAACTACACTTCTGGTAGCGGCAAGATTGACTTTGAGCTTCCAGATCACTACGTCTCTGACTTGGTTTACGAGATAGGGAAGATGATCGGTCTTAACCTTAGAGACCAACAGGTTGTGGCTTACACGGGCCAAGAGATGCAAACTAGGAAACAAGCAGAGACATTCTAATGGCTAGAAATACAGTACCGCTCAATCAAGTTATAAGCGACTTCATCATCACTCTGGCTGAGGATGACTATGCTGGACACGCTTCTGATACTCAAATCAGAACCCACGCTCTTCGTGGTATTCGAGAGATGGGGTTTGATATGTCCAACGTAATCAAATCACTCAAGATAGAGGTAGACACAAGCAACAATACCATTGAGCTTCCAGACGATTTTGTCGGATTGAATAAAGTCGGTGTGGTTGGTAGCGACGGAATTGTTTATGTGCTCGGAGAAAACAGAAACATAAACCAGTCCAGGGCTTACGCAAACGCAAGCGGCACCAAGGTTGGAAAATCTTCTGATGCGATCGATAGTGACGCCGACGGAGTGTTCGACAGGGTTGATTCTAAGTCTTCTACTGGCGGGTCTCCTGCGTCCTCTGACGATGTAACGCAAGGCTTCAACTCTTATCTGTTTAGAAACTACGTCTACGGTGCTTCTAACGGCTTATACGGCATTGGAGGTGGTCACCTGTATGGAAGCTTTAGGCTCAACCTTGATCAGAACAGAATCGAGCTGGAAAGCAACGACAACATAAGCGAGGTTGTTATCGAGTACGTGGCCGACGAAGCCCGCTCTAAGAACCCCTCCGTCCATGTTTACGCCGAAGAGGCTTTGATGTCTTATGTGTACTACAAGATTATAGAGAGGAAAGCCTCAGTGCCCGCCAACGAGAAGGCTCGCGCAAGACAGGAGTACTACAACGAGCGAAGAAAAGCTAACGCACGAATTAAGTCCTTCTCTAAGGATGAGGCGTTGAAGACGATCAGAAAGAACTTTAAGCAATCTCCTAAGTTCTAATGGCTATTGATAAGATAAAACTTAGAGCTCTCGCAAAAGACAAAGATGAGAGGCTCTTTGCTGAAGGCGATATGCTTGACGCGAAGAATATCACCGTGTCTACTGAGGGGGAATCTACTAACGGGGTTGTAAAGAATGTCTTGGGGACGGTCCCTGGAACAGCTTCAACCACAGACGATCAGATTCCTTCGGAGGACGCAAGAGTTGTTGGTAGTGTTTCAGATGATGCAAATCAAAAGGTTTACTTTTTCGTTTGGTCTACTTCAGCTGCAAACCACGGCATCTATGAGTACGACACCTCCAACAATACATACAAGGCTGTTCTTAAGTCCTCGGTCCTCGCTTTCCCGCAGTACGGGTTTGTAAAAGCAGATTTAATAAACGGTGACTTTCAGAAGAACGAGACTAATCAAACCATCATATACTTTACAGATGGTGTCAATGCGCCCAGAAAGATAAACGCAACTAGGGCCCTGCTTGGAGAATTTGATTCGTACAATGATGTTGATATCAAGCATGCGATTTCTGTGGTTAAGTCGCCCAGTCTGTCAGCCCCTACGGTAGTCCTAAAGACAGACTCTAGCAGAACGACCAACAACTTGTATGGTTCTGTGCTACAGTTTGCTGTTCAGTACGTATACAAGGATGGCGAACGATCAGCTCTTTCTCCTCACTCAAAGGTGGTCTTCCCTAGGCACATGAGTATGCAGGGCATTGTGTCGAACGATGCAGACATTGCAGCGTCTTACACTAAAGAAAACCTAGCCGAAATAAATACTGGCTGGACGTCTACTCCGTCTTCTTTGTTTGGTTATTCAGAGGAGGTTTCAAAGATTAGGATTCTAGGCAGGAACAAAAACACTAACCCGTTCTTTATCGTCGATGAGTTTGATCCCAACTCAAGTCTAGTTAAAAACGGAAGCACCGTGTACGACAAAGACACTGGCATCTATAAGTTCTTTAATGACGGTTTGTACCTATACGAGAGTAGTGCGGTAACCGACAAGGTTTTTGATGACGTCCCACAAAAGGCTAAGAGTCAAGCGATTACAGGGGATAGGCTAATGTACTCTTCTCCTACTTCTGGGTATCCTAATGACGCAACGAAGGCGACTATATCTGTTACTTACGGTACAACTCCTAGCGTTACTTTCGCTACAGACGTAAGCGCAAACACCCTTTCTCACGCTGAAGATGAGGTGTCGATGACTAACTCTACTGGAGCTATAAGGATTCCGATTAACGGATTGCCAAGCACCGTTCCAGCAAACACGACCATAGATATAGCCTTTGATTACAAGCCTCATGACTTTGCTCATTGGGGTTTTTATGACGTGGGCGGCGGATCAAGTAACGCAGACAACGCTCTTCAGAAGCTTAATTTTACGCTGGGCGGTACAGATACCGACCTGTTCGTTGGTGAGGCCACCAATGGATCCGCCGTGTTAGGGGCGATGACTAGCACTGCCCTCAACGTTTTAGTTGGAGCGGGTCAGAATGGTGAAGGTGCTATGTTTCACAATTTAAACCCTAACGGGATTGACTTCAAGCGCTTTAGCATTTCACTTACAACCACAACAGAATTAAGTAGAGCTCAAGTAGCAACAAAGCTGAAGACGAAAATTGAGGCCGAAGTAGCCAGATATAAGTATTTTCACGCAGGGGACACTATAAACTGGAGGCTCAGGTCATCGGCAGGAGCTGGCGGTGCGGTCACTCACGTTATGTCCAGCAAGGAATTAGAGTTTGACCTTTCGTTTTCGGTTGCTGACGACGGTACGGACACAGTTCTTGATCTGTCTCCTCGGTGTTGGGATTGGTCCCTACCGCAAGAAACCCTGTACGACGGAGCCAACAGTGGTTTTGGGGTCAGCAACAAGAAAGTAAAAATAACGACACAGGCAGACACTAGTACTAATTTGTCTGGTTCTATAAACTCTATAGAAGAGTTCAGTTACTTTACAGGCCAATATGCTCCCAAGACAAATGCTAATGGGTTTCCGCTTACGGGTGTTGAAAGGGGCTTTTCTAACTATAACGATGCTGGAACTGGTGACGGGGCTAAGGAGTTCCTTCTTTTCGCTACGCAGTCATTCAACAGGAGGACGTTCAAGGCGGGGTCCAATCATAAGTTCGGCGTTGTTTATTTCGATGAATTTGGCAGGCCAGGATACGTGAATGAGCTTGGTGAGGTATACGTAAAGCCATTTGGGGATAGCGCCAGAAGCAGCAACAATGGCCCGTGTACCATATCTGTTGATTTTACTGGTGGGTCACCACCCAGCTGGGCTAAGTCGTACCAGATTGTTTATTCAGATATGGGTAGCTGGGAGAGCTTTGAAACCTTCGTAGTATGCGGTGGGTTCTACAAGAGAGTTCAGATTAATGATGGTGATGACTCATCTACCAACACTGGATCAGCAACAGGTAGTACCGCGAAAATATTCAAGACAGAGGACAGCAAAATATACCTTAGCCTTAACGGCCTGACAAAACTTCAGAATGAAAAGGGCGTCTTGAAAGACTATGTGTTTACCCCTGGCGATAAGCTCAGGATCATAAACTACAGAGATACCACTTCCTCTACGTCTGAAACATATCACGCTACTGCTGACGCGGATATATTTGATGTTGTCGGAATAGAAACCCTTACGGAGAATATTGATGCCGAAGTTGATGAGACTACTGCTGGAGCTCAGACCAACAGAAAAGGGAGATTCCTAGTGGTCTCTCCTCCACAGGGTCAAGATGTAACAAACTTCGTTCCAGGCACAACCGCAAACAAGTTTAACAATGAGTGTTTGGTAGAGGTGCTTACCCCTAGGAAGAGTCCTGCTACAGAGATTTTCTATGAGATAGGCGAGTCTAGGCCCGTCTTAGGGGTTAGGGCCCTTACAAATACTAGCTTCATCGGTGGCTCTATCACGCCTGACAACGTGGCTGATTTACATAACGATGGCGAGCCGATTGAGTTGACCGAAGGTAGCGTATACTACGGGGCCAGATCTGTGGTTACCCCAAACATCTATGGTAGCGACAACTTTTTTAGTACCGTAAACATAGAGGATCTTGAGTTTGACGCACGGGGCATGGAGTCTATGGACGCCTCAGACTTCATTGAGTCTAGGGCGTGGAGTAAAGGAAGGGCCCACGTTAAGTACGAGGATGCCGCCACCATGAATTTCTCCAACAGAATTGTATACAGCGAAGAGTTTAATGATCCGCTTGACGGAATTACTTTTAGCAGTTTTAATCCTGGCTCCTCTTCGTTTAAAGATCTACCAAGAAACTTTGGCTCTATAAATTACATCAACGAATACAACCAAAACCTGGTCGCGCTTCAGGAGAACAAGATGTCTTTGATCCCCGTGAACAGAAACGTCATTGAGTATGCGGATGGATCTTCAGCCATTACCGCAAACAAATCTGTTTTAGGTACGCACAAAGAAGCCAATGGAGACTTCGGGGTTGGCGATGATCAGTCTTCTGTATTTGCAAGAGACGGAATGGTGTTTTTCGCAGATAAATCAAGACAGAAGATCTTGGTGTCTGACGCCGCGTCCATGTTGCCTATCTCCGATATAGAGATGAGCTCCTTCTTTGAGGATGAGTTTGATGCCGTTGCTGCTGCTGCTGGTAATGGCGGCAGGGTTGTTACTGGTTATGACCCCAGCGACAACGTTTTCTACGTTACGATTGAGCCCAAGAAAAATGGGGACACCGTTACATACGCTGGGGTTACCGCTGGTTATTCTCTTTCTGACAAAAGATGGATTAGCAAATACAGCTTCTTGCCTTCGAACTATGCTAGCATAGACAATAAGATGCTTTCTGGATTTAAGTATGATGCTAGCTCAGTCCATTACTTATTTAATGCTCACACTAACGCAACTAGAAATACTTTTTACGGGACTGCATATCCGTCTACCGTAAAGGTGGTGTCGAAGATTTTTCCTTCTCAACCAAAGGTATTCAATGCGATTTCTTACGAGGCAAGTGCAGGCACATGGACTGTGGCAGACGAAGGCATAAATACCAACCTTAATCAGAACTCAAAGGGTGCTGTTGCCTTCACAGAAAAAGAGGGTGCGTATTACTCTCAGTTCCCCAAAGCTAAATCTGATAAATACGTTTACATTGGTCAAGGGGCAAGCAATAACGGAGCGACAATTACCTTGTCTGGGATGTCGAGACTCAACAGGTTGGGTGTAGATGCTGTTGGCCTTTCTGTGTTTTGGGAGAGCGGGGGAAGTTACAACGTAATATCTACCTCTAATGCGATTAGCTCCTACAGCCAAGCAGACGGAACCATTACCATTGTTGCTGCTCCTGGCTCTCAAGATTTTGTCAATAAAGGTATCTATGTAAAAATCGAGACTGACGAAGACTCAATGCGTGGGCATTGGGCAGAAATAGAACTAACGAATAGTAGCACCTCGGCTCATGAGCTGTACTGCGTGAACACTCACATTACCCCATCTAAGTTGCACCATCCTTTAGGTGAACAATAATTATATTTGCACATGGCTGAACTAAAAGACTTATTAAAATACCTGCCTGAAGCTGTTGGTTATTTCCAGGGGCGTAGAGCCATCAATCAAGAAATTGATAGACTGAGGAATCAGGATCCTGTGCAGATCGATAGATTGCAAATGGACCCAGCCACTAGCGCTGCGTTTCGCCGAGCGAACACGAGAGGAGATGTTGAGCAACAAACAAACATAGACCGTCAGGTACAAGAAGCTATTAGAAGAAACCCTAGAAACGTAGCGAAGGTTATCGAGGCAGGTCAGGCCGCAAGCGCCAAGGCCGCCAATACAGATGAGGAGGCGCGTTTAGCTAGCTTAAAGACCGCTGCAACTTTAGCTGATCGGCTGAACGCGAGGAACATGGCGATTGACGAAAGAAACGCCCTCAGAGAGAGAGCGCAAGAAAACGCTGTGGCTGCGGCAGAGGCCAACAGAACCAGGCTGAACCTGAGGGGCCTGGGTACCCTTGGCGATCTTATTGGTGACGCTACCGTTGGTGACGCTACCGATCTTAACCTGGCTCCCCCTGCGTACAACTTGGGGACCAAAGAAGAAGAGCTCATAGACAATACAGAGCCAGTATCCCAAGAAGATATTCTTAGAATGATCCAGAGTGGTGAAATTGATTTAGAAGGGATTCAAGAGTTCGACGATGAAGATGTGGAGGACATTCCTTTAGATTTTACTTTGCCTTTTTCATTTCAAAAAAGACAATCAGATCTAGAAGGGTATCTTCAGGGGGACTTTGAAGACCTGGAAAACAAAGGCTTCCCGCGTCGAAAGGGTGGCGCCGTGGTCACCCCAGATGGATACGATCACGACGGCGTGGACATCAACATGACCGATGCTGAAAGCGGTAGGTTCTTGGGTAGCGTAGAGAGTGCTGAAATGATTGTGAACGCAGAGGATACCGAGGAGGGTCTTAAGCTAGCCAAGAAGAATCCAAATAACCCGCTTTCCAAGTGGTATCTTGAACTCACAGAGAGATTTAGAAAAGAGGCCGAAGAGAGAGAAGCTCAAAACAGAAGATAATGTCAACTACTAACACAACAAGCCAAGCTTTTTTACCTCCTTCAGCTGGGATATCTAGTCAGATAGTAGATGACTTTATCTCTTTGCAGTCCGAAAGGGTGAGGAGAGACGACCTCCTAGATGCTACAGAGGCGGCCTTGGCAAAGGCTAAGATAGATGCTCAGGGCGACGTTCAACAGGAGCTAATAAAACAACAGACTAAGCGAATAGAGGCTGAAAGAAAAGCTCAAGAAGCCGCGCTAAAGGAGCAGTCTGACATTGTTAAGAAGTTGCCAGTTGCAGAAGGCGGTTCGTTCAACTCTCACGCTCAAGTAGGTATTCAGGGGGCAACGATGATCAAGGAAGAGCTACCTGAAATGATTGAGGTGCTTGGAGTGGATGGAGCCGCAGCTGTGGTGAATCAGTTTTCAGCAATACAAAAGGCCAACCAAAACCTTCACACCAGTACCATGACGTCTGCATTTGGTCTCGTTGACGACGCCATGCAGGGGAAGCAGGTTAACGCTGAGGCGGGAACCGTGGAGTCATTTGATCTCGACGCTCTCCAGGAGGCCTCTAGAATCGCAAATATGCCAGATAGGTTCACGGTTTCTCATGACCAAAACTTTAACTTCTTTGTAACAGACAATGGGTATGAGTTAAACAACGGGGAAAAAGTCCAGGGCCTTGGCACTTTGCCCTTAGATCAATGGGCCTTAGCCATCAAGGATCAGGATGTACCATCTTTGTTTAAGTCTCGCCCTAAGTTAAATTACTCGCGAACAACAGAGGAGTTTTTTAACAGCCAGGTTGCCGACAACAAGGGTAACGTCCGAATGCCAAGCGCATTTGAGACTGATCAAAACCTTGACAGGTATTTAGCTCTTAATCTTCAGGGGCCTCAGTTTGACGAAAGCGGAAACATGATTAGCCCTGCTAGCCCCATGTTTAACACGGCAATCAGCCAACGCGCAATTGACCAGGAAACGTCATTTCAGTCTGTTTACAACGACCCGTTTGAATCAGCGCAAGCTAGAGAAGATTTTGAGGAAATGTTTAGAGGCATGGTTTCTGACTTCAGGGCAACACAGCCCAAGAAGGGAAGTAAGTCAAAGTCTAATGAGAAGACAGGTGCCGACGTTATGGAGGAGGCGGGCTTTAAAGGGGTTGACACTGGTGGAATTCAGGAAGTAGCCGAGCTGTTTGCTGGTGATATGGCTGGACCTGTTAGCCCCACTGACTTTGGTTTAACGGGGCTTGCTTCCATTCCCTCTGTGCAGGTTGACTTTGATGACCAGTTTGTAAGTCAGATTGAATCAGAACCAAGCAAGCCGCTTAAGATTAACAGGGCTGCTTTTGATCGCGAAGGAAGAATTTATGTTGAGCTGTCAGGATCTTTCAGGGTAGATGAGTATGCAGATATCGATGCCGCTAAGGACGCTGGTATTACGGGGGAAAGTTTTGAGCCACTTACCCGTGGTGTAATCCTTGATTTCACTGATCCGCACTACCAAAGAGTATTGCAGAGCATCGGATCAAAGGCAATTACATCCAACAGCCAAATCAATAAGATCCAGGCGTTTTACGATAACGTTGATTCCCCGTCAGAGGCGAACTTCTTTATAGGGGCAACCTTGTTGGCTAGGGCTACCAACCCTGATTTTGAAAAAACATTGGCTGAAACTATTGACAGTAGCTACGAGGGATTTGACTATCAGCAGTTAAAAGCTGCTCTTAGATAATTTCGTAAATTAGCGGCATGAATCTTGATCCCACGCAACAACAGCCTACCCTAGAAGATCTTATAAATCAAGGAAAGGACAAGTTTTTTCTTGCAGCCAAGGGTTTTGACGGTGCAGAAATAGAAGAGGCAATTAAAAAAAAAAGTACCGACGACCTTCTGATCGGAAGTTCTACGGGGTTGTCATCGGTAGATTCTCTTTCGGAATCACAATCTCTCCAGCCAGACGCTGATCTTTTAGACTGGGCTCAAGGCCATCAGCTTTATCGAAAGACTATTCTGGGAGTTCAGCCTGAAGCGAGAGGCGGGGCCTTAGACGGATTTACCCCTCAGACAGAGGCGGAGTATCAATCTCAAACTGCTGGTCCTGGGCAGGCTTTTGCTGTTCCTTCTTTGGAAGAAACTAAAAGTCAAATCCAACAAGCCTCAGCTGAGGTTCGGTCTCAGATCACCGCTGATGAGGATGATGAGCTTGATTTCTTGGGCGCTCCCAAGAGGGTAGTTTCCCCAAGGGTTGTGGCGTTTGGAAGAGGTAAAGATACGTATGAGAAATACAGGGCTCTTGCTGAGGGCCCTGCTGCGTCCGCCGTAGAATACAGGCAAAACGCTAGAGCGGCTGCTCGTGAGGCCATGGTTAATGAAATGCTAAGCAAATCATACGCGGCGGGACCAGATCAGGTATCATCAACCGAGACTATGCTTGAGACGCTCATCGAAGCGAACAAGAAAAACCCAGAAGGCGGTCGCTTTATGATCGACGCCTTGACCGATGAGAAGCTTCTGGCTGCTGCAAATAAAGACGAAGGTTACATTGCTCTCAAAGACAGGAATAGAGAGGCTCTTGAGGAGATAGAGACGAGACTCAAAGAAGACAGATATACTTCGGATCTCCCTGCATCTACTTCGTATGGCGTTACAAAAGACTTTTTGGATGTAGGTATGGCTAACTACCAGTCTGCTGCTGACAAAAGGCAGGCTGATGAGCAAGCTCTTGAAACGCTAAAAGCACAGATTATCGAGGATCACAACCTAGCGATTTCTCGTCAGAGAAGGTTTCTTCTTCAGGAGGCATTCAGGTTGGTTGACCCAAAGCCAGAGATACTTGGGTTGTCAGCTGCTCCAGGAGCTGCTATCGATTCGTCCTTGAAACATAGGGAGTGGGCGGAAAAAATGAAGGAAGTCGAGCACCTGATGTACAAGGGCGGTATCCCATTAGATATTGATGACGACGGTTACATAGGAGAGACCAACAGCTTTGTAGAGGACAGATTCTATGACTTACAGTTGATGACCCACTCGGCTTTGGATTTGGCTGCCGCTGGAGTAGGGGGCATGACCGCCATCCTTAGCGGAGATAACGTTGACACGTCTGGCGTAACGTCTTACTTTGCAGGGTCAGCGGCGGAAAAAGATAGAATCAGGTCTCAAAAAAGCACACCAGTATCTAGCTTCCTAGAGGAAAGTAAGTTTGGGTCTTTAGATACAGAAAAAGCCATCAATTCTTTTGATGCGTTCTTGGGTAGCGCCATTGAAAGCTTGCCATTTACAGGGGCTGCTCTTACTGTAGGGGCATTTACAAAGAGCCCTGCTGCCAGTGTAGCCACAATGAGCTACTTGGCGGGCGCTCAAACCTACTTTGAGTCAAAGCTTGATTCTAGCTTTGATTCTTTCAGCATTGACGGTGAAGCTGTTCCAGAAAATCTTAGGGGTCTAATTCAGCCATACTACATGTCTGGACAGGGCGTTAAGACAGATGAAAAAGGAGACTACATCGTAATCAAAGGACAGCGAATCGACGTTGTTCAAGGCAATAGCAAACGTTGGGGGTACGCAACAGCGTTAGGCTTTGCCGAGGGTGCTCCAGAGGCAATCGGGGCGCACATCTTGTTGGGTGTTGTGGGCTCTATTGCTAGGGGCGGTTCTACTTATACGCTAGACAGCATGTTTCAGGGCGCTATGCAGGCCTATGGACGAGGCGCTCGCATTGAGTTCGCGCAAGAGATGACCACGGAGTTCCTTACAATTATGTCAGACGCTGCGATCAAGGGCGAATACATTGATCCTGTGGAAGCCTTTGGAAGGGTCGTTCAGGCTGGATCCACTGGGGCTATTTCAGGCGGTGGCATGGGCTCTACTTTGACTACAATTCAAAGAGGTAGGGCTGCGTATAGGAATGGCAACGCCAATTCCAAAAACCTCTGGGAGAGACTTTCTACTGGGTACCAGAGAATGCAGGACGTGCAATCAGAAGTAAACCTTAAGGCCAGGGTTGAAGAGGAGATGAGCAACGTTGCGGGGATGGACAAAGCCAAAAAAGCCGCTGAAGACCTTGAAAAAGCCAGGGAAAGTGAAGACGCAGCAGAGATCAGCGCAGCTGAACAAAACCTTGCCGAAGCTTTAATCGACGTAGAGACAGAGAATGAAGCCCTTAAAAACAAAGTAAAACAGCTTATAGATACTGGGACTCCAGAGAACCTTGCTTTGGCTGAAACAATAATGACGTTGTCTCAGGAGGCTAGAGCGTTGGAAACTGTTTCTAGCAAAGACGCTTCAGAGATATCAGGGGCTACAAGCGCTAAAGTTGCGGTATCTGGTAGAGCGAGAAACGCAAGATTAAACCTTGAGAAAGCTGTTGAGGCTGCTGACAAAGCACTCAAGGGTGAAGGCACCTTTGCGGATACGGAGTCTCTTACAGAGACAGCTTACCAGCCCCTACTGGAACTAGAAGAAGCGTACAAGCCAACCGCTCAAGAGATGGCCGATGCGTTTGGCAAGCCAATAGAGGAGGTTCAAGAGTACTTAGATAAGGTTTCTGCTGCCACCGCATACGCAGCTATGTCTGTTGGCAACAACGTTAGGATTTACGAGAACGAAGAAGAGTACCTCAAAGCTGTCCCTAACAGACAGCTTGCCGAAAGATTGCAGACTTCCGCCCAGTATGATACTAAAACAGGCACTATTCACTTGTCTCCAAACGCCACGGTGTTTGATGTGGTTGAAGAAAGACTTCACGGCGACATAAGAGATAAGGGCCTCACCGATGAAGAGCTGGATGAGATGGCAGGTGAGCTCTTAGAGTCCAAGAACGAAACCGTAAAAGATATAGCTGCTCGGCGTGAGCAAAGGTATGAAGACCTGAAGAACGAGGACGGCACCCGCAGCAGAGACATGAACGAGGAGATCGTGGTCGGGGTTATGAGAGAAACAAGGGAGGGCGAGTTCCAGAATGAAAACCTAAAACAACTGTCCCTTGAGGTAGACCAAAAGTACGGGCAGCAAAGACTCCAGGCGCAGGTAGAGGAGAGCGGCCAGTCATTAAGCGTACAGATGGAGAAGTACGGCCAGATGTACAGGGACTATAGTAATGCTGGCGTGGCTGATCTTGACCGCAGATACGGGAAAGAAGCTGTTGATGCCGAGCTAATCGCCCAAGAACCAGAGGGGTCTTCCAGGTCCGCTGATGAGATTCGCGCAGCATTAAGCTACAACGACGTTCTTGACTTGGCTGAAAACATGCTTTTCAATGCTAGTACAGATGCAGTAAACCCTGGGTTTACCACAAGTTCTCGTTTTGGAGCTTCAAGAAACCCAGCTTTGAACCCCTTGTATGAGGTGTACGGGGCGTTCGAGGATGCGGGTCTCCTTGAGGAAAATGGCAGGTTAAAGTATAATATTCCTGTTTTGGTGATGAGCATCGACAATGTAGGGAACACCACCATTGAGATGAAAGAAGGGGATGAGGCTCGCACGTTTAGCTTTCAGTCTGGAATGGACGCTGAGGCTATGCAGGCAGCTATGCAAGCAGGGGGTGTAATAGCGGCTAGTACGAATCAGGCCACAGCAACTCGCTTTCTGCAACAGATTATCGAACATCTACCTAAAAAGAAAGATGGCTCGCCAATTCACGAGAACTTTGTGATCTTGTACAAGAATATGGGTAGAGATGCAGCCACAAGTAACGTGACATTCTTTGCTAGGGCGTTGCAAACCGTTCAGGAGAAGTTGGCTAACGGAGATGTATCAGTAAAAGATGTGAAAGCAGCTATCATAGCTTCACACGAAGCGGCACTCAACATAGACAGAGAGCGAAGATCGGATGACTACAAGTTGTTTGGAATTAGACCCTCCTATTTCTTTAGATATTCTTTTCAGGATAAAAACGGCAAAACCAAATTCAAAACTTCACCTCCGTTTAGATACAAGAAAGATCTTTTTAAGTGGAGAAAAGAAAATGGCATAGACAGGTCGCAAGTAAGCGCTGTACTTAAGTCTTCGGAAAGTTTTGTACTGAGGGCTGACCCAGCATTAGCATCGCTTTACGAGCAGCTAAAGGGGAGTTCTGAAACACAAAAAACTGACGAGCAGCTCGTGATGGAGTATCTAAAGAAGTTTGAAGTGTCTGGTTATAGCACGACAAATAAGCCCACATACTTCAGTATGTCCATCAACCAGAGGTCAAACTTTTTAGGGACTCCTCAATGGAGGAAAGTCCTGACCCAAAAGGATGGAATAAAAATAACAGAAGAAATTCAGAGCCCATACACGAAGTACGACGAAGATGTAGAAACATTCGGCATGATCAATGGTATGACGCTTGCAACCCTGAACATTAATAACCCAGGTTTTGGAAAAGCTCGACCCCAAGGCCAGGACATTACGAGAAACCTATTCAAGGGTGAGGTCTCTCAATACTCTTATGGGGTGTCAGTAAATCCAGGTGCAAAATTCGTCAACTTTTCTAGACCCTTGGCTCCAGAGTTGTTTCAGTTTAGCAAGGAGTCAATCGAAAGGTCGAGAAATCAAGCCAAGTTTGCTAACGAGATTGTAGACACCTTCTCAGTAGAGGAGGCAAAGCTTGACAGGCAAGAAGCTGAGTCTCAGCTTCAGGCGATGCAGCTTCAAACTCTTAGCAACGTAATCGGGGCCGCCATCGATGAGAGAGAGATCATCCTAACAACAAAGGAAGGCGAGGCAGTAACAAAAGACACGCCAACTGAACAGCTTAGCTCACGCTTCATGGGTATGCCTGATAAGCCGTTCACTATGAACTACGTAGAAGAGGTAGTAAACAGTAAGGGTACATGGTCCAACGGAGTACACAGACAGAAGACGTTCCAAGACGGATGGCACTTCTGGAACTGGTGGGTATTACAGACTGGTAACGGCAAGGTGGATAAGCTCGGAGGGTGGGGTTATGTCGATGAGAATGGAGCATTCAGAAGGCTCGGCAATATCCCTAAAAAGAAAGACAGACAGACAGGAGAGGTCTTAGACCTTGAGCCGTTGTTCAGAAGCAACCAACAGCGTCAGATCGACGCGAACGTAAGAGATGCTGGGATTGCAAAGCAAAGAAGTGAGCAAAAGGAAGCAGACTTCTTAGCTGCCGAGCAGGCGCTCAAGGAGAAGTTGGACGAAGAGGGGTCTGATTACAGCTACTCTGTCTTGGCTAATGGCTATGGAACCTCTGAGTTCGATGCTCCAGGGGCTATGGGTGGATTCAACAACAGAAGCGCCGAGACGGTGCGAAAGATGGACGCTTTTTACGAGGTGTCCAAGAAGATCAAGAACCTCCAGCCTGGAGAAAAGACAGCGTGGATGCCGTCTGACTACTCTGATGCCAGCCAAGTGATGGAGGGCATGGAGTTGGTAACGCTTGCGGGCAGGAGTGTAAACCTCGGTCCGAACTTCTCTCTAGGTAAGCTAATAAACTTCAGAAGAGAGCGGCAGTTCCTAGAGCGTGAAGAGCCAAACCTGGTGTACTCAGTAGAGAACATTGACGGAAAATATGTGGCGAGGATGAGCATTGCTGTGTCGTCTGAGAACATGGATTTAATTGAGGAGTTCAGAAAGCGTCCGAAGCCAAGAACTAGACAGGAATTCCTCGATGCATTTGAGGTGTTCCGAGAGGGCGAGATAATTGATGATAGTGATGCTAAGTCTGCAAGATTTATGCCCCCTAGGTACTACCAGCTAAAGGAGGAAAGAGGCGCATACCAAGGCACTATCGACTTCTTGAATACGTGGATGGTAAACAAGTACGCCGACGTAATCGGATTGCAGGATCAGATCGAACAAGAGCGAGGAAATAAACTCCCTGAAAGCCAACGATTTAGCGAGGTAGAACAGCTTATGTATGGTCGTGCCCGTCAAGCTATGGACAACCTGGAAGTTGTTATGCAGGACGCTAGAGCCAAGATGAAGGAGTTCGGCCTGACACACAGCGAGGTAAGCGAGTTTATGTATGCGCTCCACGCTCGCGAGCGTAACGCTAAGATCCTGAAGACACGTCCTGATTTACCAAACGGTTCAGGCATGACTGACGAGAGGGCGGAAGAAATTTTAAGCAACAACGACAGCCCTCAAATGCGAGAGGTGGTCAAGATGTTCTCAGACCTGATTCAGGATACTCGAAACACAATGGTGGAGATGGGTCTTGAGACCCAACAAAGAATCGACGCTTGGAATGAACTCTACGAGAACTACGTACCGCTTCAAGGCTTTGCCGAGGATGAGCTCGATTTGAATTCTAACAGCTACCCTACAGGGGGTGCTGGGATGAGCGTATACGGCTCTAAAACGAAGGCTGCGATTGGGCGTGAGTCTGAGGCCGCTAACGTATTAGCAAACATCGTAATGCAAAACGCTGTTACGCATCAGTGGGCGGAGAAGAACAGAACCCTTCAGGCTATGCACGAGCTAGTCAAGAAGAACCCGCAGGAAGCCGAAGGCGTGATGTCTATTGTAAATCAGTCGAAGCCCCTTACCAAGCTGGACGAAAACGGAAAGCAGGTTGCAATGACTATTGCCGAGATGGAGGCAAGCCCTAATACAGTGGCTGTACGTATTGACGGCAAGCAAGAGTTCATTTATTTCAACGACCCATACTACGCTTCTGTTCTTAGCGGCATGACCATGGAAAACAGCAACACCTTCATCAAGATGATGAGGGGGCCTGTTGGCTGGCTGAGGGGCGTATTCACGCAGTGGGATCCAAACTTCTTTGTATCCAACTTTGCTCGCGATATGGGCGGCTCTGTTTACAATGCGGCAGCCGATCTTGAAAACGGCGATCTTGGAAACATCGATACCAAGGGGTTCCAGAAAGAAATGATGGGGAACTCGTTTAAGTTTCTGAAAGCTCTCCTGAGATCGAACGCTATGGGTAATCCACTCGACGCTCAGACGGAAGCGTGGGTTGCAGAATGGAAAGAGTCGGGAGGTCAGACAGGATGGAACTATATTGACAACCTCAAGGATATTGAGGAGAAACTGATGGTCTTGTCAGATAACATAACCAGAACCCAAGCTCTGAAAGATTCAATCTTCGGGACCCCTAAGAAGTTTTTTGGATGGGTAGAAGGCGTGAACGAAGCATTCGAGAACAGCATACGATTGTCGGCATACGTTACGGCAAGAAACCGAGGCGCATCTGAACAGCAGGCAGCCGTTTTCTCAAAGAACATTACCGTTAACTTCAACCGATCAGGAGAAGCGGGTCCAATCCTGAACTCTGTATACCTGTTCTTCAATGCGGCCATTCAGGGTAACCTCAGGGTATACAACTCAGTGGCAAAGCTGAAGCCCGTAGAGAGACCTGACGGAACTTCCAGAAAGTTTTACGAAAGAGCCACAAACGCTCAGAAGATTGGGGCGGGGATGGCTGGATTCTCTGGTATGCTGACGTTGCTGAACATTGCTCTCAGCGGAAAAGACCCAGAAGATGATGAGTTGTGGTACAACAAGATTTCTGACTATGACAAGTCTAGAAACATGATCATTTGTTACGGGCCAAATCGTGACGACTTTCTTAAGATTCCTTTGCCATACGGGTACGGCCTGTTTAACAACATGGGGATGGCGCTGGCTGAGGTCAGCACTGGTAACAGAAGCATCAACTCAGCTATTAATCTGTTGGGCACCACAGCGTTTACTTCGTTCTCTCCTATCTCGTTTGGAGGTATCGACGAAAACCCAGGGGCGTTTGTTCTGAGGTCGTTTGCACCTACGGTGGTTAAGCCGTTCGTGGAGATGGCCGAAAACAAAACTTACTTCGGAGCTCCAGTAACAGGCGAGCAGCTTCCGTTTGGAACACCAGTACCACAGTCTCAACTTTCGTTTAGATCTCCCCTCAAGATGCAGGAGTACTTCGAGTTTATTAATGAGGCAACAGGGGGTAGCCAGTTTAAGTCGGGGTGGGCAGACTTCAATCCAGACTACGGATGGTACTTATTCGAGTATATGGTAGGCGGCTCAGGTCAGTTCATTCTTCAAAGCGGCGAGCAGGCTAGAAACCTATATGAGATGGCTGCTAGGTCATCAGAAAAAATGAAAGAATCCAACACATTCGGTGAAGCAGTGAAGGCGATGGGGTATGGTTTTTCAGATGAGGGTGAGGTGAAAATCAGATACAACAAAGTCCCGATTGTAAAGAAGCTTTACGGCGAGGCCTCACCGTTTTACGATGTTGAGAAGTTCAAGGAAAACCAGAAGGCAGTAAAGCAGCTGAACAGAGAAATCGTAGAAGGCAAAACCATACTAGAACCTGGAAGGTACAATGGGATACAAGCCCTGTATAAAGACCTACAAAAAAGGGACAAGCTTTTAAAAGCAGTGAGAAAAAACATTAGAGAGGCAAGAGATATAGAAAACTATATAGATAGACAAAACAGAATTTTTGATCTGTATGAAACGCAGAGAAGAATTATGGCGGAGTGGAACTACAAATACGAACAAGCTCGTGGAGAAGATTAAAAACACTAAGTTGGGGAAGTGGCTCAAAAGCAAAGCCCCTAACGTACTAGACACAGTCGGAGACCTCCTGCCAGATCAGGGGGCTCTTGGCCTTGTAAAAAACCTTATCGATAAAGACCCCGATGTAGACACGGCGGAGGGCACGGCCATGGTCGATGCGGAGATAGAGTTTCAAAAGAATGTAACCGAAAGATGGAAGGCGGATATGGGCAGCGATGTTAAGCTGGCTAAGCTCATTAGACCTGTTACGCTTATCTGTTTGATGGCTATGTTTATGGTGACGATGGTGCTCGATTCGCTGGATCAGCTTCCATTTAACGTCAAGGATAGTTACGTATCTTTGCTTGAGATATTAATGCTAACGGCATTCGGTGCGTACTTCGCTGGAAGGACCATCGAGAAAGCGAAGAAGTAACATGTTAAGAGTATTGTTGTTTTTATTGTTTCCGCTTTGTGCGGTAGCTCAGCCTGGTTGGGTAAATGTATCTGTGTTTACTGACCAGTATGGCAACGAAACGAGCTGGGAGATATACGATCCCAACCTGCCAGCAGGACCAGCTGTAGTGGCTGCGTCACCTGGCGGATACTTCGGCAACAATCTCTTCAGCAGCATGGTAATTCTACCGCCTGGCGATTACGAGTTTGTGATTTACGATTCGTTCGGAGATGGAATCTGTTGCGGTTTTGGTGAGGGATGGTTCAGCTTGACCAACAACTGCGGTCTTGATGTATCTGTCTATGATTTTGACGGCCCAGAACTAAACATCCCTTTTGTCCTTGAGCCCTGCGAGCTGCCGATCCCAGGGTGTATGGACGAATCGGCAAACAACTACAACCCTTGGGCTACAGAGGACAACGGCACATGCAATGTAAGCGAATGCCCAGAGGGTGAGGCGTTTGTATCAATGGAGTTGACGCTAGATAACTGGCCCAACGAGACTGGGTTTACGCTGGTTGACTTGGCTGTAGGTCAGTTCTACGAGCAGGTCTTTCCTGGGCAGTTCAACTTTGGGGATCAGCTAGCTACATACACGTATGACTTCTGTGTGTCGCTGGGCTTTGAGCTCATCCTTACAGACGGAT